>JGI24702J35022_10001676_pt1 | contig 13782 bp, 13 predicted proteins | sample TergutTh196P4_FD_35022 | JGI IMG/M metagenome (IMG submission 35022)
GGCAGCCCCCGCCCCGCCAGATAGAGGCACACCACCCCCCCGATGAACAGGATCAGCACGAGCCACAGCAACGCCTTAACCAGCCAGCCGAAAAACTTGAGCAGTCGCCACATACGATTTCATCTCGGGATCGTGTTGCTGGAGCTTTTGACAGACTCCCAAATCGCGTCAAGCTCCGCGAGCGTGCAGGACCTCATGTCCCTGCCCGACTCACGCACATGGCGCTCGACCTCGCGGAAGCGCGCCGCAAATTTCCGCGTCGCGCCCGCCAGCGCGTCCTCCGCATCCACGCGGATGAAGCGGCAGTAGTTGACGAGCGCGAACAGCACGTCCCCCGCCTCGTCCGTGATACGCGCGGCATCCCCCCCCGCCACCGCCTCCGACAGCTCGCCCAACTCCTCATGGATTTTCCCGATAGCGCCCGACGCGTCCTTCCAGTCGAAGCCGACGCGCGAGGCCTTCGCCTGAACCCGCTGCGCTTTCAGCAGGGCCGGGAGTGCCGCCGGGACCCCGTCCAGTGCGGAGCGCCCCGCATCTTTCTCGGACTGTTTGATGGCCTCCCAGTTCCGCAGCACCTCCCCCGAAGACGCCGCTGTCGCATCGCCGAACACATGCGGATGGCGACGGACGAGCTTGTCCGCCAGCGTCGCCGCCACGTCATCGAACGTAAACCGCCCCTCCTCCTCGCGGATCGCGCATTGGAACACGACCTGCAGCAACACGTCGCCCAGCTCCTCGGCGTGCAGGGCGAGGTCACCGCTGTCCATGGCGTCGAGCAGCTCGTAGGTCTCCTCCAAGAGGCACGGCTTCAGCGTCTGGAGCGTCTGTTCCCGGTCCCACGGGCATCCCCCCGGGGCCCGCAAGCGGCGCATGACCTCCACCAGCCGCCTCACGCCATTCAAATCCTCCGCCATATCCCCCCCTCAACAAAAACGCCTCGCCTCAACGAAGCGGGGCGCGCCAACAAAACGAAAACCATCCGTGTGTTTCACGGGTCGCGTTAGACGCGCAGGATATGCAGCACGTCGTTTGCCAGATCAGCATCGAACGTCTCGATTGCGGCATCACTGCCGCTGAAATCCTGATACACGACCAGCGGGTTCTCCTTGTGCATCACACTCATGCTGGAGGTGAGCACGCCCTTCGCCGAGAAGCCGCTCCCCGTGATGGCAACACAGAGGCGCTCGCGCAAGTCATACTTGCGCGCCGCCCGTCGCCACACATCCCAGCCCAGGAAGCCGAACCCGCTCGATGTGTCGGTCTGGACGACCAGGTTTTCCTTCCCCCCCGGGAACAATGCCCGCACGGCCTCCGCATTCGCGCGCGAGATGATGACGACCTTCACCTCCTTTGCCGCGACCGCATCCACGAACGTCACGAACGCTGCCGGAACGGCCGTCAGCGCATCCGTCAGCGCCGCCGAGAACGCCGGGTTACACAACGCAATGATGGCCGAGGCATCCACCGTCTTGTCCTGCTGCGCCGCCAGCGCAGTCAATGCGCTGGCAAACGGTTTCCCGTACATGTAACGGGCCATCAACGTGGCATCTACATTCAGCCCAATCTCCGCAAACTGCGTCTTGCACACATCCAACAAGATCTGGTGACCGGGCAACACCGCATAGTCAAATTCAACAATCATGCCCCGTGGGACACGCTTCTCTACTGAACCACTCATTGTCTTCTCCTGGGCTTCCGTACGATTTTCCTGCTAAAAAAGAACATACACTTTACCAAGATAACACCCATGGGTCAAGCATGTATTTGCGGTGTATCCATTGTCCCGGTGCACCCATTGTCCGTACCCATTACTTTGCATAAATTTTCTTTGCCTGATAGTGGTTGTGGAGAAGCTTGTGCGCTTTCTCGCTCAACGGCTTGCCGAGAAAATCGTCGTAGATTTTCGTGATCTCCGGGTTGAGGTGCGACATCCGCAAGGTGCATTTCTCGTCGTCGGTGTAGATGCCGTCGGTGCGGAGCTTGCGGACTTCATCGGTCGCGCCCGTGGGCTGTCCGCCGCCGCCGATGCAACCGCCCCGGCACGCCATGACCTCGATGAAGTCGTAGCGCGGCTTGCGCCCTGCCTTGCGGTCTTCGCGGATCGCGTCCAGCACCTGCTCGACGTTGCCCATCTGGTGGGCAATGGCGATGCGCACCTTCGTGCCCTTGATGTCAATCTCCGCCTCCTTCACGCCCTTCATGCCGCGCGTGGCGGCGAAGTCAATCGAGGGCGGCTGGGCGTCGCCCGTGATCAGGCAGTAGGCGGTGCGGAGCGCGGCTTCCATCACGCCGCCCGTCACGCCGAAGATCGTCCCCGCACCCGTGTACGCGCCGAGGATCGAGTCCGCCTTTTCCGCCGGAAGCTTCAGGAAGTCAATGCCCGCGCTCTTGAACATCCGCGCGATCTCACGCGTCGTCAGCACCACGTCAATGTCCTGATGCCCGCTGGCGAACATGTTCTCGCTGCGCGAGATCTCGTACTTCTTCGCGGTGCAGGGCATGATGGAGACCATGTAGATGGACTCCGGCGCAATGCCCATCTTCTCGGCGTAGTAGGTCTTCGAGAGGACGCCGAGCATCTGCTGGGGCGATTTCGCGGAGGAGAAGTTGCCGATGAAGTCCGTCGCGTATTTCTCCATCCAGTCGGTCCACGCGGGGCAGCAGGAGGTGATGAGCGGCAGGGCTTCCTGCTTGGTGAAGCGGTCGATGAACTCGCTGCCCTCCTCCATGATGGTGAGGTCGGCGGTGTAGTTCGTGTCGAACACGGCTTTGAATCCGAGGCGGCGCAGCCCGGCGTAGGTCTCGTCCGTCAGCAACGTGCCGGGGGCTTGCCCGAACGACTCGCCGATGGCGACGCGCACGGCGGGCGCGATCTGCACGACGCAATGCTTGTTGGGGTCGCGCAGGGCGTCCCAGACCTTGCGCGTCTCGTCGTTCTCGTAAATCGCACCGACGGGGCAGTGCGCGGAACATTGCCCGCACTTGATACAGGGCGACTCGTTGAGCGACACGTCGGCGGCGGGCGCCATGCGCGTCTTCTCGCCGCGTCCGATGAACTCCAGCGCCCACACGTCCTGCATCTCCTGGCAGACCAGCGCGCAGCGTCCGCACTTGATACACTTCTCCTGATTGAGCACAATCGAGGGCGTGGAGTTGTCCACGGGGATGGACGGCACCTCCGAAGGGAACGGGATGTCGCGGATGCCGAAGTCCGCCGCCAGCCGCTGCAGCTCGCAGCTTCCGTTGCGCGGGCACTGGAGACAATCGTTGGGATGGTTTGCCAGAATCAGCTCCAGCACGGTCCGGCGCACGCGCACGATGTCCGCGTCATGCGTCGTGATTTTCATGCCGGGGGAAACCTCCGTGCAGCACGCGCGCAGCAGCTTGGGCGAACCCGCCTGACGCACCACGCAGATGCCGCACGCCGCCCACGCCTTCAGGTCGGGGTGGTAACACAATGTGGGAATCTTCACCTGCACCGCTTTCGCCGCGTCCAAGATGGACGTCCCTGCCGGGACGTTGACCTGAATACCGTTAATCTCAAGTTGAACCATGTTTGTCATGAATAATCACTCCTCTTTTCTCAATCACTCNGTAAAAAGCCTGTTCAAACGCGCCCNGCTGTAAGCCTTGCGCAGATTCACGCACAACGANACCATCCTGCGTAACGGNAAAACCCTATTGCCACAAATACCGCTCATCGTAGTCCACCTTGTATTTCTTCAAGAACGCCAGAAACTCCTCTTGGAACGTGCGTTTTTTGTGATGCTCGTGTTGGTTGTCAATATACTCGACGACCTTCTCGACCTCGGACGGATTGACGGAAAAAATCCCGTATCCATCCTGCCAATAAAATGCGCTATGTTGTTCACCTTGGTTTTTCATCCACTGCGAGGATTTTCTTTTAATCTCCTGTAACAATGCAACCTGTGTCACCTTTTTCGACAACAGGCAACAAATATGGATATGGTCGTTGTGTCCGCCAACGCGAATGGCAAGGCACTCCAATGCCCTGCATACCCCGGCAATATACGCCCACAACGGTTGTTGGAGGGCATCGCCAATGGACGGCTGGCGGTTTTTCGTGCTGAACGCGATATGCACATAAACTTGTGATAATGACTGTGACATGAGTGCTATTTATCCGCAAACAGACGTAGGGCGTTGCCCTACGCTAATATGCACAAGGCTTTCAGCCTTGAGCCTTCGGCTCGTTCCAGACGTAGGGCGTTGCCCTACGCTAATATGCACAAGGCTTTCAGCCTTGAGCCTTCGACTCGTCCCATACGTAGGGCGTTGCCCTACGCTAATATGCACAAGGCTTTCAGCCTTTGGATGAGGCTTCGAACGGGGGTTACAAAAAAATGTCCTTGTTTCCTCCCGACGCGGGAAATGAAATTTTCCAAGGCTGAAAGCCTTACGCATATTAGCGTAGGGCAACGCCCTACGTAACGGCGGATAAAAGTTCTCAAGGCTGTAAGCCTTGCGCATAAAAAACCGACCATTCCCCGCACCATAATCCGCAAGGCTTTCAGCCTTGAGTTTATTGTGCGTCCCATACGTAGGGCGTTGCCCTACGCTAATATGCGTAAGGCTTTCAGCCTTTGGATGGGGCTTAGAATAGGGGCTACAAAAAAATGTCCTTGTTTCCTCCCGACGCGGGAAATGAAATTTTCCAAGGCTGAAAGCCTTTTGCATATTAGCGTAGGGCAACGCCCTACGTAACGGCAGATAAAGTTTCTCAAGGCTGTAAGCCTTGCGCATAAAAAACCGACCATTCCCCGCACCACAATCCGTAAGGCTTTCAGCCTTGATGTTGATGCATACCGCAGACGTAGGGCGTTGCCCTACGCTAATATGCGTAAGGCTTTCAGCCTTTTTGTCACCCCCATGTCTTTTGAATACGGGGTCAGGAGCGTTTTGTGTCGTGGGGTTCGTCATAAGGTGTCACCAGCTACTTCAAATTAATTTTTCCTTATTAAAGCGCTTCATAATGAATCCCTTCCGTTTTAACACGGCGGCAAGATGCCGCCGCTACTATAGCCCCTACCCCCTGATGACCGCATGGAACTTGCATACGTCGAAGCACTGCCCGCATTTGATACAGGCGGCGGAGTCAATCACGTGCGGCTGCTTGCGCTCGCCGGTGATGGCGTTGGCGGGGCAGACGCGCGCGCATGCCGTACACCCCACGCACTTCTCGGCGATGATGCTGTAGCTCAGCAGGTTCTTGCACTTGCCCGCCTTGCACTTCTTCTGCTCGATATGCTCCTTGTACTCGTCCATGAAGTAGCACAGGCTCGACTGCACGGGGTTCGACGCGGTCTGCCCCAGCCCGCACAAGGACGCGCGGGACATCGCCTCGCTGATGATCCGCATGTTCTCGATGTCCTCGAACGTGCCCTCGCCCTTGCAGATCTTCTCCAGATAGTTCAGCAGCTTGCGCCCGCCGATGCGACAGGGGGCGCACTTGCCGCACGACTCGTCCACCGTGAAGTCCAGGTAGAACTTCGCGATGTCCGGGATGCAGTCGTCCTCGTCCATGACGATGAGACCGCCGGAGCCCATGATGGAGCCGATCTTCGCGAGGCTCTCGTAGTCAATCGGCGTGTCGAGGAACTGCGGCGGGATGATGCCGCCCGAGGGCCCCCCCGTCTGCGCCGCCTTGAACTGCTTGCCGCCGCGGATGCCGCCGCCGATGTTGAAGATGATGTCGCGCAGGGTCGTGCCCATCGGCACCTCGATCAGGCCGCAGTTGTTGACCTTGCCCGTGAGCGCGAAGACCTTGGTGCCTTTCGTCGTGGCGGTGCCGATCTTGCTGAACCACTCCGCGCCCTTCAGGAGGATGACCGGGATGTTCGCCAGCGTCTCGACGTTGTTGATGACCGTCGGGCGCCCCCACAGCCCCTTGACCGCCGGGAACGGCGGCCGCGGCGTGGGCATCCCGCGCTTGCCCTCGATGGACGCGAGCAGCGCGGTCTCCTCGCCGCACACGAACGCCCCCGCGCCGAGACGCAGCTCAATCGTGAACGAGAACCCGCTGCCCAGGATGTCCTCCCCCAACAGACCGTATTCCGTCGCCTGAGCAATGGCGTTCTCCAACCGCTGGATCGCGAGCGGGTATTCCGCGCGGATGTAGATGAAGCCCTTGGACGCGCCGATGGCGTAGCCCGCGATGGTCATGGCCTCCAGCACGGAGTGCGGGTCGCCCTCCAGCGACGAGCGGTCCATGTACGCCCCCGGGTCGCCCTCGTCCGCGTTGCAGACCATATACTTCTGTCCTTCCGGCTGGGACGCGGCGAACTGCCACTTCTTGCCCACCGGGAACCCCGCACCGCCGCGCCCGCGCAGACCGGACTTCAGCAACTCGTCAATCACGCCCTGCGGCTTCATCTCGAACAGCACCTTCTCCAGCGCCTTGTAGCCGTCGCGCGCGATGTACTCGTCAATCTTGTCCGGGTCAATCACGCCGCAGTTGCGCAGCACGATGCGGAACTGTTTCTGGTAGAAATCCATGCCCTCGATGCTGACGTTCGCCATGCTCTGCCGCCTGTCGTACAGCAGACTGTCCACGACGCGCCCGCCCATCACATGCTCCGTGACGATCGTCTCCGCGTCCTCCGGCTTCACGTTCACGTAGAGCGTGTCCTGCGGCAGCACCTTGACGACGGGCCCCTTCTCGCAGAACCCCAGGCAGCTGGTGCGCACGACCTGCACATCGTTCTTCAGCCCCTGCTTCGTCACCGCCGTCTTCAGCGCGGTGAACACCTCGTTATCCTTGCCCGGCTCGCAGGCGGTCAAAATATAATGCGTGTAACTCATGATTTGTCCCTCAGCTCCTTAGGCGATGATGTCAATGGCGGGTTTGTCGCAGATGTGGTCATTGAGCAGACGCTTGTCAACGATATGCTCCGCCACGATCTGCTTCGCGGCGTCCCTGTCAACCCCCCCGTAAATCACGACCGGCATCTCGGGGACGCGGACCTCCACGGTCGGCTCCGCATAGCACAGTCCCATGCACCCCGACAGGCGCACCAGCACATCCGCCAGCCCCTTGGCCTCCAACGCCTCGACGATGGCGTCGTAGGTATCCTTCGACCCCGCCGCGATACCGCACGTGCCCATCCCGACGGTGATCTGCGCCGCCGCCCCGCGCGCCGCCACCGCCGCCTGCCGCTCCTTGCGCAACGCGCGCAACGTCTCCACTGTTAATTTCTTCGTCATTTCTCGCTTCCTTTCATTAAAATGCACATTTTAGACAGGATTACAGGATTGTTAGACAGGATTACAGGATTTTCAGACAGGATTACAGGATTGTAACCTGAAAAATCAATTTCCCTTATTCTGTTCAAAAAAAGCCCCATCCTGTTAATCCTGTTAAAAATCCTGTAATCCTGTGAAAAAAACCATCCTGTAATCCTGTCTAACAATCACCACTCTGTTCAATCAACCACCTGTTTCTGCGAAGGGGTATAGACTCTGCGCTTGCGTTTGAATTGCAGACTGCCAGCACCGAAGTTAATCAAAAGCCCATCGTCAATGCCTGTTGCGACCAAGTAATTGACAAGCTGAATCTCATGGTGCTCATGCAGATTTGCAGTCGCCTTCAACTCAACGATCACTCGACGATCCACGAGGATATCTGCAATAAAATCACCAACGGGATGTCCCTTATAGGCAACCGGAATGGATGCTTGGCGTTGAACGTCCAACCCGCTTTCGTCCAACTCAATGGCAAATGCGTTTTCGTAAACCGATTCCAGATAACCAGGACCGAGTGCCTTATGCACTTCTATCGCACATCCGATAATCTTACCTGTCAGTTCCTCAACGTCCATTCACGTCCCCGCCAATCCTGTCAATCCTGTTGAAAATCCTGTAATCCTGTCTAAAAATCACGCCTTGCGGAACCTCGCCACAATGCCCTGCAGATCCTTGGTCAGCACCTTCCCGAACACCTCGCCGTTGACGGTCATCACCGGCGCCAGCCCGCAGCACCCGATACAGCGNACCGCCTCGACGGAGAACTCCCCGTCCGGCGTCGCCGTGTTCAGTCCCACGCCCAGGATGCCCTCGAGCTCCCTGACGATATCCTCGCCGCCCTTCAGGTAACAGGCGGTCCCCATGCAGACCTGGATCTGGTTGCGCCCCGGCTTCTTCAGCTTGAAGAAATTGTAGAACGTGACCACGCCGTAGATTTTCGCCAGCGGCACATTCAGCGCGTCCGAGACCTCGAACGCCACCTCGCGCGGGATATAGCCGAACGTCTGCTGCACACGGTGCAGCACCATAATCAGATTACCCGGCTTCGACTTCCATTCGGCGATGAACGCCTTCAGCTCCGGCGTCAACTTCAGCCCCTCCGCCGTCTTCGTGGCCTTACTCACGGTTTCCCCTCCAGATTATTAAGTCCAGCCCTGAACCGCATCAAGACCGGAAAGTTGAAAAAGTGACAGTATCTCAAATTTCCGCCCAAATGCAAGCCTGAAAAGAGAAGCCTTGAAAAGATTCTGAAAAGTGCCATGGGTTCCCGTATGCGGAGAACGTGAAGGCTCACCGTAATTTTCCGCGCACCGCCATGGCAAGCGCGTTACGGAGGTCGGGTTCGCTCCAGGGGAGGCAGAAATAGAAAATGCCGAAGTGACGGTAGAGCTCGACATCGACACGGGCAATGGCGTGCTCGCCGAACGTGATGATCGGTAACCGTTTGGTCTTCGGATGCTCGCGGAGTTGCATCGCAACGTCGCGGACGTTCATATCGGTCATGCGCGTATCCACGACCAGTAGTGCGGGAGACTGCTCAACGCACGTCGCAAGGGCCTGTTTCGCATCCGTCCGATAATCGAGGACATATCCCAGTTCAGCGATTTTCCGTTTCAGGAATTGTGCGGTGTCGGGATTCTGCGAGACGGCAATGACGACGGGTTTGGGCGCAAGCGGCAACTCGACGTAAACCGCCGTCCCGCAGGAGGTGCCGGGGACCGGGCTGGCGAAGGACATCGTCCCTTCGTGCAGTTCCACGATCTCGCGGGAAATCGCCAGGCCCAGGCCTGTCCCGCTCACATGGTCGCCGGCGCGGAAATAACGCTGGGACAGTTTCGGGAGTTTCTCCGGGGGGACCCCCATGCCAGTGTCGCATACCGCAAGCAATGCCATGCTGGCGTTCTTGAGGGACACGGCGGGGCGGAGCGTAATCGTGATCGTCCCGTTGGCAGGCGTAAACTTGACGGCGTTGCCAACGATGTTCAGCATGACGCGCTCCATTTTCTGCGCATCGCACAGGCAGAACAGCTCGTGTTCCTGGATGTCGAATTTGACCTCGATGTGCTTGGCGTCCGCCTGGATCAGCACGGGCTCTGCGCCGTCCCGAATGATTGCGCTGAGCGGCACGACCTGTTTGGTCAGCACCATGCTTTTGTTCTCAATCTGGTGCAGGTCCAGAATGTCATTGACGGTCGCGAGCAGACGCTGGCTGTCGGACTCCAGGCGTTCGAGATAGGTGACGGCCTTTTCAGGCATGGGGCCCACAACGCCGCGCAGCATATTGCCGACGGCGTAGATCATGGAGGTCAGCGGCGTGCGCAACTCATGCGAGACATTCGACACAAACTCCAGCCGTGCGCGGTCGTGCGCCTGGAGGCGCTCGTTCGCATCTTTGAGTGCACACAGCGCATCGTGCCGGATCGTGACATCGCGCACGAAGAAGCAGAGTTGCCCGCTCACGTCCAATTCGACCTTGTTGACCGCGATTTCAGCCGCGAAGGAGGTGCCGTCGCTCCGCTTGCAACGCGCTTCGACCAGCGTGTATTTTTTGTCCGCCAGGTTGGAGCGGATGGTCGCGATGAGCGAGGCGGTCGCACCCGAGATGAGCGCGATGACGGACTGTCCGATCAGCCGGGTTGCCGACTGTGCGAAAAATTCCGCCGCGCGCTGGTTGCACTCCAGGATTTTCCCGTCGAGGTTGGTGATCAGGACCGCATCATAGACGCTTTCGAGCAGCTTGAAGAAGGAGGTGCTGCGTTCGGTGGCGCGCATCCGCCATGCGCGGTTGACCCGCACCGTGTTTTTCCTCGCCGACGGGTTCTCTACGGCGATTTCGCTCGGCGCGATGTCAATGCGCATCGTGCGGTCATGGCGGAGGGGTTCCATAGGGGGAGTTAGGAGTTAGAAGTTAGGAATGAAGAAGTTGAGAAGTTGAGAAGTTTAAAAATTGAAAAGTTGAGAAGTTTTAACTTTTTAACTTTTAGACTTTTAGACTTTTTAACTCACATTCCTAACTCCTAACTTGTTTTCAGTCGCGCGATTTATTCTTCGCCTCGTTCACGCGGAGCTTGCGTCCGAAGATGTCCTTGTCGTGAAGCGCCTTGATGGCGGCTTCCGCTTCGGAGCGGTTCAACATCTCGATGAAGCCGTAGCCCTTCGACTTGCTGTTGAACCGGTTGGAGATGATGCGTGCGGACTTGACGGTGCCGTAGCGTTCGAACTCCTTGCGCATCTGTGTCTCGGTCATGTCATAGCTCAGGTTGCCGACATAGATCTCCACGCAGGTGTCGTTCCCCAAACCTGCGGACACGGACGGGCGTTTCCTCCCCCCCTTTGACAGCTTGCCGACGATGAACCCGATCAGCGCGCCGATAATCCCGGCGATGATCAGCGCGACCCACAACAGGGGGTCTTCCGCGATTTGACGGCAGACGGTGAATGGACATTGTGAGATAAGATACTGCATAATGAAATGAACCTCCTTGGTTCCGGTATTGAGTTGGCGGGGGCAGTGCCCCCTCGTTCTGGGTTAGCGCGTTTCAAGGAACCCCTCTAATTTGCGCATACGGGTAGGATGACGCAACTTGCGAAGCGCCTTCGCCTCGATCTGGCGAATGCGCTCGCGCGTCACGTTGAAATGCTTGCCGACTTCCTCCAGCGTGCGGGAATAGCCGTCGGTCAGCCCGAAACGGTAATCCAGCACTTGGCGCTCACGGTCGGCCAAGGTTGACAGCACTTCCTGCAGACGTTCCTTCAGCATGCTGTAAGCGGTCATCTCTGAAGGGCTTTCTGCGGACTTGTCCTCGATGAAGTCGCCGAAGTGGGCGTCATCGCCGTCGCCCACCGGGCTCTGCAGCGAAATGGGCTGCTGGGCCATGCGGTACACCGCGCGGACGCGGTCAACGGGGATGTCCATCTCTTCGGCGGCCTCTTCCGGCGTCGGTTCACGTCCCAACTCCTGCACAAGTTTCTTCTGGACACGGAGCAACTTGTTGATGGTTTCGATCATGTGAACCGGGATACGGATCGTACGAGCCTGGTCCGCGATGGCACGCGTGGCGGCCTGCCGGATCCACCAGGTGGCATACGTGCTGAACTTGTAGCCACGGCGGTACTCGAATTTCTCCACTGCTTTCATGAGCCCCGTGTTCCCCTCTTGGATTAAATCCAAGAAGGACAGCCCGCGGTTCATGTATTTCTTGACAATGCTGATGACGAGGCGGAGGTTGGCCTCCACCATCTCGGTGCGGGCCTTCTGCCCGCCCCGGAGAATCTCGCGCAACTGCTCGAACTTCGGCATGAACTCTTTCGGGGACATGCCGAACTCTTGCTCCATCACGGTCATCCGGGACGCGATGTCGTACAGTTGCTGGTCGCGTTTCTTGGTCTGGCGTTGTTTCTCCAGTTTCACGCGCTCGGTGATCATGCTCTTGTACGGGCGATAGATTTTCGCGTCCGCTTCCGTGCACAGGCTCTCCAAGATCTTCTGCTTGAAGTTCAAGCTGTAGAAAACCTCGACCAGGTCATGCCGCGCCTTTTCCAAGGTCTTCAGGGCGCGTTTCTGCTGGTCTTCCTTTTTGCCCGCCGCGCAAACCGCCGCATACGCCTTCAGGATTTTTGCCTTCGACTGGTTCAGGCGCCGCTTCACCTTCTCGATCCCTTCCATGTAGGTGTCGCGGTTGTCGGCGAACTTGTCCGTCACCACGCGGTCGAAACGCTCAGCGCCGGTTTCGAGGCGGTCAATCAGCTCCAGGTAGAGGCGGGGCGTGAAGGCGAACTGGTTGAACATCTCGCGCTCCTTACTCTCGGCATATTCGATGCGCTTGCAGATCTCGACCTCCTGCTCGCGGGTCAGCAACGGCACCTGCCCCATTTGGTGCAGGTACATGCGGATGGGGTCGTCGAAGAAATCCATCCGGCTCCCGCGCCCCGTGCGCTGCTCGTCCGCCTCATGCTCACTGCGGAAACGCTCGACCTCCGACGCGTCAATGATCTCGATTTCCATGCTCCGCAGGATGGCCAGGTACGACTCGATGTCCGCGTCGCGGATGATGGTGCTGGGCAACGCCTCGTTGATGTCGTCGTAGGTGAGGTAGCCGCCGAGAGCCTCCGCGCGTTTGATGAGCCCCTTGACCCGCTCGCTGCGCTCCTCGCGCTTCGCCTTCGCCTCCACCACGTCCGTGTCCAGCACCAGCTCGCCGTCATACCCGACCGAGAACTCGATGCCGTCGCCGATGTCGAAGGCCATCTCTTCGGTTTCCCCCGGTTCATGCTCCGCATACCCGTCAAGGTCATCAATTTCCCCGTCAAGCGCAATGTCGTCAGGGTAAGGGCGCACATGCTCGCTCTCAACCGCCTGGCTCAACAACTCCTCGGCGTCAAAGTTCAGATCCTCCGGCGTGATTTCCTCCGCGTCCCCCCCGTCAACGCCAAACTCAAGCTCGGTAGAGCTTGTGGGGCGTTTATTCCGCGCGAGCGTGTCCGCGTATTTGTCAGGGGGGGTGCCCGGTTTCCCAGACGTTGGCTTGGCGCCCGCGGATGCCTTCTTCGGCGCGGCGGCGACAGACGTTGCCGCCGGAACCTTTGCCTTGAGGGGGGGCTGCTTCGCCGCCGTCTTCACGGACGAGGACGCTTTCCTTACAGGCGAACGCACCTTCTGCGAGACGGCGCCGCCCACCTTTTTCGCCTGAGGCAAGGCCGTTTGGGGAGGCGCAGGTTTTTTCTTGTCCGCGACAGGCGTTCTCGGTGATGCAGCTTTCGGTGGCTGCGCGCGCTTACTCGGAGATGCCGCCTTTTTCATCCCCGGTCTCATCTTTAAAATCGTCTTTTTCGCCGCCATAGGTCTCCCGTTCCCTTCCTTCCTGTAACCCCATCCGAGGTGATCCCTGTCGCTTTTTGACATAAATCACCTATTATAGGAAGAAAATAGTCAAATAGAATATCCGTTTTGCCTACCGAAGTCAATACTAGAAACGAACAGAAACGTTTTTTTTTCCGCCCTTTTCCCACAAGGTGAATGCGGGGATAGAAAAACGGCACATCCCTTCGTTCCGTGTTGACAACTGGCGTACTGGCATGATACCGTTAATCGATCACAAAGAGAAAGGAGAAGGGCAATGAACACCAGACTCATTTTTGTGGCTTTACCACTCGTGCTTGCCGCCTCCGCGCGATGCGCGACGCACGCAGAGATCCGCGCGGAACAGCTCCGCCAGGCGGACGGCGTACACCGCAAAATCTCGCGCCCGGAACCGACCTACGGCTGCCGCGAGCTCTTCACCGCCATGCTCGCGTATGCCGAGGCCAACACGAACCTCACGCGCATCGCCGACATCCTCGCCCTCGCCGAGGCCATGCAGGACACCGACCCCGCGAGCAAGGGCTACGGCAACTTCCCCTGGTACTCGCGCGACACCGAGGTCACCGACTTCAACGCCGTGGACTTCTGCATGCAGCACGCCGCGCTGCTCTGGATGTTCCACCGCGAGAAACTCCCCCCCCCCGTGCGCGAGCGTTTCC
>JGI24702J35022_10001677_pt1 | contig 13776 bp, 3 predicted proteins | sample TergutTh196P4_FD_35022 | JGI IMG/M metagenome (IMG submission 35022)
TCGGCAGTAGGCGCATAGACCTGCCTTCCCGGAGGATCATCGTGTTCGACTCCACGGTGGTTGATTTCTAGCGGGGTATAGAAGTTGTCTATAAGATATTCAGCCGTCTGATATTGCTCGCGGGTATATGCGACGTCTTTTGCCAGCACCCAGACTTTTCCGTTATTGCTGACGTCAAGACTGAACAAAAAGTCGCCTTCTTTATACTTCTCGCCCTCTTCCAGCAAGCTCCCCGTCTGGTATTTTCCGCTCTCGAATGCCTCATCAAAGTCTTCCGTTGTGAAATCAACAATATTAAATGTAGGATCAGCCGTGTCGTACGGGATGAATATATATCTCAGTTCTGTTAGCTCCGGCTCAACGGTCAGGTTCAATTGCGTATCTATGACCGCTCCCGGCACATTGACCGAAACGGTGATCGTATCCACAGGCGTGTTGCCCTGCTCGTCTTCCACAAGGTAGATTTTAGTCATCGGTTTTTCATATTGAATTTCAGGATTCGCCGTGCTTGGCGCGCCGCGCATATACATTATTTCATAGTTGTAGAAGTTATATAGCCCGCGAGCCGCATTATTGCCCGACGTCCCGTTCTCGTATTTGGAATAGTCCCAACCCCAGGCGATCGACCCGGAACCGTCGAGGGACTGCTTATACAGATTCCCCGAGTTATCTATGAATAGCACCGTCGACTGGTATGTGCTAATCCCGCTTATATACGGCATCACATTCAGTTGGCTGCCGGTGTAGTCAAATGTCTCCAGATCGACGACCAGGCCGATCCATGACCGCTCGCTTTCTTTGACGACGGGCACGCTGGTCACTTCGGAAACTCCGGCCGGGAGCGCCGCCGTGCCGCTGTTATTGACGCACCACGAACCATTGTACCCTTCCTCAGCCACATAGAAGTTTCCGCCGTATCTGATTGGCGACGTGCTCTCGCGCCTGATAACGTATACGAGGCAATTTCCATCCTTATCCAGCGGATAATCATTTGTAAGCGTGGAACTTGCCGGATCCGAAGTCACCATATACTTCTTGTCATATATGGTGGGATGCAGACCGTCGCCCATCGACGACCACTGGCCATAACGGTTATATGAATTGAATGTAGTAAGGAAATCTGAGGTGGATGTGGCCCCGGAAAACACTGGAGCTTTCGGACTGTATGTATACCCCTGCGTGTCCCCGTCGCCCAGCGTCCTAAGCAACGTGGCGTTTGTCACATGCACGCTGTGCTTGCCTCCGTTGCCTGTGGAAAACAGCGGGCCGTCAGTCGCGAACCCATAGTTCACGTTCCATCCGAAATACCAGACTCTTCCGTATACGTCAGTCACGTAACATACATATCTGCCTGCTGTCGCGAAAGCTGCTTTGGGCGCCTGCGTGTAGTAATCTGGAGCCGAAGACAGATCAAACTCAACCCGTTCCGGCGTCCTTACGTTACTGGAACCGCCGTTCGGCCAGTAATATATCGTGCCTCCTGGGCTGTCATACGAAGTCTTTGTAGTCCCGCGCGCTTCATATACCGTTCCCCACACATACGCATTGCCGTCGCTTGTCACCGCCATGCTGGTCGAAGATTCGGCGGATATGTTCACGACATCCTTGCCCTCGAAAAACGCGACCTTCTGCGGAGTGGCCAGCGCCGTCGTATTTCCGTGTCCCAACTGCCCGAACTCATTGGAACCCCAAGTATAGATCTGCCCGGCGGAGTCAAGCGCGATGCCGTGCCGCTCTCCCAGTTCGATGTCGACGACGTCGATGCTATTAAACTCAGGCAGTGGTCTGGCTTCTCTCTGATACCCGGTAAAACCGTTTATCCTATTGCCATCGGCGTATCCCCACGCATAAACGTTTCCCTGATCGTCGATCGCATATGTGGCGCTCGCCGCTTCGGTGGTCGTCGCTACTTTAATAATATTCTTGCCATTCAGGCTCGATACGACCAGAGGGGTGGGGTTATTGACCGTCGTGGTATTGTTGCCCATCTGGCCTTCAATTCCTCTGCCCCAGGCGTACACCACGCCTTTGTCCGATACAGCGTAACTGGTGTGGTAACCACCGGCGATCTGTATTATATTGATGTCATTGTCCACAAAGTAGGGGATCCTCATCATGCCCCCGGCGTACGTGCCAATGGCGACGCCGGTTCCCAGCATCCCGTAGGCGTTGTATCCCCATGTCCAAACTTTCCCCGCAGCGTCCAGCGCGACGCCGCCCAGATAGTTTGTCTCCGCCGCTACAAAATTTATAACGGAGACCTGTTCACGTGTCGGCGCGTCCGGAATCTCGACTGCCGCTGCGGCTTTCACAGGCGCCAGAATCCCGCCCGGTAAAAACCCGGCGGCGAGCACCAGCGTCAATAGAAGCGATATAAGCCGCATTCCTGTTTTCTTTGTGTGTTTCATTATGTATCCCTCGCATTTCGATTAATGTACCAAAAGGTGTTTTTTTCTTTCGATACCACTACATAGGGCGCAATTTTTCGGTACATTAGCCATTTTTCGGCAAATTGTCACTTTGTTTTCAATTTATTAATACTTTTTTGCTCATTTGTCACATTTTTGTCACATGTACGGTTTGCAGGGATTGTAAGGAAAGCGGAGAATGCCGTACAGCATTCTCCGCTTATGTGTCCTTATTATGTTGAATCGCTAGGAGCACCACCCCAGCCCTCTTTAGTAAAGAGGGTGACCCCATAGGGCCGGGTGATTTGTACCCCCGTCTACCCCGTCTTCAAGATGGGATACCGAGGGCGGCATCACCTACGGGGCGTATTCGTGCTCCGTCTCCTGATCCCTGACCCCTATTCCCTATCCACTATCCACACTATCCGCTGCGCGCGGCGTATCATCCCGCATATGACGTGGACCATTCTCTTTCGTACTGGACCCAATCACGATTCTGCGTTATCTCCACCCAAGACTCGTACTCGAACGATAATCCTGGCACAATCCGCCCTGCCTTATACTCCGGAATATGAGAATTTGTCGCTTCCTGAACTGCCAGATAATACCACATATCCGGATCCGCATTGTCCTCCCAGCGGATCATCCTGTCATGCAGCAGATCATCCACCGTTTCCGGGACACGCTCCAGCATCCTGTTCACTAGCGTCATAAACTCCGCCCGGGTGATGGGCTTGTCCGGTTTATATGTCCCGTCAGGATATCCAGCTATCCAGCCGATCGCCGCCGCATATTCAATATCATTTTGCGCCCAGTGCCCCCTGACATCGCTGAAACTTCTGACGTTGATCGGCATCATCCAGGTCGCCCGCGCGAACCGCGCCGCGATCGTTGCAAGCTCCGCCCTTGTGATTGGAGCGTTCGGCCTGAATGTCCCGTCGGGATATCCGTTTACTATGCCCATGGCGTTCATAACCGAAACAGCGTTATTATACCAGCTTGCCTCGCCAACATCGGGGAACATGTTCTGCTGTGCCCAGTTAGCGGAGCGCAGATCAGATGTCATCAGCCTGAAGAACACCGTCGCCACCTCAGCGCGCGTGATATTCTGTTCCGGACGCACATTGCCATCAGGATAACCGACTATATACGCGGAGTGATCCTCCATAAACATCGCTAACGGGACTTCTTCATCTATTATTATCATAGTGGGATTCTCTTCCGGCTCGCCGCCGAACGTCTGACCGTCAACCTCTCCCGTCTGCTCATTCCGGAGGAGGATCTCCACCGTTATTCTCTGAGTCAACGCGGGGATGCTTATTGCGACAGCTGGCTTTTCCGATGTTCCCAGGATATCGCCGCCCATCGTCACGACCTGGCTGCGAATTTCATACCAATTGCTGCTGAGTTCAACGAGTTGATATACTTTCCCACTATCCAGATCGGGGATGATCGTCGACCCGCTGTTTGCCGGCACCGCATACCTTCCGATTTGTAACCAATCCATCCCTTCCCTTACATACAATATGACCCAGAATATTTCGCCGGTTTCGGCCGTGGTCCCATTCTCATTTAAGAGCGTTTTTGATATTTCAAACGTAGCCGTGCCCGACCTGTACTGATTATGGAACGTCGGCGTGGTATCGTTCGGATACTTTATCGTCGCGACAAGCCCCCTGCTCCCGCTCGTTACCGTCACCGGCACGGTATATACCGTCGCGTCAGCCACCCAGCCGCCGCCGCTCGTCATAGTCTCCTTCATCGTATATGTATATGTTCCCGGACGCTTTATGATTATAGGTTGAAAGGCAACGTCGCCGGCGGCGTCATTCGTGGCGGTGCCAACCTGTTTGCCGCTTTCATCATATACCGCGAAGCTGAATTGCCCCGCTACTATCACGGCATCGCCGCCCGATACGATCTTTCTTGCCCTTAGAATTACAGATGCCGGATTTCCACCATCATCAAAGTAAGCTGGTACTATATCCACATTAGCATCGCCGGCAAATTCCTCATCCTCGCCAGTCAGCGTGTAATAGAGTTCCGCCGTGTTCGTTATTATGCCGGAAGCGTCGCTCGTTGTTTCAAATCTTAGCTTCAGTTGAACATAATCCCCGCCGTTCAATAACGCGGTCGAAATGATGAGGTTCAGTTCATCCGGAATGCTGTCGTCGATGTCAGGCAAGTCACCGAGTTCATCGTCATCGATGTCAGGCGTCTCCCCGGATTCGTCGTCTTCGATGTCGGGCGTCTCGCCGTCGATGTCAGGCGCTTCACCGGATTCATCATCGCCGGAGTCAGCTTTATCGTCCGGCTTATCGCCTATCGTCAGAGAGGCTTTACCCGTGAATATCAACCCGTCCGGTATCTTATCAACTATCCTGAAATTATCAAGCGTGCTTAGATCCTCCGGCAGAGTAAAGCCAATGGTATAATCCACCGTCTGCCCTTCCCAGCCCAGCCAGTATTCTTTTATGGATGCTGCCTTGCTGAAATCATCTGGCATCTCGGCTTTGAACGTCATGATCTCCGCTTTTGTTTCATTTCCGTTCACCATGGCTGTGTTTTTCAATTGTTTCACGGCGCCGGTATCAAGATCCTTTATCACTGTCACGCTGAAACTCAGAGTTACCGTCACTCCCGCTCCGATTTCGGGGATAACGATCCCATTGATCAGGTCGGCAACCGTTTTCGGGTCTGCGGTCACTCCCTCGATCATGATGATAACGATGTTTTCGTCCGGTTCTTCTATATAATCGAGCATTTCGCTCATCGTATCTTGTATCATGACATTTTTTGCCGCTATGCTGCCATCATTTCTGACAGTTATCTGATATGTCAAGACCTCGCCCGGCGACGCCTTGCCGTCACCGTTCGTGTCCTCGACGCTCTTGGCGCTCGCAATTGACGCATCGCCCGTCTGGATGACCGCAGGCGGAGGCGTAATTCCGCCCATCGTCGCCGTGTTAATGAGCTGCGTCACCGTATTCACATCGAGGTCGGTCCTCACGGTCACGCTGAATGTCAGCGTTACAGTTTTGCCAGCATCGATCGACGCGATATCAAACCCAGCCATCAGGTCGGTGATCGTCATCGCGGACATAGCGCCGTCGTTGTCTACAGTGACAATGCCGGTGGCCGGATCATTTATGTATGCGAGCAGCCCGCTGAGCGTGTCCTGCACCGGGACGTCTTGCGCCGTGATGGTGCCTTCATTTTTGACGTTTATCGTATATGTCAGAACCTCGCCCGGCGACGCCCTGCCGTCCCCGTTCGTGTCCGCTACGCTCTTGTTGCCTGTAATAAACGCATCGCCCGTCGCGATGATCGCAGGCGGAGGCGTTATTCCGCCCATCGTCGCCGTGTTAACGAGCTGCTTGACCGTATTGACATCGAGGTCAGCCTTCACCGTGACGTCAAATGCCAACGTGACCGTCTCTCCCACATCGATCGACGCAATTTCAATCCCTGTCATAAGCTCGGAAACCATCACCGCATATCCCTCACCGGCGGTGTCTATAATAACCTCGCCGCCGTCCGGTTCTTCTATATGCTCAAGTATCTCATCTAACGTATCCTGCACCGGGACGTCGACCGCCATCACGTTACCTTCGTTATTGACAGTTATCGTATATGTCAGGACCTCTCCCGGTGACGCCTTGCCGTCCCCGTTCGCGTCCTCGACGCTTATGCTTCCCGTGATCTCGGCGTCGCCCGTCGGGATCGTCACTTCCGGCAGCGCAATATTATCCACAGTAGCCGTATTGCTCAGCTGCGTCACCGCATCCACATCCAGATCAAGCTTTACCGTGACGTCAAAAACTAACGTGACCGTTTTGCCCGCCCCGATCGACGCGATATCAAACCCTGCCATCAGGTCGGCAACCGTCATGGCGGATAAAACGCCGTCGTTATTGACGTCCAGCGTTTCGGCGGCCGGGTCGTCAATATATGCGAGCAACCCGCTCAGCGTATCTTGCACCGGGACGGCGAGCGCCGCTACGGTACCCTCATTTTTGATAGTTATAACGTATGTTAGAACCTCGTCCGGCGATGCTTTGCCGTCGCCGTTCGTGTCCGTAACGCTCTTTTCTCCTGTAATAAATGCGTCTCCCGTCAGGATGACCGCCGGCTGAGGCGTCACTCCTCCCATGGTCGCCGTGTTCCTCAACTGCGTAACAGTGAGCACATCCAGATCAGCCTTCACCGTGACGTCGAATACCAAAGTGACTGTTTTGCTCACGCCGATAGACGCGATATTGAACCCTGCCATAAGATCCGATACCGTCATTGTCGACGCCACGCCATCGTTATTGATAGCCACGGTACCGGCGCCCGGATCATCGATATATGAGATTATCTCGCTAAGCGTATCCTGCACTGGGACATTGACCGCCGTCACGGTACCTTCATTGTTGACAGTTATCGTATATGTCAGCACTTCGCCCGGCGCCGCCCTGCCGTCAGAGTTCTGGTCCGCCACGCTCTTGCTGCCCGTGATTTCGACGTCTCCCGTCTGTATCGTCACCGCCGGTATCGTCGTGCCGCCCACCGTAACCGTGTTGCTCAACTGCGTCACGGTGTTCACGTCCATGTCAGCCCGCACGGTCACGCTGAATGTCAGCGTCACTGTCGCTCCCACTCCGATCGATGCTATCTCAAATCCATCCATCAGATCCGCGACTGTCTTTGCCGTCACCGTACCGTCGTTGTCGACCGTCACCGTGCCGGTGCTCGGGTTGTATATATGCGGCATCATCGCGCTGAGCGTGTCCTGTACCGTGACACCGACAGCGGGTATGTTCCCTTCGTTTGTCATTGTGATGGTATATGTCAGGATTTCGCCTGGCGATGCCTTGCCGTCCCCATTGGCATCCGATACGCTCTTGTCGGCATTAACTATCGCCTCGCCGATATTCACATAATAGAAAGTATGTATGAACGGCACCTGAACCCCGCCTTCATAAACGAAGTAATCAGTGCTATCCAGCACAATGTCCACTGACTCTATTTGCGGTTCATACCATCCCCATATCTCGCTCAGCCCACCAGGTAGCTCATCGTAAGCGGATACAGTGACCATGTCATAGTCAAACGACGGGTCGGGCAGGACATTGCCGTTCACGTCCAGCGGGATTCCGTAATACGGTGAAGTATCGGTATACTCCGGCGAATAGACCTTCTGCTCCTTGACCACATTATCGTCAGTCGGCGCATATATGAACTCTCCGGTAGGATCCTCGATCTCAAGACCGCAATGCATAATCTCAAGAGGAGTGTAGAAATAGTCGACCAGATATTCAGTCCTCTGCTTTTGAGTGCGGGTGTAGGCGAAATCAGCCGACAGAACCCAAATCTTCCCGTTCTCACCGACATTTACATTAAATGTGTACTCGCCCTCTTTATATGTATTTCCTGCTTCCAGGAAATCCTCAGCCTGATACTTTCCGCTCGTGAAAGCCGCTTCAAAATCCGCGTCCGTGAAATGAGTGATATTAAAGAATGCATCGGTCGTATCATATGGAATAAACACATAACGAAGCTCTGTCAGCTCCGGATCCAATCTTAGGTTCATCTGATTGTTTATCACTGTTCCGGGAACCTTTGCAGTGATCGTCACTGTGTCTTCCGGTGTTCTTCCCATCTCATCTTCAACGAGGTAAGCCTTCGTCGCCGGCTTCTCAACAGAGACATCTGTAGTCGGCACGTTCGGCGAGCCGCGCATGTATATGATTTCATAACTATAGAAATTGTACAGTCCCTCAGTAGCGTTGTTACTGGCTGTTCCGTATTCGTATTTGGTGTAGTCCCAGCCCCATGCTATCGATCCCGAACCGTCAAGTGACTGCTTATAAAGGTTGCCTGAATCATCGATATAGAGGACTTGCGAAGAGTTATTGCTGATACCGGTTATATACGGCGTCTCGTTCAACTGCCTTCCGGTATAGTCAAAGGTATCCAGATTGACGGACAGGCCGATCCAGGACCTCTCGGATTCTTTCACCACAGGCACGCTGGTCTCGGCGGAAACGCCGGTCGGAAGCTCCGTAGTCCCACTGTTGTTAATGCACCAGGGACCTATATAGCCCGCCTGAGCCACATAGAAATCCCCGGAGTACGTATACGGCAGTGACGCTGTTTCGCGCCTTATCACGTATACAAGGCGCCTTCCCTGTGCATCCAGAGGATAGTCATAGGTGTGCCTGTCCGGATATGAAGGATTCCCCTCGATCGTGGTCACCATGTATTTTTTATCATAGATCGTTGGATGCAAGCCGTCGCTCATCGACGACCACTGCCCATATAAACTGTATGAATTGTATTGTGATGAGAAAGCATCGGTAGTCGTGGCGCCGGTAAAAACTGGCGCCTTCATGTGGTATGTATACCCTTGCGAGTCCCCGTCGCCCAGCGTCCGCAACAGCGTCGCGTCAGTTACGCCTGTATTGTATTTACCCCCGTTGTCATTATTGAATAACGGGCCATCAGTTGCAAACCCATAGCTCACGTTCCGTCCGAAGTACCAGACCCTGCCATAGACGTCGGTCACGTAATTAACATACCTTCCGGCGGTCGCAAAAGCTACTTTGGGCGCCGTATCATTATATGGCGATGAGCTAAGGTCAAATTCGACCAGTTTTGGCGTTCTATAGTTTCTCTCTATGTAACCGGAATGATAGTATATCGTATCGCCTCCGACGCTGGTGTATGAAGTAGCGGTGCCTGAAGCTTCAAAAACCGACCCCCAGATATATGCGTCCCCATCCACTGTAACCGCCATCGTTGTATCGTGGAAAGCGGATATATCCTTTATCGAAGTGCCGCTGAAAGCCGTCACGAGCGTTGGAGTAGTCCTTACTGCCGTATCCCCCAGCCCTAGTTGGCCGGCTCCATTTGGTCCCCATGTATATATCTGCCCGGTGGAATCCAGCGCTATCCCGTGCCTGTCCCCTAATTCAATATCCACAATTTTCACGCCTGCCGGAAGAACATCGGTGAAGTACTCGGTCACTTCTTTGGCTACGCTGACGTTTTCGTTGCCGACGCCGGGGATTCTGTTATTATATCCTGACCCCCACGCAAAAATGCGGCCGTCTTCACAGAGAAGAAATACGCAGCATTCCCCGCTTGTACCCCCGGTACCCACCGCCACTTTTTTTATGCTGATGCCGGCGGGCAATGTCGTCACCTTCAATGGGACATGATTCTCGCCAGTTTCTGTCCCGTTCGCCATCTGCCCGTTTGTTCCCCTGCCCCAGGCATAAAGCTCGCCGTCGTCGGTGAGCGCGAAGTTTGTGTGGAACCCGCCCGAGATATGCACTACATTAATATTGTTATCCACGAAAAAGGGTATCCTCATCATGCCCCCGGCATATGTCGCTGTCGGCGCCCCAATTCCGAGCTGACCATTTGAATTGTATCCCCAGGTCCACACCTTTCCGGCGCCGTCCAGAGCAATGCCGCCAACAAAGTTGGTCTCCGCTTCGCTGAAATATATGACCGACGCTTGCCCGTATGTCGGCGCGTCCGGCACGTACGGCTCCGCCTCTGCAACAATAGGTTTCAATAGGCCTCCCGGTACGCCTCCGGCAACCATTACTATAGTCAATAGCAGCGAAATCAGCCGCATTTTCTTATTTTTTTGGTATTTCATAAGCTTGCCCTCACGCATTTTTTCTATCTACCCCCATATAGGGTGCTTTTAGCTCTTTCATTAGCCGATTTTAGAAAAAATGTCACCTTTTTATATATTGCATTAAATCGTTACCCTGTTTTGTCACATTTTTGTTGGAAAACACCAACTATTCCTCTCGGTTTGTCGGTAATCCCACTTTTGGCTACAAGGCTACCTTGGTTACTTGGTAATTACGTTATTTGATTGCATGTCAGTATACAATCTTATTCCCTATTTTACACTATATTTACCTACTTTGATACACTTTTTCAACATTTTATGATAATTTATTTCAATTTTTACAATATAAAAGACATTATTCCGGTTAACTAACCCGTAATAATGTCTGAATTCTCTCATATGCGTCTATCCGACCGCCTTATATGTTCATCTGACCACAATTAGTGTCCTGCTCTTCTCCTATTCAGATAACCTGATAAGGCTTGCCGCGCAATGGATACGCGTATTACGTAAAGAAAGAAGAGACTACGCCCCATATCCTGTCCTGTACAGTATCAACATTGGCGTCCGCGTCGACAATAGCCACGTTTTCCACGCCTTTTAATCTGCTGAAAGCATCAAAATAGTTTTTTCTTACCGCGATCAACCGCTCCCGCGTTTCATACAGCTCTTTATGGAATCTTGAACGGTCAATACGCTCGAGAGCCGTATCGACCGGAATATCCAGAAACACAGTGAGCGTCGGCCTTAGGATATCGGCGCAAATCTCATTGCATCTAATAACCCAGTCAATATCTACGTCGACGCCATTATAAGCATAAGACGAAAAATAATAGCGGTCACATATGACCGATATCCCGCTGTTTATCACATCCAATACTCCGTCTGTTTTGTTTGTCAGATGGTCGATCCTGTCGGCTATAAACAAGCTCGCTATCACCTTGTTATCGGCGCTGATCCTGCCTGTCAGAATCTGGTGAATCAGCGAACCTATCGGTGAATTTGTTGGTTCTCTCGTCTCATAACACTTAATTCCCATTGAAAAAAGATGCTTCATCAAGCGCCTGATTTGTGAGCTTTTTCCGGACCCGTCGATCCCCTCAAACGTGATGAATGCTCCGGGTACACTTACTTCATCCAAAGCTTCACTCTCATCCTTCGCTTTATTCTCGTTAATCATGCTAACTTAACCCTTTCAAGATTCTTTCGCATCCCCTGAGCGTGATATCTGACGCTTTCCGTTACGCCGGAGCTACTTTTCAGCATAATATAGCGTTAATGAAATCCTTACTATTCTTGTATTACTTACAATCCTTACTATGCGCTCCCGTGACCATATTTACTAATTCCCCGACTATATGCGGCGTTTATCTGAATAAGCCTTGTTTTTCAAGCTTTTTTGCTCATCATTCGTCAGTTAGTACCCGGTGGCCCATATGCCCGGAGAGGTAACGGAATTGTAGTTGATTTCCAGGTCCAATCCGAGAGCCATGGTAATATTTGAGTCGAAACCGTATAACATATGCCGGTTATGTCCGGGCGAATTTTTCCAGCCTGTAAAGAATATGTCCGCTGATGCCCTTGCATCGGTAAAATCGAGCGTGAGCTCACTATAAGCATTTTCGGCATATCGCGTATTCATGAAATTCTGCGAGTTGTGCCATCCGCTTCCGGCCGCGCTTCCGTCAGGCCTGGTGTGACCGAACAGGACCCTCTGTTCCGCAGCACGGATATCGGCATATGCCTGCAAATCTTTGTTTTCCCTCAAAGTTCTCAACCCATTGGCAGTTCTGTGATCATTCAGCAATATATAGAATTCCTGACGTATCTCATCGGCAAAACTGACCAGATCGATGATATTGATCGCCAGCTTGCCTTTGACGCCGTTGGAAGCGGTAGCGATAATTGTCGCGGCGCCGCTACTACCGGAGATAAACGTATTATCGCCAATCAGTTCAATGCCGGTGACGGCAATGTCCACGTTTTTGTCGGTAGCGTCATCTGGAAAGATCACGACATTGAAATTGACAATTTCATTCACATCGAATAATGTGCGGTAATCCTCAATTTCTATGCGGACAGAGGTCACGGGAACTATGACGGAGACACGGACAGAGGCGGAAACCCCATTCGGCGCCGTGAGCGTTACAGTGGCATTCCCCGCGCCAACGGCGGATATAATGCCTGTTTGTGAAACCGTGGCAACGGCTTCATTCGAGGATTTGTAAATTAACCCATGTGTAGAAGCATTTTTAGGGTAAATATCTGGGACCAACTGCACGGACCCGCCTCTGACCACGGGATCGGGCTGAGCCAGTTTGATCGACTCAACCGGGATACTCAATTCAAAGCCCCTCTCATTGCTGAACTCGTAGCTCCATCCGAATTCATCATGGCAAAACCGCCAGGTCATCGGGAAATATGTCACGCCTCGAAAATTCAGCAAAGGGTATTCTTCGTTTTTATTATCAATGGGAACTCCGTTCACGCTCACTGGAAAATCGCAGATTAGCGCCTTGTAAGCCTGTTCATTTCTTGTGCCGGACGCGTAATCATGGTATGGACCCGAAACATCCGCCCTGTGTATCGCAAGCCCGCTCTCGCTGTCCCAATCCGTAAGAAATCCAAGGAATCTGCAATCGTAATAAGTCATCGGGAAATAAGTAATGCCGCGATAAACAATAAAAGGATATTCGCGGTAATTTGAATTAACGACCGTCCCGTTCACTGTCACCGCGAAAGAAGGCAAATTAACCTCCACTTCATGTGAAGCGCCCAGTGAATGAACAGGAAGAATAAAAAACAGCAATAATGTCAATAATAGTAACAACAAGATGAATTTTATCATTAAATTTTCCCTTCTTTGATGATGACCGATCATAATTCTCATACCCTTATCCTTACATTTATGATTAGTGCTCTTAATTCGCACTAATCATAAATGATAGTATAACATTTCCTGTGTAATAATCAATCCCAAATGTGCGAGAATTACCTCTAAGTAGTTGTGGCTCCAAAGAAAACAACGAAATAATACGCACAAACCCAGATTATAAATAATATAAGTTGTGATAAATATGTGATATTAATGTATAATAGTATACGTATTGGAGATCAAATGCGACAATCTGGTGTCTACCAAAAAACAAAAAGGAGACTTAAAAATGAAAAAGCTTAACAATATCAAATGGTTCACTCTTGGCATAGCAGCCTGTATCCTGGCATCGACTCTCATTATCCCTGCTTCCGCCACAAGCCGGAACAAACAAGCAACGCTATATTATAACGACATAAAAATAACGCTTGATGGTGAACCGGTTATTCCGCAAGACGCAATCGGAAATACAATAGAACCATTTATAATCGATGGAACGACTTATCTGCCGGTGAGAGGGATTGCAAACGCGCTTGGCGTCATTGTGAAATGGAATGGAGTAACAAGCACAGTAGAGCTTACAACAAACAGGTTTAATGATTATATTCCAAAGTATCGCAGTTTAGACATCAACTTCAATCCGGTAGAGATTAGGTATGAAAATGGCAAACTATATGCCAAGATGTTTATTACTAACGGTTATAACAGCACAGTCAGCAATATTAATGTGGATTACTTGAGAATATCAAACAGCGATGGGATTATAGCTGAGGGGAGCTTTGATGTCTTGGAAGACGCTACAATCGCGCCAAACGGTTATATCACATGGACGTTTATATTCAGCAATGATGCGCTGA
>JGI24702J35022_10001678_pt1 | contig 13774 bp, 10 predicted proteins | sample TergutTh196P4_FD_35022 | JGI IMG/M metagenome (IMG submission 35022)
CTTATCCGCAGAATGTATTAAAAACACCAACACCGCGTTTCTTGTGTCAGACGAGTTTGGTTTTATTCCGATTGACTTGGGACACCACAGGCCAGCAGAGACGCCTCTTTCGAACAAACTCAAGGAATGCCTCGATAAAGTGTTTCCCGCCGTTCACCTATAAAACAACTTCAAGGCCTTATAATGTCTTATTACAGCTAGGAGGGGGACAACGCAACGGTAAGACCTCAGTTTTAGCGAAAGGATAGTGATGAAGGGTATTATTCTCGCTGGTGGATCGGGGACACGCCTTTACCCCATAACACTAGTAACGAGTAAGCAACTTCTACCGGTTTATGATAAACCTATGATCTATTATCCCTTGTCGATCCTCATGATGGCCGGCATACGAGACATTCTGGTTATATCAACCCCACATGACCTTCCAAATTTTAAAATGCTTCTTAAAGATGGAGGAGACTTTGGAGTTAACCTATCTTATGCCGAGCAGCCTTCCCCTGACGGGCTTGCACAGGCGTTTATCATCGGAGAAGAATTTATTGCAGATGATTCTTGTGCCTTGGTATTAGGTGATAACATTTTTTACGGAAACGGTCTTGAAGCCCATTTACAAAGAGCTGTCAAAAAATCTGAACAAGAAGGAGGAGCAACGGTATTTGGATATTATGTTAAAGACCCTGAACGCTATGGAGTTGTTGAATTCGACGTCGATTTCAATGCGGTATCAATTGAAGAAAAACCAAAGGAACCTAAGAGCAACTATGCGGTAACCGGACTCTATTTTTACGATAACCAAGTCTGCGAATTAGCGAAGCAAGTTATTCCATCAGATCGAGGGGAACTCGAGATTACAACGTTGAATCAAATGTACCTAAAAAAACAGATGCTTACTGTTGTTACCCTTGGGCACGGTTTTGCCTGGCTCGACACTGGTACAACAGATACCTTGTTCGAAGCGAGTGAATTCATAAAGATCATAGAAAAAAGCCAGGGCTTATCCGTTTCAGTAATTGAAGAGATTGCCTACCGCAATGGCTGGATCGATAAAGACAGATTGCTTGCGTGTGCTGATCGGTATGGGAAGTCACCTTATGGTGAGCATTTGAAAAAAGTTGCTGAAGGAAGGATCGTCATCTCGAAAGAAAAGGATTTCTAGATGAAGATTCTTCTCTGTGGAGCAAACGGTCAATTGGGTATCGAGATACAGTCTATTTTGAAAAACGGCTTTTCTGATCTTGGTACATTATCTTACGTGTACCAAGAGGCGGAGCTTGTGTGCGCTGACGTTGAAGAACTCGATATTACTAATGAAAAGGCAGTCCTCGAATTCATTATTACTGGTACATTCGATTTAATTATCAACTGTGCTGCAATGACAAACGTAGACGGCTGTGAGAAGTACGAAGAGGTAGCGTATAGGGTAAATGCTCTTGGAGCACTGTACCTTGCCAGAGCTGCCGATGCAACGGGCGCAAAACTATTACAGATTTCTACAGACTATGTATTCTCTGGCGAAGAAGCAAAGGAGTATCTCGAAACAGATGCTGCCGAGCCTCAAAGTGCCTATGGACGCACAAAGCTTGCTGGCGAAGAGTTGGTTCTTGGCGCCTGCAAATCCTCTTTTGTGGTTCGAACAGCCTGGCTCTTTGGTGCACAAGGCCCAAATTTTGTCAAAACAATTATTGAACTTGCTTTGCAAAACGGGGAAATTACAGTGGTTGACGACCAATATGGCAATCCAACATATGCACATGACCTTGCGTATGAATTGCTTCAGATTGCAGAAACCGATGAGTATGGTATCTATCATTGTACAAACAAGGGAATCTGCTCCTGGTTCGAATTCGCCTCAAAGATTGTTGATATCGCTGGTATTCCGTGTAAGAAAACACCATGTAAAACTGAGCAGTTCCCCCGGCCAGCTAAACGTCCTACATATTCACCGTTAAGGAACAAGCGTTTGGAAGACACTATTGGAGACAAGATGAGAGAATGGCCTGATGCCTTGGCCACATATTTAAGCAGGACAAAACTGTGGGAAATGGTGGAGCAATGAAGACCTACTTAGTGACGGGTGGTGCCGGATTCATCGGCTCGAATTTTGTGCTGTATATGCTCAACAGGTATGAGGACATACGGATAATAAACGTAGATAAGCTTACGTATGCAGGGAATATGGAAAACCTTAAAAGTCTCGAAGGCGATACGCGCCATGTCTTTGTTAAGGCTGATATATGTGACAGAGACAGAATGGTAGAGCTGTTTGATACATATCGCCCTGATTACGTAGTAAATTTTGCCGCTGAATCTCATGTAGATCGCTCTATTATCAATCCAGAAGTCTTTGCTATTACCAATGCTCTAGGTACCATTATTCTTCTCAATGTAGCTAAAGAAGCATGGGAGTGCCCGGATGGTAGCTTTGGCGATATGAAGTTTGTGCAAATCTCAACCGATGAAGTCTATGGCTCACTTGCAATCGATGAACCCGAGGTATTCTTCACTGAAGAAACGCCACTTGCTCCGCATAGCCCTTATTCTGCGAGTAAAGCAGCTGCCGACCTGTTCGTACTCGCTTACGCAGATACCTACCAGCTTCCCGTGAATATAACCAGATGCTCAAATAATTACGGGCCTTTCCAATTCCCTGAAAAACTCATTCCTTTGATGATCAACAATATAGTGCAGCATAACGATCTTCCAGTTTATGGAGATGGTTTGAATGTCAGAGATTGGCTGTATGTGGAAGACCACTGCAAAGCGATCGATATGGTCATCCAGAATGGTACGCCAGGGGAGATTTATAATATTGGAGGACATAATGAACACTCAAATATCTTCATAGTGAAATCGATCATTGAATATTTTACTCAGAATGTTGATTCATCGGTCTCTGAGGATCTCATCAAATATGTTGAGGATCGAAAAGGACATGATAGGAGATATGGTATAGATCCAACAAAGATAAAACATGAATTAGAGTGGTACCCCGAAACGGATTTTGAAACTGGAATAAAAAAGACTATCAGGTGGTATCTTGATAATAATGAGTGGATCCAACATGTTATCAATGGAGCATATCAGGAATACTATAAAAACATGTATGGAGGGATTTAGAGCAATGCCTCAGATTACTTCTGGAAATTTCACCTTTACGACAACTACTCTTGACGGTGTGATTGTTATAGACGTGAGATCGTTTGACGACGAACGTGGCAGCTTTTTTGAAGTATATAAAAAAGAAGACTTTTACAAAGGTGGAATAACTGCTGATTTTGTTCAGGATAATCAATCATCATCAGTACAAGGAGTACTGAGGGGTCTGCACTTCCAAAAAGAATACCCTCAGTCAAAGCTGGTACGAGTTGTTTCTGGTGAGGTATTCGATGTGGCAGTTGATATACGCAAAGAAAGCCCTACCTATGGCAGGTGGGAGGGAGTTATCCTTTCTAGTGAGAACAAAAGGCAGTTCTTCATACCCAAGGGTTTTGCTCATGGATATCTTGTTTTATCAGACACTGCGGTGTTTTCTTATAAGTGTGATGAAATATATCACCCTCATGATGAAGGTGGAGTCGTTTGGAACGACCCAGTTATTGACATACAATGGCCTGATATCAAAAGAGAACTGATTATCAGTAAAAAGGATCAAAACTATCCGACTTTAGATGGTAATGTTAGCTACAAAAAGTTTCTTACTCTGTGATTTATTGGCGAATACTTTTATTAAAAAGTGCAAACAAAACAGAGACTGTTACATAGTACACACTACCTCTGTTCATCCAAAACGCAAGAAGAGATGAGAAATAGCGCGCTGATACCATATGCTATATAATGTCGAAGAATAGTTGAGCAACCAAATTATAAAGAAAAGTAGCAAGGTTAAGCTTGACCGAATGAAAGGTATTCTCATGCCAATAAAAAGAAGAATTGTGGCAGTCTTTCTGGTGCTCATGTTTTTGTTGCCATCAATTGGACTTACAGCTTTTGCATCGGTTGGTGAATCTACTGGCTGGCAAGTCGAACAAAAACCTACGAAAACTCAAATAGTCCCTCAGGTTGGAAAAGGTTTTGATAATAATCCAGGAGCTTTAAAATACGCAAAAGCTCTGGTTGCTGGAACGAGCGCTGCAGATGTTGTGGAGTTTGTTTACCTTGATCAAACAATTCTTGCAGTTGGGGAAGAAGCTCATATTGCTCTTGGCCTTGTTGACGAATCAGCTGTTATTACGTCTGCAAAACTGGAACTCCTTTGGAACGATACCAATGAGCGAGTTTTCTTTGATCATTCTATGGTTGTAGATAATACTGTTCTATTCAGTTTTCACTTTAGCTCAAACGCAGAGACAGGAGCTTATCGTATTGCGACGATAAGTTGTGTCATAGAAGAAATAAACGATGAATTGGTAATTGATTTTCTTAACGAGGATGTTTCTTACGAGTACTATTGCTTTGAGGTTGTGACAGCCCAACTGAAAGAAGCATTGGGTCAAGCAGATGATACTATCGAGCTTTTAGCTCTTACGATTGACAAAGAAGGCAACCTGCAGTCTTATAATCCTGTTGAAAGTACTATTGGTACTGCAGATCTCAAAGGAACAAGCGAGTTAAATGTCGCAAGTCTGAGTTCTACGATCATGAGTTTAAGCGTTGCGAGTACTCCTGTTCAGACAGCTGTCTCTACGCAATCTTTATCAGATGACGACCATCTCATTATAGCCCTTGATCCAGGTCACGGGTATAACCCCACAACCAAACAGGGTGACCCTGGAGCGGTAGTATACGATAAAACAGGAGAAGTAGTACTGTATCGAGAAGATGCATTTGATTGGAAAATTGCAGTTGCCTGCGCAGAAGAACTATCCACTTACGCAAGTATTTCGGTCTACTTCACAAGAAGCCAATATGAGAATCCTTCTGTACAAGAAAGAGTGGATAGGGCAGTCGCTGCTGGTGCAGATGTATTCATAAGCATTCATAATAATTCAGCCTTAAATAATGCAGATGCTAACGGAGCGGAGGTCTGGTATCCTCGCACAGGTACATACAACAGCGACTTAGCTGCTATTGGAAGCCAACTGGCAGCTCAGATAATGCCTCTGCTCGAAGCGCTTGGTCTCGAAAACCGTGGAGCAAAAGAAAGCCCCATTCTCCCTGACTGGACATATCCAGATGAAAGTGAGGGGGATTATTATGGAGTAATACGGTACAGCAGGCTAGCTGGTATTCTTGGGATCATCATTGAACATGCATTTCTTTCCAATGAACAAGATCTGGCATTTTTGGCGAAGGATTCAAACCTTGTGTTACTGGGTGTCGCTGATGCAAAGGCCATTGCAAGCTACTATGGACTTGTGAAAGATGCTACAGTTCAAAGCTCAGCTCGTGTTGGTGTGAGAGCCCATATTACCAATCTTGGCTGGCAAACCACCGTCTACGATCAAAAAATAGCTGGTAGTACAGGAAAGAATCTTGGGCTTCAAGCATTTCAAATAGACCTTCAGAATAGCACGAGGGCTGGGTCAGGCATTGAGTATCGGTCGTATGTAGATGGTTCTTGGCAAAAGTGGGTATCCAATGGGCAAACGTCAGGTACGACTGGGCAGAATAAACCAGTGCAAGCGGTTCAGATACTTTTGACGGGAACAGCTACCAAAAACTTTGACGTTTATTATCGTGTTCATGTCTCAGAGCTTGGGTGGCTTGGCTGGACGTACAACGGTCAACGGGCAGGCACCATCGGATACGACTATCAGATTGAAGCCCTCCAAGTGACAGTTGTACCAAAAGGGACTTCAGCTCCAGCGGGAACAGGACTCCTTGCGTATTACCAAAGCGGTGGTGTTATAAATTCTGGAGGTGGGATGACGCTCACATATCAAGCTCATGTTGCAGAGATAGGATGGCAACTGTTTGTTGGTGAAGGCAAGATGGCTGGCACGACTGGCAAAGCACTCGCTATGGAAGCTTTGATTCTTGATATATTTGACCAAGAATACTCGGGAGGTATCACTTACAACGCTCATGTCGCAGATATTGGTTGGCAAGGTTGGAAAACCGTTGGGCAGACGGTTGGTACAACAGGACGAGCCCTTCAAATGGAGGCGATCCGAATACAATTGACGGGGGAACTGGCTGATCACTACGATATATCGTATCGCGTACATGTTGCTGATCTTGGCTGGTTGGGTTGGGTGAAGAATGGCGAAACGGCAGGAACAACGGGGCAAGTTCGCTCTTTGCAGGCTATTGAGATTAAACTGGTGAAAAATGATTCAGCCAGGTCGTTGTCATCACAAGTCGTTGAAAGCATTGCACATCTTGCTAACCTCGGTTGGCAAAATCCAACTATCAGCAATAGTATCATTGGCACTACAGGTAAAGCTTTGGCTATGGAGGCAATCATCCTTGAGCTTCCGAATCAACTGTATTCTGGAGGTATTAGATATAACGCTCATGTATCAAATATTGGATGGCAAGGTTGGAAAACTACTGGTCAAACAGCTGGTACTACTGGACGGGCTCTTCAAATGGAGGCAATTCGAATAGAATTAACAGGGACAATGGCACAAAGATACGATATTTATTATCGTGCGCATATCGGAACATATGGATGGCTCGGCTGGGCGAAGAATGGAGAGAATGCAGGGAGCACAGGACTGGCGATCCAACTGGAAGCGTTGCAGATAACATTGATCCCAAAGGATGGCGCAGCTCCAGGTGCTACTGGTAATGTATTCGTTACAACCACTCAAAATCCAATTATGGGCATTTCACAAACTGTTGTTGCACAAATGGTCAAATACTACAATAATTCTGGTTTCACTTATCCTAGCTCCATTTATACGCAGTATGGAGCATCAACAATCACCCAGTTCTGTACGATTCTTCTCGCAGAAGCTAAAGCAGAAGGAGTACGTGCCGAAGTAGTATTTGCGCAAGCAATGATTGAGACCGGCTGGCTGCAGTTTGGAGGTGATGTGCAGGCTGCACAATGTAATTTCTGTGGACTCGGCGCCATTGGTGGTGGAGCACCGGGCGAGAGCTTCAATATCTTTGGCACAGACTCTGTTCGAATGGGATTGCGCGCTCAAATTCAACATCTGAAGGCATATGCTTCAACTGATGCCCTCAACCAAACGCTTGTTGATCCTAGATTTAATTACGTTGCAAGAGGTAGAGCGCCTTATGTTGAAGACCTTGGTGGTACCTGGGCCGCAGACAAACAATATGGAACGAAACTGATGGCAGTTGTTGCCTCGTTGCTCGTATCATGAAGGATTGAATGAGTGCGTGCGTCACAGTAACTAAAAAGAGAAACAGATTAAAGATGCTATAAGTGAGCTGTCTTGTACGGGTGCAGGGAAGAACTATGGTTGAAAAAGCGTCAGGAAAACAGAACAAAAAAATAATACGAATGAAATCGGGATCCGATTCGAAAGAGATTGGATTCAGTTTACCTGAAGCTACTTTAGCTGCAGAGTATTTGAACTACCTTATTAAAGATAAACTTATAAGTCCTAGTGTTGTAGAACATCAAATAATTATTGAGGTGGGCTGCAAGAGCGAAGCTCCTCCCTTTTTGAGTATTATTACGAGAACCCAAGGTACAAGAATTGAGGAACTGAAAGATGTCCTACGTTGTCTTACTGAACAAACTGATATAAGTTTTGAGCTTCTATTAATAGCGCATAACACCACTGGAGAGAACCTTGAAAAGCTCAAGATGGTGGTGGAGCTACAACCAGAATGGCTTAGAGATCGTATCAGCTTGACCTTGGTCAAAGGAGGAACACGTTCTCGTCCTTTGAATGTAGCATTGTCAATAGCCAGGGGTGAGTATTTCTGTGCTTTAGATGATGATGATCTAGTATATGAGAATTGGGTCTCAGTCTTTCATAAAAGCTCCAAGGAGCATTATGGATCGATTCTTTTTAGCTACGTTTTATCGCAAATCTGGGGCAGACGACAGAACCGAGAAGAAGGGATAGAGCTCTTTGAAAAAGAGTCTCCAAGAACGACATACTGTGAAGATTTCGATTTTCTAAGACAGATTAGTGAGAATAGATGTCCACTTGTGGGGCTTGCATTTCCAATGGCGCTATCAAGAGAATTTGGTTTACGATTTGATGATACGCTTACCACAACTGAAGATTGGGATTTCTTGATGCGTTCCTATCCAATTTGTGGAATTAGTAATACTCAAACCGCTACATCAGTGTATCGGTTTTTTGAAGGAGCATCAAATTCTTCTTCGTTGTATTCGCAAGATGAATGGGAAAAGAATAGGACAACGATACAGGAGAAGCTGAAGGATTATCCAATCCTGCTTCCAGCGAAATACCACGAAAGTTTATTATCGCAAGAAGAGGGGTATGAATATTTTAAGGAATTAAGCAATGATGATGTAAGGCTCTATATTAATCCAGAGGAGGATGTTTCGAGATCTGAATATTTGAGACCTTCTAATAGTGCTTATAACCCAAAAACGAAGAAGAACTTTTTCTGCTTTTCTATAAACGATGCAGAACAAGATGTGTTTTCATTATTATTCATACCTATGCGAAAAGGGCTCATAACACTTGAGGACTTTGAGGTCAGGCTTCTGTTCTCAAATAGAGTCGAGAAGACTCTTTGGGCTTATGATGTAATACATAACGGTGTCTCCCCTGAAAATGGAACCATAGTATTTCTTGTTCGGAATCCTTGTATAGTGATTAACTTTAAGAGAGGCTGCAGGGTTGAGAAAGCTAGTGTTTCATACAAATTGCGGAGTGGAGTTGAAGAAAGCATGATCACAGGCACTCTGCTGGTTGTTCGGACGAAAGAGAAAATTCAAAGAATATTGAGGAGGATAAAAGCCTCGCAATAGTTTTTTACAATGTCAGGAGTTGATGGAATATTAAAAAGGCAGATTGGAAAACCGGCAGACTAAGGATAACCTCCCCTCTTTCACTGTTTGTATCCTCAAAAGAAAAGGATCGTGGAAACAACGTAAACATTGTTCGTTTTATCGCCGCTGCTATGGTGATTTATGGGCACATGGCTCCTCTGACCGGCAGCCAAAGCCCTCTTTTTTTTGGCGAAGCGGTCTCGACAATCGGTGTGAAAATTTTCTTTGTATTAAGTGGGTATTTGATTACGCAAAGCTTTCTAAGAGATGAGAATTTTCTAAGATACTATATGAGACGTATAATCCGAATAATCCCAGGCCTTGTTTTTGTTGTACTGATCACCGTGTTTATAATAGGCCCTCTTATCTCTACTCAATCTTCCGCTCAGTATTTTACTGATCCAAACACGTATCGATATCTTCATAACATGTTTCTAAAACCGGTCTATACCTTACCTGGAGTTTTTGTTGATAACTATGCTCCATACACAGTTAATGGTTCACTATGGACTTTGCCTGTCGAATTTCTAATGTATATACTTGTCCCGTTTGCGGTGTTATTCTTTAGAAAGATTAAATTCCTGAAACCGGGCCTGGCTATTGTCGGAATCCTTCTTCTTGTAATTGAGATATTGCGAGTTAACTTTTTTGTTGATGCTTCTTTTGTTGTTTGGGGCACGAATCTTTTTGACTGTTTTGTGCTTTCTCCGTACTTTTTCATCGGAGCCTTTTTTTCTTTTCCAGAATTTCAAAAGTTCATTAAAACACAAGTTGGGTTCGCGCTATTATTTATTCTTGCGATACTAACGCTGAACAACTATTCACAGTATGAGCCCATACTATTTTTAACCTTGCCGTATATCACTTTGTCGTTCTGTTTTGCTCCTCAAGCAATATGTGGTCGTATTTTTGCAGTAAATGATTATTCATATGGCCTATATCTGTGGGGCTATATTACTCAACAAGTGTTTATCAGTATTATTGGCATCTCTGCAATGCCAATTCTCCTGTATGCGTTTGTTTGCTTTACGGTGGCTTTCCTCTGTGCGATTGCCTCGTGGCACTTAGTTGAAAAACCATGTAGCAGAATTGCGAAAAAACTCATACTGATGTCGAAAAAAAGAGAACAACTCAAAAAGTGTCCAGATAAGTCATAAATGAGTGAGATAACGATGAAATCGCGTTCGATAATAATTCAGTCCGTACTTTATCAGAATGATTTTTTTTCTTTAATACGTTCGCTCAGATCAATTCAAAGCGCACTGTTGTCATATCAGCAAGGACCGCTTGGTTTCAATGATTGTGCTGTTTGTTATGGAGACGCTTCGAAAGAGCCTCTCTTGCTGCCTGAGCACATTGATCATATCAATGATGAGTTTTCTGGAGCTTTCAAGTTTGAATACCGGTTCTTCAATAAAAATGTTGGATTTGCAAAAGGTCATAATCTTTTAGCAGAGCATTGTACCACTGACTATCTTCTTATCATAAATCCTGATATTATTCTTGCGCAGGACTTCTTTTCTGCCATCATGAAACCCTATGAGTTGGATGATGAACTGGTCGGGATCGTTGAGGGCAGGCAAATTCCCGTTGAGCATCCAAAAGCATATGATGATGTAACAGGTGAGACGAGCTGGGCATCAGGGGCTTGCCTTGTTACTCCAACACAGGTTTTTAAGCAATTACAGGGCTTTGATTCTGATACATTCTTTATGTATTGTGAAGACGTTGATTACTCGTGGAGGGTTCGAGCACTGGGAAAGAAGGTCATATATCAGCCACAGGCGCCAGTTTTTCATCCCAAAAAGATGACCAACAAAGGCGAATGGATAGCTACCGAGGCTGAAAAATACTATTCAGCTGAAGCGGCTCTAATGATGGCCTACAAATGGTCTCAAGATGAAAGATGGAAAGAATTACTAAGTGCCTTCAAGAAGAACGCAGACGAAAACCTTCAAAAAGCTGCAAAGGTCTTTAGTGAGCGGCTGATGGGTAGATCGTTACCGGAGCAGATTGATAGAACGCATGAGGTATCAACATTTATGGATGACCTTTATACCGAACACCGCTTTTGAGTTGAAAGTACTGATGGCGTATGATGTCTGCAATAAAAACTGTAAACAACAAACAAATCAATGTAAAAGGCGGTCTTTGCGCACAGCCTTTACCATCTAACCAACCCGAAAAGCTTCTTCTATCGGTTATTGTTTTGGCAGAGGAAGGCAAAATTGAAGAGCTCAACGATCTTTTCCTCTGTTTGAGCGCTCAGGAATCTACACAGTTTGAGATTATTGTTTTAGTGCTTAGCAATAAAGATGACATGAGACACAAAATAGTCAGGCTTTGTGACTATTTATATGAAGTTGCCAGAACGAGCATTAGGACTGTGTCTGTTGGTGAAAGAAACCCACTAGCTGTGCTCAATGAGACCATTGTCCAATTAGAGTCTTCGTATTTTGCGGTCATCAGTGGTAGAGATCTTCTCTTTAATAATTGGGTTTCAAGTTTTTTGGATCTTGCTAAGCAGAATTCAAATGAAGTGTTATTCGTCTATCCTCTCAGGCAGGAGTGGCAGGTTCGTTTGGTTAACGAAGGTCAGCGACAACTGAAAGCTATTGGAAGCATAAATAACTGCTATTGTCATGGTTTTAATTATCTTGACCAGCTCAATTACAACGATTGTCCCTCTGTTGGTCTTGCTTTTCCAACACATATGGTGCAAAAGAAACGACTTAAATATGATGAAAACCTGGTATTACTTGGTAGCTGGGATTTCCTTATGTGTGCTGTTGCCCAGTGTGGTATACGCACATGCGATGTTCCATCCTCGATAGTAAGGGCATGGAAGAGTGAGATTACTGCTCAAAGAGGATTTGAAAAAGATGAGTGGTACAAAGAGCACGATGAGCTCATAACTAAACATTCAACAGCATTGTATAGAGACAAAGCAGGTGCCAAAACTGCCGATTCCATACCCAGAGAAAACCTCTTTTCTCCTGAGTTTTCTGCAGCGCATTGTGTTCTTACTCTCGATAGAGCTAATCTCAACCGTGCGACCAACACCGTCATCAGAGCTGTTTTTAGCGAAAGGATGGGTTGTGATCTTTCTTTTTCATTAACAGAAAAGGCACCAACTCCATATATTGATTTAGTATTTATTGAGACGGCAGGCTTCACCTTGCATCATTTTAAAGCTCTTTTTATTGATGGCACAGGTGCTGAGCGCGAAGTCTCTCTGGCAAAATGCAAGCACAATGGGTATAAAGTGAACTGGAATCACATTCTTTTCATAGATAATAAGCCGATGATACGAATCAAAATTCCAGATCATTTCGAAACAGGCGAGCTACATATTGGAATTATCGCTCGTGAAAAAAAAGAGGAAACCTATCTCAATTATATAAGAAGAGGCAGGATTCTTTTATTTGTCGGTAGGTGTTGGCGTTTTGCAAAACGTCGGATTCGCGAAATGCTGACATAATGAGAAAAGAAGTCTGGCACGTGCCTTCAGAGGATAATCCAGCGGTATCGTTTGTGGTGCCGGTACATAACGTTGAACCTTACCTCGTGCAGTGCATCAGGAGCATCCTGGCGCAGACGCTGAAGGATATCGAAGTGGTATGCGTCAACGATGGCTCAACCGATAGATCACTGGAAGTTCTTAACGAGTATGCCCTATCAGATCCAAGAATCCGAGTCTTCAGTAAAGACAATGGTGGTGTGTCGTCTGCAAGGAATATGGGAATAGAGCAGGTGAGGGGCAGGTACGTCTCATTTATTGATGCTGACGATTGGGTGGATGAACGTTATGCCGAGACGCTCTTTAACCTTGCAGAGGAGAATAATGCCGACATTGTTGTGTTCAGTGGCAGCTCTGTACCTCAAGTTTCGTGGATTGAGCAGGTTTTAGTATCTTCGACAGCGGTGCTCCACGAGCATGGTGCCGATGTTTTGCTTCATAAAACTGGATGCATACCATTGATGTGCAACAAATTGTATAAGCGAACGATCATCACAGACCACCACGTGCGTTTTGATGAAGAGATTGCGCTCGGAGAAGACCTGCTTTTCCAGTTTGCTACCTTCTCGCATGCCCAGACTGTTGTTTTTTCTGAGGCGAAACTCTATTTCTACAGAACAGACCGAGAAGGCTCTGCGGTGGCTTCTGCCGCAGACATTCCCACTGTGCTTCGCAAGCACATCGTGTTGCTGCATAAGGCGGTTGAAATCTGGAAGAAGAACAACTGTCTTAATGGAAGAGAGCTTGAGCTGTTAGAAGCAACTAATTTCCTCTTCTCTGATATCTATCTGCTGGATATGGCTACTTTCAATCAGATCGCTCAGGAATTGTTTGAGCAGGTCGAACAGGACTTTGGGAAAGACGCATTGCGTTCAACATTTAAACCAAAGGCATTTACGTTTTATGCCACTATACAAAGAGCAGTACAAAAGAAGGACAGCGTCTTTACAGCCTGGTATCTCAAGCTTCAAGTCTTTAGAAAGACGCGCCAAAGGAAGTGAGGCGCATGGACGTGTCAAAGAAAGCGAGACTCGTGGGCGCGCCAAAGGAACTGAGGTGCAGTTTGGGCAATCAGGCTGTTAAACAGATCCCAGCTATAAATTAAGCACCTCTATACGCCCCTCCACTCTGGAATCCAACTGCTGCGCGTTGGAGAAGAATTCATACAGGATGTCATGTATTGATGTAGCCACAATACGCGGAGCTGCGTTAGCAAGCACTTCTTCAATCGCCATATCAAAGAACGGTTCAAAACTGGCATAGTGATAATCCTGGAGACCAATCGTGTAAAGCTTTTCAGGCTCTATCGGTTTGCCCTGTAGTTCAATCGTCACGAATTCCATGGTTTCTCGGTCAAATAC
>JGI24702J35022_10001679_pt1 | contig 13766 bp, 9 predicted proteins | sample TergutTh196P4_FD_35022 | JGI IMG/M metagenome (IMG submission 35022)
AAGTGCGCCAACTCTTTTACGGACAACCGCAGGGGAAAACTCCATGGGACATGCGTGTCATTGAGCCTGGCAGGATCTTCCGACTTCAGGTTCAGCCGCACACCGGCGCTTTCCAAGGTTCGCAGGGCGGCGAACAGCCCGCTGATCCGGGCATGCGCGCCGATCTCAGAATTACCCGCTGCCGCCCCTAAACGAATGACGCAGACAAAGCCCTGTTGGGATATTTTCTCCTTCACAGCCGCCCGGCTGTCAGGTGAAGCGGCTCCAACATTGCCGAGAACGGTATCCAGCCATGAGGCATGGGGGTCGGGCATGTTGTGCGGCAGGGGCGTCGGCATGATAGCCGGGCCGATGGTGATCTGTAATACCAGTTCCTCATGCTGCCGGCACATATTCATAGCGGCGAGAGAGGCCCGGATGACGGCTGTGGCGTTGTCGGTTTTAAGCGAGAGGGTCGGTCTGGATATTTTAAGCACTGCGGCGTTGGTGACAGGGGTACGTTCCTCTTCGGCCTCAAGAAACTGAATTTTTCCGTGGGGCGCAAAAGCCTGCTTGATCTTGGATTGGTGGGCTTTTTCCATGCCGAGCAGGTAACGCATGCGCTGACTGTTGCCCCGGGCCTCCCAGACAATGGGGCCGCGCGTAGTCAGGGAGGCCAGATGGACCAACATTTCCTGTACGGATTCCAGCTCAAAGGGCCGTTGCCAGACCACTTCCCGCCAAACCAGTTCATCGAAGCGGCGTTCTAACATGGCAACCCCCTTAATATTTGGGCTTGCCCTTTTTGAAACGGATGTAGATGATTACACCCAAGGCAATGACGGCGGCGATAAGCAGTACCCACCAGACTTCGGCGAGCAGCTTCACGCCGATGTAGCACAACAGCGCCGCGACGAAAAAACCGGCGATCCAACCCCATATCTTCTCCTTGAGATCCTTCACTCATGGTCACCCCCCTCCCTGGTTTCGGGGGAATCCGGTACGGGGTAGCCGGGGATGTCGATATCGCTGCTGATCTGATTTCCCCAGCAGTCCCAGCCGGGCTGCCTGCGCCGGGCGAACAATTCCAGATACGGCCCCGGGGACACACGCTCAATGATGGCGAACTGTTCCTCCGGTTTATGGCTGTGGTCCTGCAGAGGAAAGAATCCCCATGTGCCCTGCCCTTTAAACTGTACCGGCGCTTTGCCGCGGGTACCGAAAATCATATGCTCCGTGGCGTTACGCAGATACACGCCAAGATTGAAGCGAGGCTTCACCCAGGTAAATACACTGCGAGGCGTGAAGCCCCAGGCTTCCAGAACATCGAAGCCGTGACGCAGGGTGGCGTTGGTGACCCAGAGCCAGCAGTGCGAATCATCCTCTGCCAAGTTCGCGATAGGCATAGCCTTGATTTGGTCGAGAGTCAATAAATCGTAGTGGTTGACCGCTCCGTATGTACCACACTGCTGGGCCTCTTTGCCTCCCCAGGGCGGATCTGCCATGATGGTCTTATATTTCTTAGGTTGTTGTGGCATAATCTCCTCCTTGTATTTGGGTTATTTGATTGTGCCGACATTAAAACCCCTTGACGGCGGTTTTACAATGTTTCATGGAAGCGAGATTTTAGGCGATGGGACGCCGCCGTCAAGAGGTCATGCCGCTTTTAAGGGAACATAAAACACGCCCATGTAAAATGTAACGACATAATGTAGTTGGGCTGTAAATTAGGGCGCTATAGTAAAGGGTTCGATGATGACCTGCTCACAGGTGCCGGACAGGGCGATATCCTTGACGCCCTCGTGGACGTCGGCAAAAGCGCTGAGCGGCCTGCCCAATATGCCCCCGATTTCGCAGGACGCTTCCCGTGCGCCACGCTCCACTGAGGTGCGCTCCGCGACCGCCTGCATAATAGGCCATAGTAGTTGCTTGAGTATGGGGCGAGGCTGGTGCTGCCGTACTGGCGGGATAGTGCGTTGTACGCCATGATGTGAGACCTCCTAAAAAAATATTTCGCGAGAGGGGAAGATACTGCGGTTTTGCTTGCCTTCTTCGTAGAACTGTGGTATAATGCGGAATGAAAGTTCGCGGGTGAGCATGCTCAGGGACTGTCGACATCTTGATTATACAGCTTAACAGGGTTCAACACAATGAAATCGGGGGTTTTGTCAATGACGTCAATGACAATCAAGTCTGCAAAATAAAAAAGCCGCACAGTGGCGGTAATGATTGAACTATTATGTTTTACTCTTCACTGCGAAGTTTTAGGCCGCGATCGGCAAGTGCTTTGACTACCTTGTCACGATAAGCAGGGGTCATTTGCCTATGAACTCGCATGAGGTCTCCTTCGCTTAGCGTAAGCAAATCCCCCAATGTATTGATGCCTTTTTCTCCAAGCATAAACTCCATTACACCCGACAGACCAATATCTTCAATACTGACAGTTAAGTCAGTAGCTACTAAAGCTATCTTCTCGTCGGCTAACAGCGCTAACATTTCATTCGCTAATTGGTTAAGTTCTGGAGATACCGGCACCCCCGTTCTGGCAGCCCGATTGAACACATCGGATACCATCATGGCTGCTTGCCCCGCTTGTATCCATTGTTCGCGTGGACGCTCCAGCGTGGGTTCTTCATGTTGATTATGTGTGTCGGGTGGTAATTGTTCCATATGGGCGATTATACCACAGTCTGGAATGTTAAGGGAGGAGTACCTATGCGACTCAACTACCGCTTTTATGTGGAAGCAATTGAGAACTATATAGAGTCGTTGGAGCCCAAGTATTTAGCCTATGAGCTATTAAAGTCTGCAATTGAGGGCAAGACGCCGAAGGTGCTTGACACCGTTCTAAGCGGTGGGTACAGTTCCTACCGAACGGGAAGCCGTAACGTATCATCGCGCATCACCAAGCTTTACTCCAGCCCTGACAAAAAAGTAGATAAGGAAGTACATGAGAGAGCCATAAAGCATTTTACTTCCGAGATCGTTCCCCGTATAGCAGAAGACAAAAAAGACGAACTGCTTAGACGGCTTCTAAGAGGGGTTCGCCAGGACGAAAGCGTCGAAGAAAAGGACGTAAAAATCAAGAAAAGGATTCGTGTTCTGGGCAAAAAATGCATAGCCGAAAAAGAGGCTTTGGATTTATTTCCGAAGGAACGCTTAGGCGAATTCCTGGCTGAATCGTTTGTCTATGCTGTTCTGCAAGAAGACCGGGAAAGAGCCGAAAAAGCCCCGCGAAAAGTTGCTCCACACTCAGAAGCTATTTCATACGACAGGGTTTATCCAGACGGCTCCATATACAGCGGCGGCTGGCCATCAGGCAAGCGGAATGGGATGGGAGTACTCACGAGAGGCATTTATGAAATACATATGCCATGGAAAGATGATAGGCCCAACGGGGAGGCTATTGTTACTTTCATGGTAAAAGGAATGGAAAACTGGGTGCAGAGATTGAATTTTATAGACGGCATACCACATGGAACAGGTGCGCTGATAACCGAAGATGGAGAAGACAAATATACGACTTGGGTCGATAGGGCCGGGATTGTACATGAAACGTATCACGACGGTAATTATCAGTCGAAGTATGACCCATCTAACAGAAGAATTGAAATGACAGGCAAGTTCACTGATGAAGAACCCCATATTAGTTTTGAGACACACGGAGTAGTTCGTTTTACAGATACAAACGTCTACTTGGCTGATGGGCTTTATACGATCCGCTTCGATGATGGCGAGACAGAAACACATAAAGGAAACCTTTCAATGTTGGGCTTTGAATTGTTCGGGTATGGCGAACTAATCAAGAAAAGGGCAGGTATAGAATGGTGCCGTCGTGGGGTTTTCATGAACGGCATGCTTAACGGCTACGGTACCGAAACATTTGAGGATGGCTCCCACTATGAAGGTTTTTTCAAAGAAGATGATTGGCAGGGTTGGGGCAAACTGACCATATCGCACGAAGGCGGTGAACATACGTACATCTGCCAATGGAAACATGGGCTCCCTCATGGCCGGGGAAAACTAACAGCCCCCGACGGCAGTTCTTATGTTGGTCAATTGGCGAGTAGCGGTTTTCCTCATGGACGGGGCAAAGCTGTCTTTCCCGACCAAAGCAGCTATGAGGGCCAATGGAAAAATGGCGGATTCCATGGCAGGGGCACCAGAATATATGCTGACGGCAGTTCCTATGTAGGTCAATGGAAAAAAGGACAACCGCATGGATTAGGGACCGAAAAAGATGCGGACGGAAACATTGCTTACGTCGGCGTGTGGAAGCACGGGAAAACTTGCGGAAGAGGCACGCATTACTGGACAGATGGCACAAAGGCATATGTCGGTGAGTGGAGAGACGGCACTCGGCACGGCAGAGGCACAGAATTTGATGAAGCTGAAAAAATTATCTACCAGGGTGAGTTCCAAAACGATGCTTACCACGGGCGGGGGGCAAAGTGGTTCTCAGATGGGAGCAAGTATGTTGGACAGTGGGAGCAAGGGAGTCGCCACGGGCGGGGCAAAAAAATTGATTCAAATGGAACTTATATAGGCGAGTGGCAAAATGATAAACCACATGGCATAGGGATACATAAGTCTGCTGACGGGGTGCTTTATGCTTTCGCAAATGGCTTTGGTGTGGAGATAAATGCTGACAAATTACAGAAGAAAACTTGGTGGTTTGAGCATGGAGAATATATGCCCGATAGTGTATACGATTGGTATCATGGCGACAATTTAGATGGTGTCCCTCATGGCTATGGGGAGCATCTAAGGACTAGCTTTCGTATTCTTCTAAGAGGCACTTGGATGATGGGAAAGCTGCACGGTACGGGGGAGATCGTATATCCTGACGGGGCATTAGTGCAAGGCGAATGGGTAGAGGGCAAGCTGGCTGTTCTTGGACGGATTAAGATTCTTTACGGCGATGGGGGATTCTATGAGGGCGAAATTACGCAAGACGGGGTATATCATGGCTGGGGTAAGCGCATAACAGCGGATGGAGCTGTCTGGGATGGTGAGTGGGATAACGGAGTATTCGTGAAAGGTGAGGTCACATCTGAGTCAGGCAGGGTCATATGTGGAAATTGGCTGAATGGCGAACTCAATGGCTTTGCGGTCGTAACAGATCCCGATGGCCGAGTTTTGAAGGGTATTTGGCAAGACGGAGGAATTGGATCCGAGGTCTTCCTTATTGATGTTCAGCCTAGCAGTGAAGCCTATTTGGGCGAGATAATGAATGGAAAAGGCAAACTAATCAAGGCAGACAGTTCGATTTTCTATACCTTCCGTCATGATGGGTTGCAGGCTTTAAGCGGTAATATACGATATATACTTCCCGGTAGCGAAAGTTATCAAGGGGAAATACTTGACGGTAAATTTCATGGGCGGGGAAAAAGTGTTGATGCTGACGGAAAAATCCTTCGCGGAGTGTGGGAGAACGACATGTTCGTCGGCAATGGATTATGCCATGTTGTTTATCCCAGCGATTATGAGTATATCGGGCAGATGACCGATGGTGCTCGGAATGGGCGTGGTGTATTGACACGCCTTGATGGGAGCTTTATTCGAAAGGGTAACTGGGAAAACAACCGTTTATCTGGAGAAGACGAACACGTTTGCTCAGATGGAACGGCTTATCGCGCTACATTTCAAGATGGTTATCCTATTGGGCAGGCTTACGTCACGCTAGTTGATGGTCGAAAAGAAGTGTGGGAATGGGAAGACGGCGAGATTGTATCTGCCCGTGCATGGTCTGAGGATGAAGGTGTCAAATGCAAAGCCACCAAAAAGCCCGTCATGTAGACGGGCCTCTTGTGCCAATGCGGGGTGGGATCAATTCAATTCAGTACCCCATGAGTTTGAGCATGCTGAACAGCCTTAACACAGAAAAACGACGCTTTGCTTTGGGCGGTGCTATCGCCGGTTGTTCGCCATTATCGTCGCTATCTGCGCAGTCAGGACCGCCCACAGGTTCCGGTTCTGCCGGAAGCTGGCGGGGTTTTTGCTGGCCGTTCTTGATGCTGCCGTTGCCGCTGAGATTTTGCAGCAGAATCCGGCGGGTCGAAGCATATTCTTCCCCAATGAAGCCCAATCGCAAAAGAAAGCAGCGAAATGAGTACTTCTCAGATTCCACCGGCTTGTCGGTAGCCAGCACGCGCTGCTGCTTTTTGGCCATGTCGCAGAGGGCTTTTACGAGATGCGTATAGGCGGCAATTTCCTCTGGCGTGGCATTCACGTTAAACCACGCAAAATCAAGGGTGCCATTTCCTAAAGCAATCGGCAAGCTCTCCGCGCCTAGGGCTTTTTGCAACAGGGTCTGTTTGCTGGCCACCAGTTTGCACAGGATGTCGATCTTTTCGGGCGTAAAACCGTCAAGTGGCATCTGGATGCACAGGCGTTCGGGGGCTTCAGGTTGGGGAGATGATGCTTCTTCCTCCACAAGATCCGGTAAAAATCCGGCGGCTTGCAGGCTGGTAAGAACAGTTAGGCGGGTTTCCTCGTCCACTTCATCGCTGAAGATCAGAAGTCCGCTACGGTCAATGACGGCCGGGCCGATGGCAAAAGCGAAGCTGGGGGCCTTGCTGTAAATAGGCCGCATGTCCAGCGCCGCTCCGATGCAATCCGCCGCGTTTTTCCTCGTCCGTCCGTCCAGGGTCAGTTGAATCTCCATTGTTAATGAACCACCTTTCGTTGATTGGTGGCTGGAGTATGGCGCGAAAGGAAAAAATGCGCAAGAGGTTGTTCACAAAAGATATAACACGGCTGGACATACAATGACGGCGAGGGATAACGCTTGAGTGTGCAACAATGCAGTGTATTGTAGAATTTACGAGCGAAACCAAAACCCCGCTGAATGTTGCAGCGGGATTTGGCAGTTTTTAATTTTAAAGAACCGAAAGGAGCAGCATGAAAAGATGGCTGCATATGAGGGTTCTCGGGGATGTATGTTAGCAGATGGCTGGATAGGAGTCAAGGTGGACAGGCTTACAGCTACCAAGTTTTTCCGATCGTGAAATATTCTTCTCCGAACCTGAAGGAAACATTTTGTATGTCCGGGTAACCATTTGGATATGCGGGGGTAAATACCTGCGAAAACACAATAGCAATTGGCATTGAATGACCTTGCCTCGACAAAAGACTACCGGGCGCTGCAGATACACCTCCAATATAGCCGTTATCACCTTCATAAAACAAACCACATCCACCAAGGTCATATATTCGTTTTTTAGCATCAGTACTAGTGTTGTGATTCCATTTTACTTTCGGCCAGCTATTCGCATTTAAAGTGCCATTTGAACTCCTTGTCAGCCGGCCAAAGACAACCGCTGAAGTTCGTTGATTGAAAGCGGTCGCCTCAGCATAATAGCCGCTCATCTTCCGATACATATCGCTCATTGAGGGAAAGCTGCCTGTCCCGCCGACTGCACGCCAAGCCGCATTAAGCATCTCTGTATCGGAAGCTTTTATCCATGACCCGATCTCCAGCGTGTAGTTATAATAATAGCCAAATCGATCGGTAGTATTAGAGAAAAATGTATTCTTCGGTTTCACTGCGTCCAGCTTTCGTTGCTCCTCTTGACGGCGGGATTCTTCTTCAGCCTGCAGCCGGGACTTTTCTTCTGCCGCGCGAGAGGACTCCACGCTGGCTTGTTCAACCGCCCGGCTGGATTCTTCTTCCGCGCGCTTAGACGCCGCAAAAGAAGCCTCCATTTCGACAATGGCAGGATCGGCATCACGCATCTCCTTTATCTTAGCAATATAAAGTTGCTGAGGATGCCCATCCCAGCTGACTTTATCTCCTTCGGAAAAATACATCTCACGGCCAAACCATTTCCCGCCTAATAAAGTTGGAACCTGGTCTTTTTTGTTGATGATATTGAATATGTTATTGCACGATGTGGTTGTTGGGCTTTTACCCTCGTATGTCTTGGGCGCTGCCAGCGTGTAGACGTAAATATCCTCTTCGTTTGCCCACATGTTTTCCGGAGAATTGAAGAACGCTCCCAGCATATTTGCCGCAGCGCCACCCAGGCTATGGCCGGTAATGAGTATTTTCACCTTCTTGTCTTCAAGCGACGGATGACGCTCCATATGGTCGTTCCACCCACGCAGGACATCGTTGCAAAAGTCGTTAAACCCGGCATGGGCCTTTACTCCTAAAAAATTGACAGGCGCAAAATGCAAATTGGTTCCCCAGTCCCTGAATGCGTCAATGTCCAGATTTCGTGCCGCCGTGCCGGGATCTGTTTTTGTGCCGCGCAGAGTAATAACAACGAGTTCCACGCCTTCGAGTGACTTTGACGCAATTGAAAACGCCAAACTGCTATCATCAAAGCCTTTCAGTTGTGAAAGATTGTTAAGCTCCTTATTATCCGGGTAACCATATAGCGAAATCGCCATTTTGCTAAAGCCCAGCGTTTCATATGCATTTACAATGTAATTTCCTGTACCGTTTCCATATGCCGCCGCGCTCAACGCTGCTGATACCAAAGCCAAATCATAGTTGAATACATCGGACGACTGCGCAAACAACTCAGGCCCCCAGCGTATCTGGGTAGAGTTGCCCCATTGTTCGCTTGGCATGTATTCGATCGTGTACGATGGCGCCGAAAGCGAGGCTGTGACTGCCGGCGTCCTGCTTTGGTTCGACAGAAGCACTGCGGCTGTTGCGCCTCCGCCGCCCAACACGGCCACCGCTGCGATGATTGCGAGTATCTTTTTCAAGAAAATCCCCCCTAAAATATTTTTGTGTTTATCTATTCACGGCCAATATCCGAGTGACCGTGGAACGACTGACATCAATTTGCCGTGGAATGTCGCTGGGGCGTACGCCATTGTTATAAAGAATCAGCACCTCTTCTGCCATCGTCTTTTGCTTTGATGGTCGCCCTCCAAAGCGCCCGCGAGCGTTGGCGGCCGCCAGCCCGGACTTGGTGCGTTCGACTGTAAGATCGCGCTCAAACTGGCACAGCGCCGCGAAAATAGTGAAGACGAGCTGTCCCTGTGGCGTGGTGGTATCCAGCCACGCCTCACTTAAAGATCGGAAGTGTCCGCCCTTCCGGCGAATCAAGTCAATAATCTCCAACAGGTCCTTCGTACTGCGCCCCATGCGCGAGAGTTCCACCGCGATCACTGTGTCTCCTGGCTGGAGCGCCTCCAGCATGCGGTTGAGTTCTTTCCGATCGCGTCGTGTGCCAGTGACCTTCTCATCGTAAATGTTTTTAGGCATCACTCCGGCGGCGGTGAGTTCGTCCAGTTGGCGTTCGATTGTTTGTTTTTCCAAGCTTGCTCTTGCGTATCCGATTAACATGGTTGCTTTCATCCTCTCTTGTTTCGGTTAATTGAAACCAAAGGCTGAAAGCCGCGTGGTGCAAAGGTTTAGAGGCGTGAGTTGGCTCAGAAACGCTCGGTTTTGACGCAGGCAAAATAAACCCGTGTTTCACCCCTGAGTGTAGCACACGAGCCTGATTCTTTTAGTAAATTCATCCAAGTGGGAGGGTTAATACAGCCGTTGCGTTTGGGCAAACAGTCCAATATTGCGGCCCGAAAAGCAAACTGGCTCAAAAACGAGCGTTTTTGAGCCAGTTGAAGCTACTTGAGTAGTATAGCATAAGCGGAGGAGAAAAGCAAGCGAAATTTTTGAGATTCCGAGTCGCGCTCAGAACAACGACAAGATGAACTGTCGCTATCGGTAGTGGATGGGCAAACCCCCAGTTCTATCTCGAAAAATCGCCAAATTTTTCTAATTGAGTCCTTGAAAAGTTCGGGACTATGTGGTATAATGTCCTTAACATGGAGCTCTGAACGATGGTAGCAAGAACGTCTTATTATACCGCATTATTATACCGCGATGGCGAACGCGCATTATACCTGTAAGATCAGGGAATTCGAGATAAAGATTTTACGCGATTCGATCCAAATAATGATGGAGGGCAATTATGTTTTTGTTTTATGATTGCGTCAATCAAGATGAAAAAAATGCGAATTACTACAAAGGAGTTTTATTCGAAAAACTCTTGTCAGAATTCTTATCCAAAAATGGCTATAGCGTGCAAATTAGAACAAAACACAATAGCCTGGAGTATGACCTAGAAGGAACTGACAAGACAACTCAATTAGCTATCATTGGTGAAGCTAAGGCATACCAAGATTCAATTTCCGGACAAGTATTATCTGCTTATGCCGGTAAACTTATGGGGCTGGGGCTCATCGAAAAGAGGATCCATGGGCTATTTTTATCGACATCTCCATTAACTCCAGAAGCAAAAGATTATTATAGCACGGTAAAGGGGTTTGGTATTAGCTGTTATACGGGCGAAGACTTGTTTAGCAGGATCATTGAGAGTTTTGATATGCCTGTAAAAGAGCAGGTATATAACAAGACAATTGAGTTGGGGTACAACCCGTTATTTGATTTTATTTTGACTACGAATTATGGATATAGAAAACTTGTAATTGCAAGCAATGAAAAAGCAATGACCCCTTCTTGTTATTTAGTTTTTGACAACAATTTAAATTTAGTTAATGACGAGATAATGTTGAGAAAGTTAGAAAACATAAAAGAGTTGAGAGGATTAAAATATATTTGCAAAAAAGAGCAAAGCAGCGTAGTAGTGAATTATAGGGAAATACAAAGAGGAGTAATAATTGGAAAGGACTGGACAGATTACAGGTTGCCTGCCGCACCAGAATTTTTCGTTGGCAGAAAAGTTTTAGTTGAGCAAATAATGGATTATATCGCTTCTAGCCATTCGGAGCCACGTGTTATTCAGATCAAAAGCAGATCAGGTGTAGGAAAAAGTTCAATTCTAGCCTTACTATCTGAAAAGCTTCAAGAACAAAATTTCTCGGTTGAACTGCATGATGCCAGAGACATAAAATCAACAGTTGACATTTTTTCTGTCATTGGAAGATTTACCGGTACGGAAAATCTTCCACAAAACTTTTTAGAAGTTGAAGATCAGCTAAAGGAAATGATAAAAGCCAATAAAACATATGTCTTTATGGTTGATCAGTTCGAATCTACATTTTTGCATCCTGATATTTTCACTGCATATGAGACAATGGCCAAAATAGTATGTTCCATGAATAAAAATATATATTTCTGCTTGGCAAGGAAGAATGACCAATTAACTACATATGATGACTCACTGATTTCGCTTAATCAATTAAATTCTTTATCGAAAAACTATGAATTGCCGGATTTCTCAAAAGAAGAAGCGAAAGAACTTTTAGATAGAATCAATGAAAATCATTCTAAAAAAATATCAAAGGATGTTCTCTCATATGTATTAGAATTTGCACAAGGATTTCCTTGGCTTCTTAAAAGAACGATGTTTCATATTATCAAACTTACAAGCACTATTTCGCAAAGACAACTGCTCAACACGGGCTTAATGCTTGATGATTTATTCGATGAGGAGCTTGATGGCTTGGAAGAAATAGAAAAAGAGTACTTGGCAAGAATATGCGCTAAACTTCCAGCCGACTTTCACCAGCTACAAATATCTTTTGAAGAAGATGCGCTTCTGCCAAAAATGCTAGATAAATTTACTCAAGTTCGACTACTACGATTAAGTGGATCAACATATGATACTTACAATGATGTCTTCAAAGAATATTTAGTTTATCAAAAGCTTCCAGAATTTAGGCATAAACATATTTTCAAGAAGCATCCAAATTCTACTATGAGCTTTTTTGTGAAAATCGTTAACAGGGAAAAGTTTACTCTGGCGCAGCTTTCAAAAACACTAAACACTTCAGAAAAATCGCTTGCAAATTATATTAAAGAATGTCGTAATCTTGGATTAATCAAAAAAGATGATGATTATTGGTTTATACCTAAAAATATTAAAGATATGTATTTGCAGGCTCATCTAGGCATGCATATACGACGACAAGTATTGAACAATGAATTAGTTTCGCTTGTTGTTAAACAACTTAATACTAGAAGTCTAAATTATGAGGAATTAATGCAAATTGTAAAAACAAATTCACCGTATGTTGAAGCCTCTGATGCCACATGGAATCTATACACTAACGCATTAATAGCGTGGTTAATTGCTTCTCAAATAGCTGAACGCAATAAGCAATCTAATATTACGATAAAGGATGTTGCTAAGGTAGATCTAGGAGAGTCATTGGGAAATATGATAACCTCGGATTATGGAAAAAGAGGAGGAGTTGGGAGCAGGGCGGTGTTTTTACCATCAACATCATGGAAATATTTTGAGCTTCTTTTTGATCAAATCAAAAGTGGAGAAACGATTTTTGTTGGTGAAATTAAAAAAGCATATACCGATCTGAGCAGATGTAATGCTTTGGAAAATTTGTACGACTGCAAGAGCGTAGAAGATTTTAGAGCAATGGTTATTCGAAGTTATTTGTCAACAAGCGAATATAAAAAGATATGGCAAGCGGCAAGAGAGAACAGAAACATCTTGATTCCAGTTTCTGAATTAGTCAAATCAGAAATGACGCAAGCAACTTTATTTTGGCGGAGCAAAAGGATAATTAATTGCGGCAGGGCATTGTTATTAATTGAGGATAAGCGCTACAATCATTCGGGCAATGGATAGGATAAGAGCACTGGGTGCAAGCTAGGAGAATAATTCAACAGTGGGTGCAAGGGCCTGAAATGAATTGGGTTAATTCAACAGTGGGTGCATGGTATACTAGAATTAGCAACAGACAGTATATGTGACGTGTGTTGCCACGCTAGAAGCCTTGTGTGTCGAGGCATCCCCCCCGCTATCGGATTCATTATCCTGATAGCGGGGGATTTTTTGTTCTGCCGCTTATCCGCTTTTGTGGGCCTCCTCTATGCCCCTCTGTATTCTGTCCGCGGTGTTGCGCTGCATTTGCTCTGTGAGATGGCCGTAGGTGTCCAGGGCAGAGGCGGCGGTGTGGCGCCATAGGTTGCCCTGCGGCGTTCTTCTATGGCCCTGGCTCTCAGCCGTCATGGCTGCAGAAAAAACAACCGCAACTGGCGCACAAAACCAAAAATATTTTTATTTTTTTGCCTGAAAAAGCCTCGAAAACGAAATAAGTATTTTGTTGTTTTGATTCTATTTACTCGTATTCCTGAAGGTGCTAGAATAGAATGGAAGAAACAACGAAAGGGGTTTTATATGGTTATCGGTATCCCGAAGGAGATCATGCCGGGCGAGCGGCGCGTGGCCGCCATCCCTGAAACCGTGGGCAAGCTCGTCGCGGACGGCCATGAGGTTCTGGTGGAGCAATCCGCCGGCGAGGGCGCGTTTTTCGGCGACGGGCAGTACCTCGCCGCGGAGGCGAAAATGATTTCTGGTGCGGAAGAAATTTTTGCGCGCAGTGAACTGATCTTAAAAGTAAAAGAGCCGCAATTCAACACAGCACTGGGCAAGCACGAGATCGGCATGATGCACGCGGGGCAGGTGCTCATCACCTTCATCCATCCGGCCTCGCCCGTAAATCACCAGATGGTGCGCGACATGGCCGCCAGGGGCATTGTCGGCCTGACCCTTGATGGCATCCCCCGCATCACACGGGCGCAGGGCATGGATGCCCTGGCCTCCATGAGTACCTGCGCGGGCTACAAGGGCATCCTCATGGCCGTGAATGACCTCGCGAAGTTCGCTCCGCAGATCTTCTGCGCCGTGGGCATGATCAAGCCCATCAATGCGCTGATCGTCGGCGCGGGTGTGGGCGGCCTGCAGGCCATCGCCACGGCGAAGCGCCTGGGCGCGGTGGTCTATGCCGCCGATATCCGCCCCGACGCCGCCGAACAGGCCAAGAGCCTGGGCGCGAAA
>JGI24702J35022_10001680_pt1 | contig 13761 bp, 12 predicted proteins | sample TergutTh196P4_FD_35022 | JGI IMG/M metagenome (IMG submission 35022)
GCAACGCACTGGTACACTGGTGAAAACTAGTAATAATGGCCAAAACTTGTGTGCGGAGCCTGTAACCATTGCGAGTTTTTGGATACCCTCTGAACAGTTACCACAAAAAATTGACACACTGCGTGAGTTGGGGTACAATGGGGCGTATCCGGCAAATTATAAATTTTGATTAACGAGGCGGACATATGAAATTGGCTAGACGCGTTTTCGAGCGGATAAATAAGATAATGAACACCAAGCAGTTCAAGCGATACGCGCCGATGGTACTTGTTACGCTTATCTCGCTTGTTGCGTTCGTTACTTGCATATCTCAGCGGGAACTCTCCCCGCCGCCTGAACCAGAGCCGCCCCCCGTTATCGAGCCTACCCCTACACCGACGCCGACGCCAACCCCAACACCAACACCGACGCCGACGCCCGAACCTTCGCCCACGCCCGAACCTGAGCTTGCGTACGATGGGCCTGTAAACCCGTTGACAGGGCTTCCAACGCAGGAGGACATATCTAATAATAAACCATTTGCTTTTGTCGTAAACAACATCAGGGTAGCGATACCCCAACTCGGTATTTCGAAGGCGGACATCATATACGAAGTCCCTGTCGAGGGTGGTATAACGCGGATGTTGGCGCTGTTTCAGGATATATCGGAGCTTGGCATCATTGGGAGTATTCGAAGCTCACGGACCTGCTTTGTCGACCTGGCCCAGAGCTACGACGCGTTATTTATATTCGCTGGCGGTAGCCCCCAGGCATACTCCGCGCTATCGAGTCGCGATATCACACGCTTTGACGGCGTCGCCGGCCCCCGTTCTGAGATTTTTTACAGAGATCAGCAAAGGCTCTCCTCTATGGGCTATGAGCATAGTCTGGTTACGTCCGGCGAGAGGATTACACAGCGACTGCCTTCATATGACATCCGGTTGACCCATGCCGACAATTTCGAGCAAGCGCTAAATTTTGTAGAGGACGGTGCCCCGGAAGGTGGGTTGCCGGCAGTAGATTTCACCGTTAAATTTGGAGGCGGCTCGAAGACTACTTCGTTTGAATACAACACGCAAGATGATCTCTACTATGTAAGTCAATACGGCAGCGCCTATCGCGACGGTAACGACAAGACGCAAATCGCTGTCGCGAACCTCCTGATACTCAGGACGTCGATTTCCATGATAAGGGGCGATTCGGCGGGTAGGTTGGATATCAAGACAACAGGGAGCGGTTCCGGGTATTTCATATGCGGTGGGAAGTATATAGAAATCGAATGGTCAAGGTCCAACCTTTCATCTCAGTTTATTTACACGCTTAAGGACGGATCCGAGCTCACCCTCGCGCAGGGCAAGTCCTACATCTGCATTGTGTCTGGCAGTGCGGATTTCACCATTGAATAGCAGAAACCAAACGCGCGTACGCCTATTGATATTCGCTTCAAATCATTGTGTCAAATTGGTATATAATTTATGAATAGTTTGCATGGAAGCAATTTATCCAATTCACTTTTGACGTCGGATTTTTTCCCCCGCCGACGAATAAACCAACTTCTTGACGACGCGACGAAATGCAAGTTGGTTTATGTAGTCGCGGGCGCCGGCTATGGTAAAACCCAGGCTATACACCACTACATAGAGAAGCAACCGGACGCCATTGTCCGCTGGATGCAGCTTGCTGAAATCGATAATATCGGCTCGCGCTACTGGGATAGCCTCNCCCGTAGCGTAGCGTTTGACAATCCTGTACTAGCCACAAAACTGCGCGAACTCGGTTTCCCCGATACGCCTGCCCGTTTCAGTCAATTTGCTGATATACTAAGAACTTCCGAACACCGCTCAAACAAAACATTTCTCGTTCTTGACGATTTTCATTTGATACACACCGAACAGGCCCTGCTCTTTGCGGAGCGTTGCGCTCATTTGCGCGTGCCCGGCGCTTGCGTGATAATCATCTCAAGAAACGAACCCGAGATCAACGCTGTTTCTTTGTTTTCGAAAGGTCAAGCAAGCAGAATAATAGAAAACGACCTGTGTTTTACAGACGACGAAATTGTCGATTTCCTCAGATATTTTGGCGTCCCGTTTTCATTACTTGATCTCCCGCAGTTTTCCGACACGACGAAAGGCTGGGCGCTTGCGATAAAACTGCTATCGCTTGTACTAAAAAGGGCGCCTGGGAACATTGACATCGCTCTCAAAACGATGAAACAAAATGTATTCAAACTTATGGAAAGCGAAGCATGGGCAGATTTTTCTGAAAGTACTCAAAGAAAACTTGTAAGGTTATCGCTCATATCTGATTTGCCGCTCACGCCGCTTCGCGAAGCTCTTGACGATGCTTCGCTAATGCGCAACGCTTCCCAGCTGTCGTTGTTTATTTGGTTTGACAGTTTCATTGGTGATTACAGGATCCACCCGCTATACCTTGAATTCCTGCAGAGCAGGCAATCCATATTGTCTGAAGAAGAGAAGCAGGACATGTACAGGAAGGTAGCCGCTTGGTGCGATAGCAACAATTTTTATACAGACGCCGTGAATTACTATGCAAAGTCAAGACAATATGATCGTATCCTAAATATTCTTCTTACACATCCATTTAAACTTCCGCCTGATAACTGTAAATATTTTCTTAGTATATTAGAAGGGATCGACCCGGAAAATAAAGATAAAAGCGACTACAACGTTTTAGTGCTGAAAAACCTTTTTGTACCTCGGCTATATATCGGCATAGGCAAATACGAAAAAGCGCGGGAACTGTCATTCGAAAACATAAGGGAATGGGAACACTCAAGCGAGCCTATTTCTTCATATTTACTATATACCGCATACAGCAATCTGGCTTATATCGATATGTACATATGTACCATAACGCACGAATACAATTTCAAAAAATATATGGAAAAAGCGTTGAGGTATTATAAAATGTCGGCCATCCAGCCTATTGAGGTAACAGGGTCTTTTTCTGTCGTCGACATCCGTTCCTATGCCTGCCTGGTAGGGGAAGGCGCGGACTTGCCGGAATTCGGCCGATTCCTTGAAATTGCAAGGGATACTAACCTGCTTATCGAGGAAACTTATCATAGCATGTTTTATGGTTATGACGATTTAGCGGAATGTGAATTCGCTTTTTTTAGAAATCAGATAAATCAGGCGAGAAGCTGCGCGTACAACGCTATATTGAAAGCACGCGAAAAAAAGCAGTATAGCATCGAGGCTATCGCCCAGTTCTATTTGCTTCGAACGGCGGTACACGAGGGGGATTACCAATTAGTAAACGAAGTACTCCGGCAATTGCACGACCATTTGGACAACCAGCATTTTTGGAACAGTCAAATGCTTTATGACTTGATTACTGGTTCATTTTACGCGTTTGTCGGGCTTACCGATATGGTGCCTTCATGGATTGCCGCCTATGAAAAAGAACCGGTATCTGAAGTTCGCATCCCGGTTAGGGAGCTAATTGTCAGCGTCGGGTATTTCATTTCACTCAAAAAATATAAGCAGGCGCTCGCGATTTTATGTAATTCATATCCGCGCGCTCCGCATGAGCGTTTCTATTTTGGTGAATTGGCAATTACATTACTGCTTGCCGTTACCCGTTACAGGACGGACGATGTTTCGGGAGCGCTCAATGAATTTGAAAAGGCATATGAAATGTCACTGCGCGGAGAATTCGAAATGACTTTTATCGAGCTTGGCACAACTTTCCATGATCTGACGGTAGCCGCGCTGAAACAGAAAAACTGCTCCATCCCTGAACAGTGGTTAAAAACGATTGACCGCAAAGCTGCCATATACGCAAAAAGAGTGAGTTTTATCCGGAATTCGATCAAACGCGCAAGGCGTATCGAAGACGTCGTTACGCTGACGGACAGAGAAAGGGATGTGTTAAGTGATCTGTATTATGGATTGTCTCGCGACGAAATCGCGTCAAACCGTTATTTGTCGATAAACACTGTAAAGAAAATCCTACAGTCGATCTATATGAAGCTTGACGCTAATAACAATGTAGACGCTATCCGTATTGCGATAGAGAAAAAGCTGATAGATTAAGTGGTAAGTTATAGGACTCCGTAGTTTTGCAGCTTTGGGAATCCCCACTGCCTGAGCACCTCAAAGACGCCAACAGCTACCGAATTCGAAAGGTTCAGGCTGCGCGCCCCCGCCAGCATCGGGAAACGCACGCACTGGTTAAGGTTTGCGCGCAGAAGGTCTTCGTCGAGCCCCCTAGTCTCGCTTCCGAAAAAAATGTACGCGCCGTCCTGGTAGTGCTGTTCCGTGTAGATGTGCCTGGCTTTTGTGGAAAAATAGTAAAACTTATAGCCTGATGTATCCGGGGATTTGCCCGTTGCGCTGAGCGCGCCGTCGGTGGCTTTGTCCCAAAAAGCGGAAATATCATCATAATAAGTGATATCAAGCATATGCCAGTAATCCAACCCCGCCCGCTTGAGCTGTCTGTCGTCCGTTTTAAATCCCATTGGCCCGACAAGGTGTAATCTAGTACCTGTTGCAGCGCACGTTCGCGCGACATTGCCAGTGTTCTGAGGTATCTGAGGTTCGACTAAAACGATATTCAGCGTCATTTTAAGCACCCTTTCCAGGCTACCCAGTTAACAGTAACCATAGCGCGTTACTGTTCAGTGGGTGTCCAAAAACTCGCAATGGTTACAGGCTCCGCACACAAGTTTTGGCCATTATTACTAGTTTTCACCAATGTACTAGTGCGTTGGCTGGAACCAACCTGTGTTTTTGGATGCCCGCTGAACAGTTTCCATAGCGTACCACGAACCTTTTTTAATGTCAAAAAGTTCTTGCATTTTGCGTGACACTTTGCTAAAATATTTTGGCATCGACGCACGGCCCCTGATTTTCCGCCGTGTGCGGCGCTTGTAGCGCTGTGGGTAGAAAAGTCGACGGAGCCGGAGGGTGACCGCGCGTAAATAAAATATACGCGAACGGTCGAAAAACAAATAAAAAATGGAGGAAAAACATGTCAGTAGTTTCAATGAAACAGCTCCTTGAAGCCGGCGTACATTTCGGCCACCAAACGAGGCGCTGGAATCCAAAAATGGCACCGTACATCTATATGGAGCGCAACGGAATCTATATCATCGACTTGCAAAAAACCGTCAAGAAACTTGAGGAAGCATACAATTTTATTCGCGATGTTAGCGAAAGCGGTGGCTCCGTACTCTTTGTCGGCACAAAAAAACAAGCCCAGGAAGCTATAAAGGAAGAAGCGGAACGCGTCGGTATGTTCTTCGTAAACGCGCGCTGGCTTGGCGGGATGCTCACCAATTTCAAAACGATGCGCATGAGGATCGACCGACTGGCGCAACTGCGCAAAATGCAGGACGACGGCACTTTTGACATCCTGCCGAAAAAAGAGGTCATCCGGCTCACTAACGAGATTAACAAGCTGGAAAAATATCTCGGCGGAGTCAAGGAAATGAAAAAGCTACCCTCCGCGTTGTTCATCATCGACCCTCGCAAGGAACGCAACGCGATCGCGGAAGCCCGGAAACTCAGTATTCCGATAGTCGCTATTGTCGATACAAATTGCGACCCGGACGAGATCGACTACATCATCCCCGGCAACGACGACGCGATACGCGCGATAAGGCTTATCTCGCAAGCTATGGCCAACGCTGTTTTGGAAAGCCGCCAAGGCGACGACGTCATTGAGCCTACTGACGCGCAGGACAACGAACCGACAATCCGCGTAAACGACGAAATTCCATCTGATGATAATTAGTACCCTATTTGAAAGGATGATATATTTATGGCATTTACAGCAAAAGATGTAAAAGAACTCAGAGAGTTGACCGGTGTCGGTATGATGGACTGCAAAAGAGCGTTGACCGAGTCCGACGGGGATAAGGATAAGGCTGTCGCGTACCTGCGCGAACACGGGCTTGCTACAGCGCAAAAGAAGGCGGGTAGGGTAACCGCTGAGGGCATGGCGTACGCCGACGTCTTCGATGGCGTTGGGGTCGTCGTCGAGGTTAATTCCGAAACTGATTTTGTAGCGAAAAACGACATGTTCGTCGGATTCGTCAAAGGCGTCGCGGCAGTCGTAGCCACGAACGCGCCAGCGGACGTAGATGAGCTGATGGCGCTCCCATATCCCGAAACCGGAAACACGGTAGCGGCGCAGCAGCAAGAAATGATACTGGTTATTGGAGAAAACATCTCAGTGCGCCGATTTGTTCGCTACACCGACGGTTTGAGCGTGCCGTACGTACACGCGGACGGCAAAATCGGCGTCATCGTAAACCTTGAGATATCAGGCATTTCCGATGACGATGCAGTCAACGAACTTGGCAAAGACATCGCCATGCAGATAGCCGCCATGCGCCCGCTATACCTCGACACCGCGTCTGTTGACGCAGACGAACTTGAAAAGGAAAAGGAAATTCAGCTAAACAAGGCTATCGAAGAGAACAAGGCAAAGAACCTGCCCGATGACAAAGCCCGCCAGATAGCTGAAAGTATGGTCAAAGGGCGCATTAACAAATACTATGAGGAATTCTGCCTTCTAAACCAACCCTATGTAAAAGAAAACAAGCTCACTGTGGAAAAGCATGTGGCGCAGGTCTCCAAGGCGCTTGGCGGAAAAATCGCCATAAAAGCTTTCACCCGTTTCGAAAAAGGCGAAGGTATCGAGAAGAAGCAGGAAGATTTCGCTGCCGAAGTCGCAAGCATGGTCAAGTAGTTTTAATCACAAAAAAATAATGCGGGGTGCTGCCGCCAGGTGGCTGAGAAGGCGCGAAAAGCCGCGCCTAACCCTTATTACCGGATGCGGGTAATGCCGTCGTCGGGAAAATAAGGCAACGTACGCGCCTCGCTATAGTAATTATAGGAGGCGCTATATTATGAATAAAACCGCTTCGCGCGAGAATTTACGCTCGCTTGTGGAAACATCTCTGCTCGTCGCTATCGGGTTTGTACTGAGCTACGTAAGCTCTCTACTGGGACTCAGGATGCCCCAGGGCGGTTCTTTCACTTTACTGTCATTGCTGCCGATTCTTATGATTGGCCTTCGCCGCGGCTTAAAATGGGGAATTGGGGGCGGCTTTGTTTATGCTTGCCTACAAATGCTCCAGGAATTCTGGCCGCCGCCGACCGCCACGTTTTTCGGCTATCTCTCCGTTATCATGCTGGACTATGTCATAGCGTTCACCGTACTAGGGCTTTCCGGTTTGTTTCGCGCGCGCCGCTACGGTTTACTATACGCAGCGCCACTGTGTCTTTTCCTCCGTTTCGCCAGCCACTTCGTATCCGGCCTTGTTATATGGAATGTTTACGCCGGTGATCTGCCAGTTTGGCTCTATTCGCTGACATACAACGGCTCTTACATGGGGTTTGAGCTGGCAAGTACTATGGCAGTAGGCGCTGTCCTGTGTAAAACGGCGCCGTTCCTATTCGACTCCAAACTAAAGTGAGCTTTGCCCACTTTCGCTTTAAGTAATCGGTAATATCTCTCCGGTGTCATCGTCTATGATATACCGTCCCGAGTCAGCCGTTATAAGCCAGGCGGGGGCGATAACCCCTTCCCCAAACGAACCGGAAACTCGATGCCTGTATCCGGCCTCCACTTTATCAATACGCGCGCAATCGGCATTGCCAAGCCTCACCCAAGACAGAAAGCTCAGCAGCGCGGTAGCCGCATGCGTTATCTCCGTACCGTCAGGATCGGGTTCAACGCCTGTTACGTACCTTCCCGCGATCATCTGAAGGCTTCCATCGCGAAAAATAAATTCCGTAGCGCAATTGAATATGCTTATCCCTTTGTACGCGTCGATAACAGTGACTGTTTCTGTTCCCTCGCTATAGGATACTACTTGCGACGCAGTTTCGACCCCCATTTTATCCAGCAGTTCCAAGACAGTTCTCAGTGATCCGTTTTCATTTGTAATATCCGTGTTTTTAAGCCGAATCTCGAAATCTCCCGCGCTATAGAATTCCGCCGTCCCACGCTGGGCGTTTTCATACAAGAATATAACGCCATGATCAGTCATTGTCGTTTCGCCAAGGACAGCTTGCGCTATCATCGCCTCTGACTCGTCCTGGCGCGCTGTCCGCATTGTCCTTATTGCGCCGTTTGAAATAATGCTATCGGCGTCTATCGCTATACCGCCGTCGTGAAGCGCGTCGCAGGCGTATTCAATTGTTAACCGGTTGGCGCGGGCGTCGGCGATAGTATCGATTACGATCACCGCTCCAAAAAGGATATTTATCATAACAAGAACCGCTACCGTGATAGTTTTTATCCTTGAGACGTCCATATCAACCCCCCTGCGCCAACCAGAAGTATTTTGCCCAGGAAGGCTGGAGAGTTTCCGCCCCTGCGTCCGAATAGCTCAGTAGGAACTCCCCCCCTGCGGCGGCGAGCGTTAGTTCCTCTGGTAATAGGTTTGTATATTCGTCCGCTAGAGTATAATTTCTGGATAACAATTCAATTTCTGAAATAATCCCGGAAGAAAACTTTATCCGCGCAGCGTTATTGTCGTCGCGTAAAAACATGCGCCCGCCGGCGATATAATAGTCAAAAACAACCGAATATGAGCCATCCGCGCCATACTCAGCCGATTCGAAGAAAACTTCCGCCGCGCCGCATGTTTTAATGATTGTATTTGATACAATCTCGCGCGCTCGCTCGATCATCATTGTTGTATCTTGGATTATTGTCTCATTGTCTAGCGGCAGTTCATTTGTCCTTCTGTAAAAAACTTTTCCATTTGAGAAAACGTTGATGTTGAACTGAGTTCCGACGCCCACAAGCGCGCCTCTACCGTCGTAATATGTCGTATATTTCTCTTCGCTGTGTCCCAGCGCGGTAATTACCATATAAAGCAATTCATCCGCGCTGCTTGCCGCTGCTGCAATAACGTCAGGATGTTGCCCACTTTCCGGCATAATGAGCATATATGGCGCGCTATCAGCGGCCCAAACGCGCGTTTCAAACGCGAACATCGCTCCGTTGCCGCTGAAGATCTCCAACTCCTGCGCTTTTCCGGCGGCGGAAGCCGTATCAACGCCAAAGAATGATCCGCTCTCTGCGTCTTGGTAATAGATCCTGCTTTTGTCCTCGCCAAAAGCTATACAGACATACCGGATAAACACATCCTTGGCAGTATCTGGCAAATTCACCCCAAACCAGTGGTCAAGGATCGAGAGCCTTATTGGGCGCAAATACTCAAAAAACACGCCGGTTCCTGATAGCGCTTCACGCCATTCATCCTCGCTTATCTCATTTGGCGTCGAAGCGGATCCGAGGGCTTCGCCCAAAATACTGCTTATTCGGTCATACGCGGCATTTCGAGCGTTAGTATCATATTTAGCCCCGTAACGTTCCCCATCCTCATTCGTGACGACGATGCTTATGGGTCGGGCAGCTTCCTTAGGCGCCGCCCCGCTCGTTTCAGTCGCTGTAGACGCGCCTTTTACTAATTCCGCGACGCTACCGAAAAACGGGATGCTATCAATAAAGCCAGCAAACAAACCTGTTTGCCACGCCAAAATCAGCGCGCTTACAGACAGCAGCGCTATGAGGGCGGTTTTTATAAATTCGATAATTCTTTTTTCTTTAGTCATATCGCGCCCGCGCCTTCTATCGGCAGCGTCATGGTCACAGTCGTCCCAACACCTTGTTCGCTCTTGACCGATAAATCGCCGCCATGCCTCTTGACGATCTCCCGAGCTATGGAAAGCCCCAGTCCTGTACCTCCAGCCTCACGGGAACGCGCCTTTTCCACCCGATAGAACCTATCAAATATCCGGGTCAGATCCTCTTCCGGGATGCCAATACCGGAATCCTCTACGCTGACCCAAATATTACTGTCGGAACTCCCGGCACAAATGTTGATCGTACCGCCATCAGGCGTGTATTTCATCGCGTTTGAAATAATATTCATCAAAACCTGCTCTATTCGCGCGCGATCTCCTTTGATGTTCGGTAGTTTCCACTCAAGCTCAAGATTGAAAACATGTTTCCTCCTCCTCGCTTCAAGCGCGATAGCCGCGTATACGTCCCTTAGCGACTGTTCAATGGAAAAAGCCTCTACCGCCATCTTGCTGTTACCAGAGTCAAAACGCGAAAGCTCAAGCAGGTCTTGGACGATTTTAGTCATCCTATCGCTTTCGTTTATAATGACATGTAGGAACTCCCTCTCCGTTTCCTGCGGGATGCCCTGGTTTTCCGACATTGTTTCAGCGTACGTCCTTATGCTTGTTAGCGGTGTGCGCAGTTCGTGCGAAACATTCGCGACAAACTCGCGGCGCAGCTTTTCCGCTTTTTTCAGTTCCTCCAGCATAGTCTCGATTTGTGAAGCCATGTCATTGAACGTCTTAGCGAGGATGCCAATCTCATCTTTGGAATCTACCCGGATTTTCCTTGAAAAATCTCCGTCAGCCATGGCTTCAGCTGCTTTTGTCATCCCCTGAATGGGCGATAGAAGGGTTTTTGAAATAATCAGGATGATTGCTATAGATATAGCGAATCCAATAAGCACAGCTTGTAGGATAAGCGCTAAAATCTCTGTGTTTAGGCTCTGCGCAGTCTGTTTGTTGTCAATAATGTATACAACAAATCCCCCGCTGGCGCCACTTGCGGCGCTGGCGGCGCTAATGGTTATTGGAACAGCGACGTCCATATAGTCCGCCCTTGAATTGCCCTTCAAAGCGTTTTCTCCTCTGATCGCCTTGAGAATATTCAGGGTTATTTTGATTCGTGTATTGCCACTGGTGTCTGATGTTTCAAGGACTTCTCCAGTTATTCCGTCAAGTATGTAATAGTTTCTTGTTTTGCGGTCTATGCCAAGCTCGCCCATAAACACAGATAGTATCTCGTCCATGCGTTTGACGTCGCCCTCGTCCGCCGCGAGACGCAATTCGCTGACAAGTTCTGTTTTCGTGAAAATAGATTCCATCTGCGAATAAAACTGCGCCGTGTGGAAATCCTGCACGCCACGCGCGAGAAAAGCCAGCACTACCGTCATCAGCAGCACTATAATAAGAAGCATGATAAATACAAGTTTGATATTTAAGCTCTTTGACATGCGCGCTTTCAGCTCTCATCCGCGTAATAATAGCCTACTCCGCGTTTTGTGATAATGTAACGCGGTTGGCTGGGATCTTCTTCTACTTTCTCGCGAAGCCGCCTCACCGCGACATCTACGGCGCGTAAATCACCGAAGTAATCGTACTGCCAGACGTCGCGTAGCAACTGTTCACGCGAAAAAACTTTACCCGGGCTTGCCGCTAGAAAGCAGATAAGCTCGTACTCCCGTTGGGTTAGTTCCGCGCTCTTCCCGTTGACCAATACATCGTAGCGCTCTTTGTCAATAACCAAGCCTTCCGTTTTTTCCCCGGTTTGCTCTTCAGTATGCGCTTGTGTCCGGCGGATATTCGCTTTGACGCGCGCCTGAAGCTCGCGGAGCGAAAATGGTTTCGTGATATAGTCGTCGGCCCCTATATCAAGCCCAAGGACTTTGTCGGTCTCCTCCTCGCGCGCCGTCAGCATAATAATCGGCGTTATCTTGTCGCTCTCGCGTATCCGCCGGCACACCTCAAAGCCGTCGAATTGCGGTAACATAACGTCGAGGAGAATGAGATCCGGGTGGTTTGACTGATACATCTCGATCGCGGACTCCCCGTCGAAAGCGGAAATCGTGTCAAATCCTTCTTTTTTGAGATTGAAGCTGAGAATATCGACAATATTCTTCTCATCGTCCACAATAAGCACTGTTTTTTCCATTATTTCCCCTCCTGTTTAATACTTTCGAGATATCTTTTTGCTTTCATTATCCCGATCACTGTTTTCCCGTCAGGTAGTTCATTTGCCATTATTCTATCTATAAGCTCGTCGAGAGCGATCTCTTCGACGCTCAGCAGTTCGTTATCGTCGAGATGCGCTTCGCCGTGTTGCAAATCCATCGCGAGATAAATATAAAGTATCTCTTTGCAATAACCGGGTGATGGATACGATGCGCCTAAGTCAATAAACCTTCTGGCTGTATACCCTGTTTCCTCGGATAGTTCGCGCGCAGCGCATACCAATGGATCCTCTCCATCCTCAAGCTTCCCTGCGGGTATCTCGAGCAGTTCTTCTCTCATTGGATATCTGAACTGACGCACCATCAGGACCTTACCGGCATCCGTAATCGGGACTATGCCAACCCCGCCCGGATGTTCCACGACTTCTCTAACGGCTTGGTAGCCATTTTGCAGTTCAGCGATATCACGCCAAACATTTACGATAATTCCCTTGTACGCAGCCTTCGAATCAATCTGCTTTTCATAAAATTCCATATTCTTGTGTACACTCCCATACAAGTCAGCATTATTATACACTACTTACCTCAACTTTAGCAAGATGAACAAAAAGCATGGTCATCGGAGTCGTTTGCACCATTACTGTTTACTACCTGTGAGGAAGACTACTTCCTGCGCTTTCTTTTCCTTGTGTGTTTCTTTTTTATAGTTATACGCTTGACCAGTAGGAACAATGCGCTTCCAACAAGCAGGAAGGCAATAATCGACCCTACTCCCCATAACAGGCTGTTTTTCTCAGCTAGTACTTCATCCAGGCCACGGTTGACGTACCAATTGTGCATTCTGAATGTTAGAGTTCCAAACACAAACGGGCCAATGAAAGTCGCTGCGCTCCCCGCAACCGAAAGGAACCCGTAAAACTCTGTCACACGGTCATCGGGCGCTAACTGCCCAACAATGCTGCGGCTGACAGTCTGGGCGGCGGACATGAAAAATCCAACCAAGCCTCCTATTACAAAGAACCAGATTTCCGAACTTGTAAAGAAAAGCCCGGTTAAAGATAGCGACAAAACCATCAACGCAATAAGCGCCGACGTCTTGCTACTGTATTTGTCGGCAAGTTTGCCAAAAAGCAACGCACCAAACGCGCCGGTAATTTGAATGAGTATCACAAAGTAGATAAGTTGCATCTGATCGAGCCCATAGAGCGTGGCACCGATAATTGAGGCAAATTCCATCAGCATCATAAGCCCATTGTTGTAAAAAAGGAACGCTATCGTGTATTTCGCGAATTCCTTATAGCTTTTTATAGAACGGAACGTTTGAGCTAAATTTTTAAAGGCAAGCGAAATGGCGGTTTCCACTCTTGGGATACTACCCGCCTGTTTTCTTTCCTTTACCCATATAAATGTTGGGATTGCAGAAAAAAGGAAGAACAAAGCCGCGATCGGAAATGAGAAGGGGATCATGCGATCGCCAATAAGCCGTATTGGAATAAATACGATGACGAGGGATAATATCCCGCCTATCATCCCAAAGGCCCAGCCTTTTCCCGAAATTGAACCGATTGTTTCGACAGTGGACACGTCCGTCAGTAGCGCGTCATAGAACAACTGGCCCGCCCTATATCCGATTTCAGCAAGTATGAAGAAAATCATCCCAATGGCGACGTCGCCCGCGCGGACAAAAAATAGCAGCCCTGTGAAAACCACTGACAATAGGGTGAAAAGTATCATAAACTGTTTCTTGAATCTCGTGAAGTCAGCGATGGCGCCCAACAATGGGGACAATGCTGCAACGGCTGCAGAAGCTATGCCAACAGCTAAAGCCCATAGCCGCGTCCCCTCCGCCCCTCCGACGACAACATTCTTGAAAAACGCTGAGTATACCGCAAGCAGGATTATCGAAGCGTATGCGGAGTTCCCAAAATCATAAAAATACCAAGCCCATTTTGACCGATTTTGCTCCGCTGCTAATCTCTTTGGCATGTAACCCTCCATTC
>JGI24702J35022_10001681_pt1 | contig 13753 bp, 12 predicted proteins | sample TergutTh196P4_FD_35022 | JGI IMG/M metagenome (IMG submission 35022)
ATGGGTAATATTAGGTTGGTTGGGTTTGGTGGTGTTTGTGGTGTTACTGAGGTGTCTAAGCGGAATCGTGATTTGTGTGGTGCTTTGGGTATTGATGTTCCATCAATGGAGACCTATACCAACATTTGAAAATTTCGGATTTAAACCCCAATAACACTCAACTAATAATCAAATATAACCTCACCTTACAACACTAATAGAAAAACATAATTTAATCAATCCACTATTCTGCGAGGGCGATATTTTTTTAGGTAAATCAAAAAACCCACAAAAACCCCCACTCCCACCACAATCACCACCCCAAACAACAACACATACCCCCAATTCAAAGAAGAAACTGGGTCTAAACCAAACTCCGCCACCCACAAACCATAATCACTATCACCCAACTGCATAGAACCCTCATCACTTCCATAATTCATCATCACAACCAACGAACCATCACTACCAATAACATGCACTCCACCAACATTAACATCATCAAAACCCGAACCCATAAAATCCGACATATATTTAGAATAAGATTCAAACCACAACTCATCACCAGAAGCATCCAAACAACTAATACCCAAACGATCAAACACTAAAACACTACCATCCACCCACTCAACAACATCCATAATACCATATTCATAACTATAATGTCCCGATCCACCAACACCATACCGTTTACACCACAACTCATTCCCCTCACTATCTACCTTTACAATCCAACCAAACTCAGAATCCCTACCACCTAAAACAAACCCACCATCCAAAGTCGGAGTAACCAAATCAAAAAATAATGATGAACCACGAGGCACCTCGGGATAATCATAAATACGACTCCAAACAACAGCCCCATTCAAATCCAACTTGGCAAACCAACCACTCAAACCCCAATTGCCAGCAACAAAATAACCATCCCCACTACTTGACACCAAAACGGTCTTACTAAAAACATAGTTTTTATCGTCACTAAAAGTTTTTTGCCAAAATAAGCTATCATTACTACATTTAAGAATCACTGCAGAACTAAAACCGTCAATTGGACTATTTTGAGTAGATATCACATAGTTGCCATCATCAACTACAACAAACGTTGTTATATCCCGTGGATTAAATTGAATATCGGGTAATTGTTTTAAATCAAGTGTTTGGTTCCATTCAAGGTTGCCTCGAGAATCAGTTTTTAGTAATAAAAGAGGTTCATACCAACCACCGTGAGCCAAAAAATATCCTAAGTCAGAGGTTTGCATAAACCATTGCCGGCTGTCATAGGATTCTGCATATGTTTTTATCCAACCTACTTTATGATTACTGTTAATTTTCATAACATATGGAGTATAGACATACGTTGAAGTAGAGCCTCCATACATATGTTTGGTACTGTCACATCCAGCAATTACGTATCCTCCATCATGAGTTGGAATTATAAAAGACGCCCCAGAATGCCCGCTATAGGTCTTACTCCATTGGAGCTCTAACTGTGAGGCAGATTGAGCTAAAACATGGTTAGACACAATTAAAAGTGTTCCAACAAACAACACCACAAACATAACCACTTTAATCTTCAACTCAAACAAACCCCCAACGCAATATCAGAATAAACAAAAAATTTATCATATATAAACATGTACCATAACACACACTCAGACAGCAAACACTCAAAAAAGGAGAAAAAAGATCAAACATTTTCTCAGATAGAAAATTCCTGCACATCTGTAAAATAATGCTTGCTATTATTGAATGGTACTGCTACGTTTTTTGTGTATAGGAAGAATCCTTTAATGTTGCCTGCAGGATTTGCGCTTTGATTTTTTTCAATAGACGTAGACTTGGCGATGGATTGGGATAAGTCAAGGCCTGTTCCTGTTCCATGCATACCTAAATTTACTAAACAGTGCTTCAATTCACCATTAACCAATTTAACCCCACAATTATTACTACCTGTCCCAAGCCAAACATTAGCCTTAAAAAAAGAAAAATACGACTTAGCAAAAACGGTTTGGTCGTTTATAGGTGTCGGGTGAGTTTTAAGCGTCAGTTGGTTGGGGATTTTAAGGGTTGTGTTGATGCTTTAGAGGCTCAATGAGTTAAAGTTGTTGTGTGATTGTGGCTAAGTATGGGTTCGATGGGTGTGTTTTTGTGGTAGTGGTTCTTTTTTTGTGTTTTTATGTGTGTTTTTTGTGGTTTTGGGTTTGATGGTGTGTTTTGTGTTTAAGTGAGAATTTTTATGTTGTTTGTTTTTTTAGTGGAAAATGTGTTTGAAAAACTAGTGGTTTATGAACATATGGAAAAAAATTATGTATTGTTTTTACGTTTTTATAATGGTTGGTTAATTACCTCAAAAATATCGAGAACTGGTTTTAAATTAAATATCAAAAATCGGTACACTGCCAAAATTGGGTATTAAAGTAAAAGTAAAAAATTATTTGAAACTTGGATTTCAGCTATTAATTGCAGTACTTATTGTGTTAAGAACTGGGCTTTGATGTACAGAGTCTTGTGATGCTCTCCTTGCTCCTCCAATCAAGCTTTTCAGCTTGAGATATTTACTTAGGAGGTGATCCGGCCGCAGGTTCCCCTACGGCCACCTTGTTACGACTTTTCCCCCCTCACGAAACTCAGATTCGATACCGCCATCAAAGACGGCACCTCACCCAAGAGTCGCTCGGGTGGAACGACGGGCGGTGTGTGCAAGGAGCAGGGACGTATTCACCGCGCGCTAGTGACACGCGATTACTAGGGATTCCATGTTCATGAGGGTGGGTTTCAACCCTCAATCCCAACTACGGCAGGTTTTCGAGATTACCCTCCCCTTTCGAGGTCGGAACCCATTGTACCTGCCATTGCAGCTCGCGTGTGGCCCGGGAGATTCGGGGCATACTGACCTGCCGTGGCCCGCTCCTTCCTCCACTTTATCAGTGGCGGTCTCCTCAGTGTGCCCAGCACAAAGCTAGTAGCAACAGAGGATGCGGGTCTCGATCGTTGCCTGACTTAACAGGACACCTCACGGCACGAACTGGCGACGGCCATGCACCTCCTCTCAGCTCGTCTGGCAAGACCTTTAATCTGGCCTTCATACTGCTGTCGCTCCCGGTGAGATTTCCGGCGTTGACTCCAATTAAACCGCAAGCTTCACCCCTTGTGGTGCTCCCCCGCCAATTCCTTTAAGTTTCAATCTTGCGATCGTACTCCCCAGGCGGCAGGCTTAACAGTTTCCCTGCGGCACTAGAACGGCACGTGGCCGTCCAAACACCTAGCCTGCATCGTTTACAGCTGGGACTACCCGGGTATCTAATCCGGTTCGCTCCCCCAGCTTTCATCCCTCACCGTCGGGCGCGTTCTAGCAGACAGCCTTCGCCACTGGTGGTCTTCCCGGGATTATAGGATTTCACCCCTACCCCGAAAATACCGTCTGCCTCTCTCGTCCCCTAGCCAAGCAGTATCCCCCGCAATCCAACGATTAATTCGGTGGTTTTAACAAGGGACTGACCTAGCCAGCTACGGATGCTTTAGGCCCAATAAACATCCACACCACTCGAAGAGCTGGTATTACCGCGGCGGCTGACACCAGACTTGCCCTCTCCTTATTCCCCTAGCTTTCTAAACTAGGTAAAAGCCCTCCTCAGCGGAAGGCACTCGGGATAGCCCTGTCACACTTTCGTGTATTGCAAAGTTTTCGCGACTGCTGCGCCCCGTAGGGCCTGGGTCCTTGTCTCAGTACCCATCTCCGGGCTCCCGCTCTCACGGCCCGCACCGGTCAAAGGCTTGGTGAGCCATTACCTCACCAACAACCTGATCGGCCGCGGCCTCATCCTTGGGCAACATCACGAGCATAACGTGAAGTCTTTTCAGCGAAGACCCATTCCAGAGTTCTTCACCTATCGAAAATTAGCCCCAGTTTCCCGGGGTTGTTCTCGTCTCAAGGGCAGATTAGCCACGTGCTACTGAGCTGTCTGCCGCGCCTCGTTTTGGCTGAGGCGCACAACTAGCATGTCTTAGTCCTATCCCGATAGCAGTGGGGTCCGGCAGGATCAACCGGAGTTGTGACACTCCGCGCTGATTACTGCGGATCTTTATGTTTTTTGTGTGGTACGAATATTATGAATATATGCACTACATTCTCTCTCGCATTATTTTGCTTAACTGGATTTGGAGGGAGAAACATTCCACTCTATACATCAAAGCCCAATTCAGACCTAACATGAGCAATTCTATCAGGTCCACATACATGTCCCCGCAATTGGAGGCCAACTCCGTCATCCCTGCAAGGCAATCGCCGTTCCGGTAGGGGTTGAGCCGCCGCCATGTGATTAAATTGCGGGGCGCAATTATAGCTGAATTCTATCAGAAGGCACAGTATTAAATATAAAGGTTACGCTTTAATGACGACAAATACCATAAATCACACCTTTTACGAAAGAAAACAACCAAAGAAACAGCTACAAATACAAACATTAAACTAATATAACTACTGACTCAAAAACATTAATTCCCACCAATAACAACATATTTTAACAACACAACCTCACAAATTTCCACATTATTAAACTATACCATCAATTTATCACACACAAAAATTTTGTGGCGCACACATAATAAACCACCCACCACACAATTAAACAAAAACAAAAAAGACACATTTAAAACACACCTACACAACAATTAAAGACAGACAAGTAAACTAATCTTTAAGAGTTTTAAGCATACTCCCAGACACATAACCTTGTAAATCTATAGTTACATATGTAAAACCAAGTTTCGACAATGTATCTGCGATTTTATTCCAAATTTCTATCTTACAAAGAAGCGAAAACTCTGTTTTAGGAACCTCAATTCTTGCCAGCCCTTGATGATCTCTCACACGAACCTGTTTTACACCTGAAATTATTTTCACAGCCTGTTCAGCATTATTAATCCTGACTATTTTCTCTTGAGTAATTTTTTGGTTAAAGGGAATTCTTGATGCCAAACATGCAAGAGAAGGTTTATCATAAATACGAATACCTAATTGCTTAGCTAATTGACGAATTTCATCTTTGCTAAACTTTGTTGTTACCAATGGACTAAAAACGCCTTCAACTTCTTGCACTGCTTTAAAACCAGGCCGATGCTCATTTAAATCACTATAGTTGGTACCCTCAAAAACTGTTTTAACACCCAACTTGTTAGCTACACGTTTTAGGTCTGCGAGCAACTCTTTTTTACAATAATAACACCTATTTTCGGGATTAGCATTAAAATTTGAATTAGACAACACGTTTGTTTGTATTGTATAGAGTTTTATACCTATTTCACTTGCTGTTTTTTTTGCACTTTGAAATTCATCAAATGAATAAATTGGGGATTGAGCAATTATTGCAATCGCCCGTTCACCTAAAACTATACGGCTTACGGCACATAAAATGCTACTGTCTACACCACCTGAAAAGGCAATAACTACACCGTTTCCACCTACTTCAACAATGTAATTTTTGAGGTGTTCAAATTTTTGGTTTATTGTTTCCATTTTGGTCACTTACGTGTAGTACGGTTTGGGCTTTTGTTGTGACTATGACTGAGAGTTCTCTTAGAGGTAAACCTGTTTTTTTAGCTAAGTACTTTAGATCTTCAAATTCTGGTTTTAATCGAATTATTTTACCTTGGCTGTTTTTTGAACATTTGATTTTTACAGTTTCTTTTTGACCTGCAATTGTTACCTCAATTGAGCAGATATCGCGAGAGACCGTGAGTCTTTTGCAGTAGTGCAATCTTACACCTAAAGTACCGGTTTCTTCAATTAACACTTTTGTAAGATGTTGTGCATTTTTTTGGTCAGTTATAACTTTAATTAGTTGAGCAGGCCTATTTTTTTTGGTAAATATAGGTATAATAAATACGTCTTTTGCGCCTTCTAAAAATAAACGATCAATTGTGTAACCAATAATTTCGCCAGAAACATCATCAATATTGGTTTCTAAAACAGTTATAGTATCATTTATCAAGTTAGTTTCTAAATGTTCTCCCATGGTTATTCGTAGAATATTGGGTATTTCTTGAAATTCTTTGTCACCTGCACCGTAACCTGTTTTGGTTGGAATCATTTCAGGATAGAATTTGGTGGCTTCGGGGGCTAAATTGATGAGTATTGCTACGCCGGTTGGGGTGGCGAGTTCGGAGTCTACGGGTCCGCCTTTGAGTGGAAAATTTTTTGATTGGATTATTGCTAAAGTTGCGGGAGAGGGGCTTGAGGTTATGCCATGTGAGAATTTGAATAATCCGCCTCCTACTGATATTGGAGTGGCGTATATTTTTGCGTTGAAAAAGTTGAGGTCATCCATTGCAACTGCGGATCCTATGATTTCGGCTGCTGTGTCGATTAAGCCGATTTCGTGCAGGTGTATGTCAGGTAGATTATTGTTGTGTAGTTTGGCTTCAGTATTTACAAGTGAGTGGATAGTGTTTGATGCGAATTGTTTTGCTTTGGATGATATATTGAGGTGTTTAACGGTTTTTTCTATGATTTCGATTAGTTGTTTGCCGTTTTTTGGTGTTTGTGTGTTTGATGTTATTGTGACTTTAGTTGCTTGAAAGTTTTTTGTTGTAACTTTTTTTATGTTTATGTCAATGTTTGAGTAGCCACATTGTGGGGATTCGAGACTTTTTATTGCGTGTATAATTTTTGTGGTGTCTGCGCCTAGATCTATGAGGGCCCCTAAAAACATGTCTCCTGCTATGCCTGCGGTTTGACAGTCGATAATTATTATAGGCGAAAATTTTGTCATTGAACTTTCTCAGTATTATTTTAGGAGGCAAAAGTGATATATTGATTGTGGTTCTTGAGCTATTAGGGAAATGTTGTATGTTTACGCTTAGGGAGATTTTGGAGAAAACGGCTTGTTTGGAGTTGAGCGTTGATGTGGCGGAAAAGTTAGTTCGTTTACATGCTGTTTCTGAGCTTGAGGGTATAGCTAGAATTGATTGTAACAGGGAGTATCGTAAGGGTGTGCCGGAGATTATTTTGGCGGAGAATAAATCTGTGCAGGATACTGTTGAGATTGCCATGAAAATGTTGGAGGTAAATGGTAGAGTAATTGTAAGTCGATGTACATCGGATCATGTTAAGGCTTTAGAGTCTGCTGTGCCGTCTGGTGCTGTTTGTTTGGTTAATCAGAGAGCTAAGGTTGTTATTATTAAAAATGAAGGTTACAGGGTTACCGTTTCAGGGGGTAAAGTTGGGTTGCTTACGGCTGGTACGTCTGATGTTTCGGTGGCTGAGGAGGNAAAAATTGTTGCCGAAGAGATGGGGTGTACTGTATACACGGGTTATGATTTAGGTGTAGCAGGTATTCATCGGTTGCTTGAGCCTCTTAAGGATTTGATTTTAAAAGATGTTGATGTTATTGTGGTGGTTGCAGGGAGGGAGGGTGCTTTACCTTCAGTAGTTGCAAGTATGGTGAATGTTCCAGTTATTGCAGTTCCAACATCTAATAGTTATGGTTTTGGAGAAAAAGGTGTAGGTGCACTTATGGCTATGTTGCAATCGTGTTCACTTGGAATAGCTGTTGTAAACATTGATTCAGGTGTTGCTGCTGGAGCTGTTGCTACGTTAATTGCTAATCGTGTAGCTAAATTCAGATAGTAACATCAATAATCATGTATTTTTAGTATTAATGAATAATAGTTATTTTATAAAACATGTTTGTAGTTGACTGTATAATGTGTAAATGTAAGTTATATAAATCATAGAAAAATTAATGAGGAAACTATGGAATTGTTACCAGTTAACATGGTGTATGGTGTTATTTTTAACTCATAAACTAAATCTGTACTATTTTGTTTACAAAAATGTAGTCACAAAATAAGAAAAATAAAAACAAACACTATAATAATTTTTTCACTCTAAATATACTGCAAATAGTGAAACCAACAATATCACCAAATTAACTAATCAAAAAATTAACAGCAACATAAACTTTTCAAAAAACATTATACCGTTTTTAACTATGATTTATAGAAAAATAAAAGAAAAAAGAAATACCTGCTATACAGATCAAAAAGAATAATACTTTGACCTTTTTCACAGAGACATTACACATTTCTTTTTCAAGGGGTTATAGACCAATACACATTACTGACAATTATGTCAGCTATATTGGTTTATACTTTTAATCAGTCACGTATAATTTTGGATCATACACATTGTTACCGATTAGGTCAGCTGTATTTGCAGAAAGTTTACCAGAAGTTCGACTATACGTGCCAGTATTGTATAGACCTCCACCAGAATTTGTAGCTCTATTACTAGTTATTTCGCCGCCAGTCATTGTAAAGGTGTAAAGATCAGGAACATAATCGTTAGCAACCGTTGAAATACCATAATTAAACACGCCACCACCATCTGTAGCTGTATTACTAATAATTTCACCACCAGACATTTTAAAAACGCCATAGTTAAACACGCCACCACCATATTCAGCTACATTTCCAGAAACTTTGCCACCAGACATCGTGAAAACACCATAATTTGTCACACCGCCACCAAAATCAGCACCATAATTACCAGTAATTGTACCACTATACAAATAAAGTTCAGCCCCAGACTCCACAAACACTCCACCACCACTAACATTAGTTGTATGAGTTATACATACGCCATCAATTCTCAACACACCACCACTTGCAACAACAGTAGTGTTAAGACCACTTACACCAATCAGCTTAAACTCATTACTACCACTACTTTTCAGCGTTATATCTTTATTAGCTGGAATTATAAGCACCCCCGTAAGAGTAACATCATGATCAAGAGTAACAGTGACAGACGTTCCAGAAGCAGCATTATTAATAGCTCTCACAAGCTCAGAATCATTACCATTACCAGCACCACCATTACCGATAGACCCACTCTTATCCACTACAACAGCATAAACAAGCAAAGAAGAAGCTAACACTATAATTACCAAAGAAACAATTATTAAATTTCTACGGTTCTTATTACGTAAACCCGATTTAGACTCAACAGGAATTTCCATATGAATACCTTTTTTTTAAACCTACTATAACGTTAGACTATATATTTATCTTTTCCCAAAAACAACATCACGCTCTAACCAGCTAATTAACCAATATTTCAAAAAACAGAAAAAATACATGTGCTTCGCATACAATAAACATGAGGCATCAACTTACATACATTCAATCAATTTCTAAATTTTACGTTACTTTTTATTCAACAAATATGACTATACACACATAATTAAATAGTTGTATTTTGGGTTTTTGTAGTGACACATTTTTTATTTTGCGGTTTTTGCGTTGTGTATGATAAGAGTTATGACATGAATTCGACTCGTTTTTTGTTAAGTACCAAATATTTTTGTTGACATTTTTGTTTGGTTGCTGTCTTTTTTGAGGGCAGCTATCAATTATGTAAATCTGTTAACAACAAAAAAAGCGTGGATTACATAGTTGAGTAAATTTAATAGACACATTCTGGAGTTTTATTTGCGCATTGCTCGTATTGTTGTTTGTTGTGGGTTGACGATTTAACGGTGGAATCATCAGCAGATTGTCGAGCTGGGTATATTGGCATAAACAAAAATTGCAACTAGCACATAATATATGATTAAGTGTTACCGATAAATTTCACTAAAAACAAAAAAATAGATAAAGTTAGGTTTTTGGTACAGTTTTTTCAACCGCACTGTTCAAACTGGTCATTTCTGCATTGGCTTTGCGAATGAGATCACCGATAGTTTCTTTTGTCGGAATTGCTGCACCAACTGATAGCGATACTGCTTTTTGATGTGCTCTTTGCAATAATGGTTTAATTGTATCTTTGCAGGCATAACCAATTTCTAGTGCTAACGCAAATGCTTCTTGGTTGTTTATTTCAACACTTCGTCTAGTAGCTTCAACATCAACGACAAGTTGGTCACCAGTGATTATCATACCGTTGTCATAAACTGCACGCATAGACATGCCTAATTCTACGCTTTTTATACCAAGTTTTGATAGAACACTTGCAAGACGTTCATTAATAGCTTCGCCTCTGCGAACAACAAGTGTGTCTTTGCTTACCCACACGCTACCATTTTCAATTTTTGTTGGTAGTCCTACAGCATTTAATTGGCTGATAACTGGACCTGGAGGTTGCCCTGTGTTGCTTATGGGGATAATCACGTCTGTTGCTGCTATGTCGCCAGATTTTGCAAAAGTTTTTACTTTGCCTTTTTCAAGCAGAATTGCTAGTTTGAAGGGGTTTAATTCTGTGAATATGAAAACGTTTGGGCCTTCAAGGTAGTCTTCGAGTGGTGTCAGCTCTTCTTTTTTCATTTCTTCGAGGGCAAGTTTTACCAATGTGTTCTTTAAAACTCTAAAGGTGACTTGTCCTTTCATGCTTTTTTTGAGTTCTTGTAGTTGTGAAGCGCGTACCTTCTGTAAACTGGCGATGCCGATTGACTTACAGTCTTTTAGCACATCAACTATTTCTTCTACTTCAGATGTTTTTTGTTGTAACACTTGTTGTGACGGCATGTTTATTTTCCTCAGTTATGGTTTAATTTTAACAGGTTCGCCCATGGATGTCTTAATAAACATGTACTTGACGTTTTTAAGGCCACGTTTCAGTTTTCCATCCAATACGCGAAGGATAGTTTGAGCATTTTCGACAAGGTCTTCATCAGTCATTTGTTCAGTGCCGAAAGAAACTTGTATAATTGGTTGAGCACGCATACGAACAACAACTGTTTTGCGGTTTTTTGCAAGAATAGTGTTAACGTCAGCATTTGGCGGTACTGGAATAGGCATTTTTCCTCTTGGACCCAAAACTGGACCCAAAATTCTACCGACCAATGGCATTAAAGATGCCTCAACAACAAATATATCATGATCTGTTGCTAATTTGCGCAATTCCTTCTTTTTACCTGCTAATCCTTCTAGATCAGCTTTTTCTAAAACGAAATCAGCTTGAGCATTGCGTGCTTTGAACGCAAACTCGCCAGAAGCAATAATACAAACTTTATTTGGTTTGCCAGTTGGTTTTGGAAGTTCTACAACTTCTTGAATTTTACCTTCTGGAGCTTTCATGTCAATTTCTTGGATATCTAGTATCATGTCTATTGATTGGGTGAATTTTTTTCCACCAGACTGTGACTTTGCCTGTTTTATTGCTTCTAATATTGTATTGTTATCTAAGGGCATTTTTAAGCCTCGAACCAATGAGGGATTGGAAACCACTTATAAAAATATTCGCCTAACATTATTCGCTACCAAATAGCTGATCATATGTACCAGCGTCAATTTCTTTCTGTATTTCACGTGGATCTTTGCTTTCAACTGTTACACCTATACTAATACAAGTACCGAGTAATTCTTTAGTAGCATTTTTAGTAGTTGATGATAACAATTGAGGAGCTTTTATTTTTGCAATACGAATTATTTGTTCCATAGACAGGTCACCAACTTTAACACTGTTGGGTGTGCCTGAGCCTTTCTCAATTTTTAGTTCAGCAACAATTAATGCAGATGCTGTTGGAGTACCAACGGTTACTTCAAAAGTTTTATACTCAGTATCAACACTGACCTTTACTGGAACTTTCATTCCAGCATATTCTTTTGTAACCTCATTAATTTTATTTACAACAGCTACAATGTTTACACCTAATGGACCAAGAGCTGGACCAAGTGGAGGACCGGCATTAGCTTGACCACCGCTGACGATTAATTCTACAATTTTTTTTTCTACCATTTTGTTTCACCTTATGCTTTTGCTTTTTCTACAAGTTTTACATAGTCTGAATGTACTGTAATTGGCAAAGTAAATGTTGCCTCAAACAACTCAAGGGTAACTTCACCTTTTGACTTGTCAAGACGAGTGATTTTTGCGCGCATACCTTTGAAAGGTCCGCCGGTAATTTCAACAACATCATCTTCACCAAGATCAGCCATAACGGGTTTACGTACAATATATCGTTCAATTTCATTGAAACTAACTAAACCCGGAATACGAGAACGAACATGACGGACACCTGTAATTGCTTCCTCTATAAAATGTGAACCGTCAGCTTCAATAAACACGTAACCTTTCAAAGTGTCAGGTATTAAAATAGCTTTTAACGGAATATCAGCCATTTCAACTTTTGCAGCAATTAATTTTGCAACAGTACGTTCTTGACCAGTAGTTGTTTTTACCACAAAAATTTTAACAGATTGTTGCTCATCTTTTTTCTGCATCAGAAATGGCTCCAATTACTTTATACTCCACCAGTCAACGCAAACGAGATATACTTTATTGCAAAACCAATTAAACCTATAATGCCAACACCTAAGACACTAATTTTTATTGAGAGCCAAAGCTCATCACGTCCAGGTTTCACTGCCAATTTCAAAGTTCTCGCGCATTGTGCTAGGAATGATTTTATACCCATATTTACCGCACACTCATGATGATTTCTTTTTTAAATAATAAATGTTACTGTAACTTTTAAGGATGCAACCTTAACAACACTTACATTATTAAGCTTTCAGGTATAAAGTTAAATTTTACGGTAAGTAAATCCAGATTCATCTAGAACAGACATTAAACGAGACTTATCCTCACTTCGTATACCTCTCCAATCCAACAACACCTCAGAAATATGCTCAAAACTACGGTCAACACAATGCCTAAGCATAAAAACATCCAAATCAGCAACAACATATTTTGGAATCATATGACCAAAAACTACTTCACCATTCAAAGCCATTTGAGTGAATTTTCTATTATAATGAGTACCACCTATTCCAATAACAGCGTTTTGCACTGGTTTAGATTCAAAAGTTTCTATAGATGAAAGCGTAGCACATGCAACAGCACAAACAGCTTTAGAATCATTCCACTGTTGCATAGAACTGCCGAGTTCAACAAACATTGTTGGCACATTTAAAGAAGGCCCGTGATGAGTAACTTCAAAAGACACTTCATAATCAAACAATTCAAATTTCTGTTGAAAAAATACAAGCATTTTTAATGCATTACTCATTGCAACAGCTGGGGAAACAGAAACAGTATGAGGTAAACCGCCAAATTCTGCATCTGTAAAATTTCCCGGCGGATGTACAGTTAAAGTTGGTATACCGCTTTGGCTGCTATGCCTTGAAATAAAAACTATTAATTCAGCATCTGGAAAAATTTCTGGAAGATTTTGGGCATTCACCGATTCTTCGTTTAATCTAATAAGAGTAACTGTTTTTTGGTTAAAAACTGCAGAATATACAGGATTGTTTTGAAATTCTCCAAAAACTTTTTGGAAAGGGTGGTATAACATGATTTGATTGGCAATGTTTAAGCTTGCAACGTCCTTGTTTGAAGAAACTAACAGAATCATAAATATCAATTAATTGTGGTGTATGTTTTTGCTGAAAAAGGTTTCCACAATCAAATAAATTGTGCAACATTATATGCAGTATATCGTCATAGATAATTTTAATTGAAAAAGGTCTAACACTACGTGAATAGTGTTTGAATGTAGTGTTTATATGAGCAGAACAGGTGTTTTTTGGTGACTATAGATTTAGAAATTATTTTTTGTTGTATCCTGAATTTTGCAAATTTTTAGCGTACACAAACAAGAGAAACCAAATCTCTAAGACAACTCACAACATCCTCCTCAACATCAAATAACAACTTCAATGAAAGTTCACTTTATGGATTTGTTTGTTGTTTTGGCGGTTTTTGTGTTTGGTTTGGTTGTTTGTGTTTTTTGTAGTGTTTGGCGTGTTTGTGGATGTGTTTTTGTAGTGTTTT
>JGI24702J35022_10001682_pt1 | contig 13741 bp, 10 predicted proteins | sample TergutTh196P4_FD_35022 | JGI IMG/M metagenome (IMG submission 35022)
AATAGCCACGGCACCTCAACCGAGCCTGACCACTGCAAGTGGTTCAGGCGAAGGTTCCCCTCTTGATTTTCACGGATTTAAGAATTAAAATTTAAAATAATCCGTGTAAATCTGTGCTAATCCGTGGCCTTTTAACGATAGCTTCATAAGTTATCTTGTAGATGGTTCACTACAGAAGGCGGATGTCTACGGTGCCTGGCACTAAATTTTAATCAGGAGTTTTTACCCCTAGGAGCCTGTCGGACTTGTAGATTTTAGTGGTTAACCAGGGCCCTAATTCGGTTTGTAGCTACGTTCCAATTCTTCCAGCATTGTGCGCATTTTGGCCTGGAAGGCATCAAATTCATCCAAATCCTCATTTTTGATAATGCTTTTAAGCCTGGAAAGTTCTGCCTTTAAACCGGTTGCGGCAATTTTTGTCAGGGGCACGCCCAGTTTAAGGCAGCTTAACGAATGTTCATGAAATTCCATCATTAGTTCCAAAAGCCTTACTTGTTTTGCCGGAACGCAGTACATGTCAATTTCGTCAAATGAATTTTGCTGTAAAAAACCGTCTTTGATTATTTCTGACGAAATAAGAACCAGTTTTTGTTCATCGGGAAGCGCATCCGGCCCGATAAGATGAACAATTTCTGTTAACTTTTGTTCGCTGTTCAGCAGTTCAAGGCATTGCGGCGGACTGCCGCCCAGCGCGGGCTTATCCGTTCCCACCATTGCTTTACATCCTCGGCATATTCGGAATAACTGTCTATCCAGCTTATTGCCGGATAATGGCGGGCATTTGCAAGGTCTTTGTCCAGCGCCCAAAAACAGCGGATAAAACGTTTTGTGTGCTGAGTGACCGGCTCGGAAAAGTCGCTGCCCGGCGGGGAAACTGCNCCGATAATGGAAACNGAGCCTTCGCTGCCGGACAGGGTTTTGACAAGGCCTGCCCTTTCGTAAAATTCAGCCAGGCGGGTGGGCAGATATGCAGGGAACCCTTCTTCCGCTGGCATTTCTTCCATGCGGCCGGAAAGTTCCCGCAGGGCCTCTGCCCAGCGGCTGGTGGAATCGGCCATTATTGCAACATGATACCCCATGTCGCGGTAAAATTCCGCCAGAGTGACGCCTGTGTACACGGAAACTTCCCGCGCCGCTACCGGCATATTCGAGGTATTTGCAATGAGCAGGGTCCGTTCCATTAAACTGCGCCCTGTGCGGGGATCCTGCAGTTCCGGAAAATCCGTAAGGACATCGGTCATTTCGTTTCCCCGCTCGCCGCAGCCAATGTAGATAATTACGTCTGCATCGCACCATTTGGCTATTGCATGCTGCGTCATGGTTTTGCCGGTGCCAAACCCGCCGGGAATGGCCGCCGTGCCGCCTTTTAACAAAGGAAAGAACATGTCAATTATCCGTTCCCCGGTAAGCAGCGGATGATCAGGGGAACGCCTTCCGGCATTGGGGCGGCTTTTGCGCACCGGCCACCATTGCGCAATTGGTATATCTTCGCCAAAACTGGTTTTTGCCGCCGCATCAAAAATGGCATAATCGCCTTGCCCTGCCAGAAATGCAATATTGCCGCCCTTAATGTCCGGCGGTATCATTATTTTACAGTTGATGCTTTTTGTTTCCTGTATCGTCCCCAGCACCATCCCCGGAGATGCCGCAACGGTTTCTCCCCGCTCAAGTTTTTCCTGAAGCAGAGGATCTGGAACAAAAGGCCATTTTTTTTGGATGTCCAGGGGGCTTATCTGTTCGCCCGGAACCATAAAGGCGCCGCCCCTGTTATACAGTAATTGCAAAGGCCGCTGGATGCCGTCATATATTTCACCTAACAAGCCCGGCCCCAGCAGTACCGAAAGAGGCCTTCCTGTGGAAAAGACAGAAGCCCCAGTTTTTAATCCGGTATTGTCTTCGTACACCTGAATGACCGCTTCTTCGCCTTCCAGCCGTACAATTTCGCCAATAATATGTTTGTCTCCAACTTCGACAACGTCAAATAAACCTGCCTCTCCCAGTCCTGTTGCGCGAATAATGGGGCCGGAAATGCGTATTATTGTACCGGTTATCATTTAAAGCCCCCTTCCGCAGCAGCGTCCTTCAGTATCTGCTCTCCTAAAAGCGCAGTTACCAGTTCAGATCGTTTTTCATCCAGAAAAAACCGAATGGTTTTGTCTATGGATGCAATTATTCTGACTTTGCTTGTATCAACGGTTATTTCCGGGTAAACAGCATCGGAATTTATTTTCTCAATTTTAAAAATGCCGCCCGGCAGTATCTTTTTTAGAATGGATTCAGCTTCATCTTTTTCAATTTTATGGATAAAAACCCGCATTTCCCCGGAAGGCTGGCATAAATTCATGCGTTCTTCCAGTTCTTTTTGCAGGAGCGCAAGTATTTGGCTGCGTTTTAACCGTGCATACCAAGCTTTAACCGCATTGTCCAGATATTCTTCGGTTTTTTTTGTCTTTATCCGGTTTTTATCTATGGGAAAATACGCCTGTGTTTCTGCTGTAACAGCATCGCATTGCCGGGAATGTTTTTTTCTTAATTCATCCAGGATATCTGCAGTTTCCTTTTCCCATTCGGTTTTTTTTGTTTTTATGTTTTCATCTGCGGTTTTTAGCACACGCAGCGCTTTTTTCCGGGCATCCTCAAGTATCTCCCGATCCAGCACTTCTGTTGATTGTAATTCTTCCATGATTTATTATCCATAATAGAATAAAATTAATAAATATGCAACTGTATTTGTTTTGCTTGTATCGCCTACTTATAAATTTTATAACAAAGCCCATTGATATGCACTGAAGCTATAAGGGGCTATTGCCCATGCGCGCATACTTTGGTTTCAGGGACCGCGGATTTTAACAGAACGCATTTTAACAGAACGCATTTTAACAGAACGCATTTTAACAGAACGCATTTTAACAGAACGCAACTGAATAATTACGAAAAAACTTATTTTTTTCCTTGACTATTTTGTCAAATTTTGATAATTTTACAGTAATAGCATAACAATGGGAAAATCCCAGAATATAGATTGTTTAGGAATTTAAGAAGAAAAATGCCGTCACAACAAATAGATACTCAAGAGAATTTCTTCGAGGCGGAAAAAAATGAAAATTCTGTTTCGGCAGAAGAAATATCTGTAAATTCTCAACAGGAAGAGAATAAAAACTATAAATGCCAAAGAGAAGCTGGCGATTACAGAATCGCTGACGGTTACGGAATCGGCACCGCTTCTGGAAACGCTTGCCCAGAGGCTGCAGCAGGTATTGATTTTACAGAAGATGAGGCATTTAAAATGCTTCTTTCTGAGGATGAAGCTGCCGAAGGGATTGGCTTAACTGCAAATGACGAAATCATGCCTGAAACTTCGGAATATAATGAAGATTTAAGCGAAAACTTTCCGGAACTACCGGATTATGAAGAAAAAATTGCTCATTTAGAGCAAAAGCTTGCGGATGCGAACGATCAATTGCTGCGAAAAATCGCTGATTTTGAAAATTTTCGCAAACGGATGAACCAGGAAAAGCAAAAAGCCATTGAATTCGCCAATGAAAGTTTGCTTAAGGACATCATTCCGGTTATTGATGACTTTGAAAGGGCAATTAAGTCGGCGGAACTGTCCAAGGAAATTTCTGCCTTGCCAGAAGGGAAGGCCATGCTGGACGGCATTGCCATGATTGAAAAACAACTGACAAGCAGGCTGGAAACAAACTGGGGGCTAAAGCGTTTTGATTCTGCGGGGCAGCTTTTTGATCACAATATCCACGAGGCAATGTTTATGGAAAAATCCCCCGATGTTACTGAACCTATTGTTCAAGAGGATTTTATTAAAGGGTTTATGCTTAAAGACCGTGTAATTAGGGCAGCAAAAGTAAAAGTTTTAATGCCTGATATAGAGGGAATAGGGAATGGGGAATAGGGAAAAGGGGCTGTTGTTCGTAATCTGAGCATAACAATAACTTGCTTTGCTTTCGAACAAATATCCTCATTTTCCATTTCCCCATTCCCTCAGTTCTCATTTTCAATATATAATTATGGAAGGAGATAAAAAATGGGAAAAATCATTGGTATCGACTTAGGAACCACGAATTCCTGTGTAGCCGTTCTTGAAGGCGGCGAACCGCTGGTTATTCAAAATTCAGAGGGCGGAAGAACCACGCCCTCCATTGTTGGGTTTACCGGAAAAGGCGATCGGATAACCGGCCAGCCGGCGAAAAATCAGATGATCACCAATCCGGAAAACACTGTTTTTTCTATAAAACGTTTTATGGGACGCCGTTATTCTGAAGTTTCCGGTGAAATGAAACGTGTTCCCTACCATGTAGTAGAACAGGGCGATGACGTGCGGGTTGACATTAACGGCAAGAAATATTCGCCGCAGGAAATCTCTGCGTTTGTTTTGCAGAAAATGAAACAAACTGCCGAGGATTATCTGGGAGAAGCGGTTACTGAAGCGGTTATTACCGTGCCTGCTTACTTTAACGATGCCCAGCGCCAGGCGGCCAAGGATGCGGGAAAAATTGCCGGGCTGGAAGTTAAACGCATTATCAACGAGCCAACGGCGGCTTCATTGGCTTTTGGTTTCAATAAAGATCAAAAAAAGGAAAAAACCATTGCAGTGTACGATTTGGGCGGCGGCACTTTTGATATTTCAATTCTGGAACTGGGAGACGGCGTTTTTGAAGTAAAATCAACTAACGGCGACACCCATTTGGGCGGCGATGATTTTGACAATAAAATTCTTGAATGGCTTATTCTTGAATTTAAAAACGACACAGGCATCGATCTGGGGCAGGACAGAATGGCTTTGCAGCGTTTAAGGGAGGCTGCGGAAAAAGCAAAAATTGAACTTTCTGCCATGCAAACCACCGACATTAACCTGCCGTTTATTACTGCCGACCAGAGCGGCCCCAAGCATTTGCAGAAATCACTTACCAGGGCAAAATTTGAGCAAATGGTTTCCGATCTTCTTAAACGATCCACAGAGCCTTGCATCAAGGCGCTTAAGGATGCAGGTTTAACCGCGGATCAAATTGATGAAGTTATTCTTGTAGGCGGTTCTACCCGCATACCTTCAGTGCAGCAGATTGTGAAAGAGCTGTTTAAGAAAGAACCCAACCGGGGGGTAAACCCCGATGAGGCAGTTGCTGTAGGAGCGGCAATTCAGGGCGGCATTTTAGGCGGCGATGTAAAAGACGTGCTGCTGTTAGACGTAACTCCCCTCTCGCTGGGGATTGAAACTTTGGGCGGCGTTATGACAAAACTTATAACGCGTAACACCACTATCCCAACGAAAAAAAGCCAGATTTTCTCTACCGCCGCCGACGGGCAGACTGCGGTATCTATTCAGGTATTGCAAGGCGAGCGGGAAATGGCAAACCAAAACCGCCTTCTGGGGCGCTTTGACCTTGTGGGCATTCCCCCGGCGCCCCGCGGCATTCCGCAGATCGAGGTGGCTTTTGACATTGACGCTAACGGCATTGTGCATGTCAGCGCAAAAGACCTGGGAACTGGCAAGGAACAAAAGATTCGCATTGAAAGTTCCAGCGGCCTNAANGATCAGGACATTGACCGCATGGTAAAAGAAGCCGAGCTTCATGCCGAAGAAGATAAAAAAGAACGGGAAAAAGCCGAAGTCCGCAATGAAGCAGACACAATGATTTACAGCACCGAAAAAAACATCAAAGATTTGGGCGACAAGGTAAGCGCGGAGGATAAAAGCAAAACAGAAGAGGCGGTTGCAGAACTTCGCAAAGCAATAGAAAGCGGCGAAACCCAGGCAATAAAAGACAAAACCGAAGCCTTAAAACAGGCCTCGTATAAGATAGCCGAGGAAATTTACAAACAGCAGGCAGCGGCCGGCCAGCAAAGCCCGGACGGACAACAGCAAGGCGGCAATGCCGGGAGCGGTTTTGGTTCAAACATGGGCGGGCCTGATCCTTCGAATAACAGCGATAATACCAAAAGCGCCGAAGATGTAGATTACGAAGTAGTGGATGAATAAGGGGGAATAGGGAACAGGGAACAGGGGCTTGTTCCCGATCCCTAAATAAAATGGCTAAGCGCGATTATTACGAAGTTTTAGGCGTACAAAAAAATTCCTCGAAAGATGATATTAAAAAAGCATACCGTAAGCTGGCTATTCAATATCACCCGGATAAAAATCCAGGCAATAAAGAGGCAGAAGATAAATTTAAGGAAGCCACCGAAGCATATGAAGTTTTGGTTGATGATCAAAAGAAGGCCGCTTACGATCAGTTTGGTTTTGCCGGCGTTGACGGAATGAGCGGCGGCCAGACGCATGATTGGAGTAATTTTAGAGGCTTTGAAGATATTTTTGGCAACGGTTTTGGCAGCATTTTTGACAGCCTCTTCGGCGGGGGGTTTAGCAGGGGATTTAACAGAGGCGGCGGGCAGGGAGGAGTCCGGCAGGGGGCAAACCTTCGCTATGATATCGAAATACCTTTTAAGGATGCGGTTTTTGGCACAAAGGTAGAAATACAATATTCGCATAACGAGTCCTGTACTGGCTGCAAAGGTTCCGGTGCGGCAAATGGCAGCGGTAAGACTACTTGCCCTTCATGCCAGGGTACCGGGCAAATCCGCCGCAGCCAGGGATTTTTCTCTGTTGCATCAACCTGCCATTATTGCAGGGGCGAAGGGTATATTATCGAAAAGCCCTGTTCAGAATGCGGCGGATCCGGAACACAAAAGAAAAGGCAAAAACTAATGGTAACTATTCCGGCAGGCGTTGAAGACGGGAAGCGGCTTATTATTCCCCGGCAAGGCGATGCCGGCTCAAACGGAGGGCCGGCCGGGGATCTGTATGTCGTTGTTAGAATCAAGCCGCATGAATATTTTGAACGGCAGGAATTTGATTTGTATTGCGCCATTCCTGTTTCGGTAACACAGGCAAGCCTGGGCACGCAAATACAGATAACTACGCTTGATGGAAAAGCTATTAAAGTAAAAGTGCCTGCCGGAACTCAGCATGGAAAAATGCTGCGCATTCGGGATGAAGGCGTTCCTTTCGGAATCCGGCGGGGGAACCTGTACATTAAGTTAATTGTGCAAATTCCGGAAAAACTTTCACGCCGGGGAAAGGAACTGCTGGAAGAATTTGCTCAAATTGAAGGCCAAAACGACAGCCCCAGCCCAATCCTTCTTTCCATGCTTGAAGGTAAGTAGAAGAAAAATAATTCATTGTGCCTCTCGCTAAGGCATATATGCAATAGCCACGGATTTTCACGGATTAGACGGATTTACACGGATTTTAAGAATTAAAAATTTAAAATAATCTGTGAAAACCTGTGGAAATCCGTGTAAATCCGTGGCCTTTTAACTATAGCTTTGAAAGTTACCAAAGAGTTGGTTCGCAGCGAAAACGGGGCGGGGGCTTACAGGCCTTTTGCAATAAATTCTTCCAGTTGAGTAACCGGAAGATCAAAAAGTTCCGCCTGCCCCGGTTTTTTTGGAATGACAAGGGTAATTTTATCTCCGCAGCGTTTTTTATCGTGTAATGCTGCACAGGCAAGTTCTTTAGCAGAAAAATTACAGGCTGTGGGCAGGCGGTAACATTCAAGGGCCTTTAACAAATAGTTAAGGCATGAGGATTCGCACAGCCCGGTTTTTTCGCTTGCCCTGGTAATTACCGCCATACCGATAGCCACTGCGCTTCCGTGCGGCATCCGATATTCGCTTAACGCTTCAACGGCATGACCGGCTGTGTGTCCAAAATTCAGCATTTTGCGGATGCCTTTGTCGAACTCGTCCTGTTCCACAAAACGGGCCTTGATATTAACATTTCTGCGGCAAATTTCAGCCATAGCCTGCATTGCGCTGCCATTGCTGTTGCAGGGTAAATGCTCGCTGGGTGAGATATGCTCACAGAGTGAGGGTTTGCAGATTAAACTTAACATTTCCCTGTCGGCAATCATCCCGTGCTTGATAATTTCCGCCATGCCGTCGGCAAAGACGGTTTTTGGCAGGCTGGCAAAAACATCGGTGTTGCAGAACACGCCCAAAGGCTGGTGAAAAGCGCCGGCAAGGTTTTTTCCGGCGGCAAGGTTAATGCCGGTTTTGCCGCCTACCGACGAATCAACCGCAGCCAAAACGGTTGTGGGTATTTGAATAAAATGTATGCCGCGCAAATAAATTGCCGATGCAAAACCGGTTAAATCGCCGGTAACGCCGCCGCCCAATGCAACGAGCACATCGCTTCGTGTTATATTTTCCTTTGCCAAAAAATCAAGCAAAGCAGCAATGGTTGCAAGTGATTTAGACTCCTCTCCGTTTTTAAAAACAAAAGAGCTTGTTTCAAAACCGCATCTGTGAAAACTGTTCTCTGCAGCCTGCCCATACAGAGGAAATACATTATCGTCGCTGACNATCACAGCTTTGCAGGGTTTATGTATGCCGAGCGCAAGTTCTCCGTAATCAAGGCCGCATCCAATAACAACAGNATACTTGCCAAGNCCNGTGTTTACAATTACCGTATCCGCCATTNTGCCTCTTCCTCTTCATCCAAAATTTTCAGGNCAGTCCCGTTTTTTAGCATAGCTCTTATCGCNTCACGGTTGCCGGAAGCAAGCGCTTCACGGAAACTGTGCATTTGTTCAAGGAAGGCATCGGTTTCCATAAGCAGATTTTCCTTGTTTTCAAAAAAAAGGCCCGTCCATAAATTTTCGTTCAGCCTGGCAACCCGTGTTAAATCCTTAAAACTGCCCGCAGAAAACCCTAACCGCCTTTTTGCAGTGCCATTATGCATAAAAGCGCATGATACTGCGTGGGCTAACTGGGACGTATATGCGATTATTTCATCATGTTCCTTTGCGTCAGAAATTTTAATGCTGCCAAAGCCGATTGACAGAAAAAACCCGCTTAATGTTTCCAACGCGTTTTTGCAGGTATATTCGTCCCGGCACAGAATCATAACGGCGCCTTCAAAAAGTTCTGCAAAAGATGCGGAAAAGCCTGAAGCTTCAATGCCGGCCATTGGATGCCCGCCGACAAAGCAGACTGAATGTTTTGCAGCAAAAGGGGACAGCNCTTCGCAAATNCTTGTTTTAACGCCGGCGCAGTCAACAAGAATTGCCCCTTTTTGCATTTTTGCCAAAATATTTTTGCAATAGTCAATTACGCTTTCCGGATACAGGGCGCATATAACAATGCTGCATTCTGCAAGATTGGCATCGCATAACATATCATCAATCGCCTTCTGCCCCATCGCCTGATCTGTAATGGCGGAGTTAATGTCGTATCCCAAAACGGTGCAGTCTGTTTTTGCTTTAATTGCTTTTGCAAGCGATGCGCCAATCAGCCCAAGGCCGGCAATGCCGACTATGTGTTTCATAATGCAGTCATGCATTTCCGCAAAGCGTTAATTTTCGCAGTCAGCCTGCTGAATGTCTCTGGCGTAATTGACTGCTGCCCATCGCATAACGCAGCGGAAGGATTATTGTGTACCTCGATAATCAGGCCGTCTGCACCGGCTGCCGCTGCCGCCAAAGACATGGGTTCAACATATTTCGAATAACCTGTGGCATGGGATGGATCCACAATTACCGGAAGATGCGACAGCTCTTTAACAACGGGAATTGCCGATAAATCAAGCGTGTTCCGCGTGGCAGTCTCAAATGTCCGTATGCCTCTTTCACAAAGAATCACATTTCCGTTTCCGCCGGACATGACATACTCTGCGCTCATAAGCCATTCTTCAATAGTGTTCGAAATTCCTCTTTTTAACAGGATTGGTTTTTTTATTTTTCCCAGTTCTTTAAGCAATTGGAAATTTTGCATATTCCGCGCTCCCACCTGTATAACATCGATAGCGTCAAACAAGGGCAACTGTGATATATCCATAATCTCGGTGACAATGGGAAAACCGGTTTCTTCTTTTATTTTTATAAGCAGTTCTATTCCCCCGCTGCCAAGGCCCTGAAAAGAATAAGGGGAAGTGCGCGGTTTGAAAGCGCCCCCGCGCAGCATTTGAGCCCCTGCAGCCTTAACCGACCTGGCAATTTGGCCTATCTGGTCTTTATTCTCCACAGAACAGGGGCCGGCGATGAGACAGAAATGCCCTCCCCCGATTTTTACACCTCCAGCTTCCACAACCGTGTCCGAAGGATGGAATTTCCGGTTTGCCGCTTTATAGGGTTCCTGAATGCGCTTGACAGACTCAACAATTTCCATTGCCCCAACAAGATCGATGTCCACAACAGAGGTGTCGCCCACAAGCCCGATTATCGTAGAATGTATACCGGTGCTTTCATGCAGTTTTAGGTTCATGCTTTTTAGCCAGCCGGCCAATGCATCGTATTTTTCTTTATCCGGGTTCGGTTTTAAAACAATTATCATAATAACAATACTGAATGAAAATTAATAAATATTCAACCATCACCGAATGCCGGGGATTGATCGCCTATTGTACAATTGATCGTACAGCCAGTTGTTTCGGTTTATCCAAAAATTTTTAACATAATCAACCTGGCCGTCCCATGTATGTATAGCAAGAACTGGAGGAGGAATCGGCCAAAAGTAAATGCTGTTCAAAATATTCCAACGGCTAAAATTATTGAGAGCAGCGTCTCGTATATCTTCCCGCACGAAATCAATGCTGTCGATCATGTACTGAATATTTGTATCATACAATTCTATATACCTGGCCCGGAAATCTTCATAAAAATCATTGCGTTTTAAAAGATTTTGAAACCAGGGGGTATGAAGTTCGTAACCAGGGATTGCTATGTACCAGCCGTTATAGGTATATGAAATATAATCGGCGTTTCCAAGCGCCAAATCAAAATCCCACAGCGGACCCATCTGCATTTTAGCGCCAACTTTTTTATTGTAAAAAATACTCAACTGGCCGCCGTCAACATTTTTGGATAATTCCTGTACCAAAAAATAATCGATGAAAGAATCTTTGTCGCACAGATTTTCGAAAGCTGTTTTATTTTGACTGGCAATTGCATTATGCACCTGTGTTATATAATCTTTGATATACGCAACAGCTTGTTTATAAAACGCCAGATCATAAAAACCGTCATCATCCAGGTATTCCGGATATTTTATATAGTAAGTAAGGCTGCCGACCTTAAAGTAATCCTGCCCTTCTATTGTGCCGGGATTCCGATCCGGCCAGTCAAGTTCCAGCAAAAACCCGACATCGGTCAGATTGCCGTTGCTGTCTGTCCTGTAGCCTTCGACATTCACACGCGAGGGTTTCGCTTCATTATGATCCTGCATGCAGTATAAGCCGTCGTAACGCCCGTTAATATATACTTCAAGATAAATTACGTTAGCTGTAAATGACATGGACCCCAGGCTTCTTCCCAGCATATGTACTGTATAATTGCGCATAAGGGATTTATCAGCATAATTAGGAATCAGTGCCCAGTTTCTTACGGCAGGCAAACCAAAAACCGATGTCTTGTTGACTGCCTTTATGCGGTAGGGCTTTTTCGGCATATCCCAGCTTGAATTGCCCCTGCCGCGTATCTGCACAGCCCAGTTGCTGATATTGTATTTCGCTGAACCTTCTATACTGACAGTTGCATCGATAAAATCGGTTTTACTGGTAATGTCCTGTCCGTTCGCTGTATTAATTCGCATAACAGGAATTTCATTAGTATAGGTCATATATTTTTGCCTGAACTGTTCGTTCATCGGAATTATTTCAACTTCAATAACATATTTATAATACCAGAATGTTCCGTTGCCGGGGCTTACCCTTACTGCAAAAACATCGCCATTGGAAAAATCCAGAGTGCCAGTGCTCTTCCATGCCGGGTCCCCGCCTCCCGGCGGCATTTTACCGTACTCGGCTTTTGCCATTCCTGGCGAGCTTAATTTAATAACAACAGCAGCTTTGACAGCTTCTTTTTCTAATAAAAATATATCCACTGCAATAGCTGATTCAAGATTTGGGGCAGGGGCTTCAATAACAGCATTTTTGCCGGCAATAGTAAGGCTTGCCAAATGCGCGTAATAATCAGGTGGAAGATCAATATGTATTTCCAATTTGTAGTATTGGCTCGTACTGCCGTTACTTACCATGATTGCAAGAATATCTCCGTCGGCAAAACTCCATATGCCGGAACTTTGCCATTCGGGATCGGTGCCTTCTTCTGCCATTTTACAGTACAAAACACCGGCTGTTTCTGAGCTTGAATTCAGTGTGATTTCAATAATAGCATTAGATGCATCTTCAGGCGAAAGGACTATTCCGGCAGCTTCGGCATCTTCCAGCTTTGGGGCTGGTTCTCCAAAGACAACCTCTCTGCCTCCAATAACAAGGCTTGAGATTTTTACTTCGTTATCATTATTATCATTATTGTCATTATTGTCATTATTGTCATTATTGTCATTATTGTCATTATTGTCATCCGGTGTTTCAGCACTGCCCTCTTTGGTAACGCTGGAAGCATCAGGGCAGGATACCAATACTATTGCAAATACTACAGCAAAAACTAATATACCTATATGTTTGATCAAATTTTTCATAATTTCCTCCTGGTTTTATTTACCTTATATTAATATACCATATAATTCTGAATTTATCAACTTATATATTTATAATACTAACGAATCTTCCCGCCATTGGAAGCGGGAAGATTTGTTACTTTATGATTAGCGTTTATCACTCTTTGTCATTCTTGCCTGAATTAAAAGCTGTACCGGGATTGTAAAAATAAAAATAAGCCATGAGTACTTGAATTCAAATAAATATCCAAGCAGAAAGAATAAACCAATAGAAAACATCCACAATGCTCCGCTAAACAAGCCAAAACGGGTAGCAAATGCAGGGTTCCCCCATATTTCCTTCTCTTGTTGTGCCGCTTTATCGCGAAAACTTTTTGCCCAGGGTTTTAGCCGGTTCTTTTCGGTAAGGATAAGATACACCAATATACCAATTCCGGGAAGCACAAACGGGATAGCCAATGCAAGAATTGGAACAATCACATTCAATGCTACCATGGCGTGCTGATTGATTTCCTTGGCATACTTGCTGCCAAAATACACCAAGGGCATTGTAAAAATGCCAAAAGATATCAATGTGGCGGCTACGGTGTACAATGCCGATCGTTTTTTGCTTACCGGGTTATATGAAGCGGTCTCCTGGGTAACCCCCAAACAGGTTAATCCGGCGATAGCAGCGGTGATGAAAGGCATTATCGGCCCGAACAGGCTTGCCATTCTTAGGTTAAAATCAAGGCCAAGGTTTCCGGTTGCAAAAAAAGCAATGCATCCGGAAGTTACTCCGAACAAGGCTAATATGCCAAAAACCACATAAGATGCGACACGGCCTGGGGTCATATATTGCCGTATGTCCATGTACACCTCTTCAAATACCTGTGTCCGTTTTTTCAGCGAAAGCTCATCAGCAAGAGTTGACACATCGCCTAATTCAGCGCTTGCTTTAGCGAAAGCTGTTTGGGCATCCATGCCTTTCTTTATCAGGTTGTCAATTTTTGCATTTAAATTTCCCAATAACTCTTCCTTGAATTCGGCAAGCGCCGTTGTTTGTTCATAGCCTTCAAACAGTGAATCTACAAATTCTTTTGCATTCATTTTAATCTCCTTAAGTTTTAGCCTGATCTTAGCCAGGCGGTTTTTTGTTGGAATTCCTAGGAGTTTGTCGGACTTTGTCCTTTTTGATGAAAAAAATGCGAAAAAACAACGTTTTTGAGCATTTTTTACTCTGCAAACTCCGTAAGGAGCCCCAATATCGGAGATTTTAGTGGTTTTT
>JGI24702J35022_10001683_pt1 | contig 13739 bp, 18 predicted proteins | sample TergutTh196P4_FD_35022 | JGI IMG/M metagenome (IMG submission 35022)
TTGCCTTCCTCTGTGTAGAACTTGATGGCAAAGCCGCGGATATCACGCTCGGCATCTGCTGCTCCGCGCTCCCCCGCCACTGTGGAAAAGCGGACAAAGACCTCGGTTTCCTTGCCGACAACAGAGAGTAGCTTGGCCTTGGTGTATCTGGTCACATCATGGGTGACGGTGAATTTGCCAAAGGCTCCACTGCCCTTGGCATGCATGCGCCTTTCGGGGATGACCTCCCGGTCGAAATGCGCCATTTTTTCCAGGAACCAGACATCTTGCATGACCATCGGCCCGCGCGGCCCTGCGGTGATCACATCCTGGTGATTGGCAACCGGTGCGCCGTTTTCTCTGGTCAGCTTTTTCTTGGCTTCACCCATGGATATTCCTCCTGAAGATTTATTTAGTCGTACTATCAAACACTCGATAGACCATTATAACGCGTCTTGTGTCGCATACGCCAATTGCTAAACTCTCACGATAGCAGATAAGGGGCCTGAATTAATGCCTGACCCGTTACGCATTATCAAAATCCGTGTTAACAAAATTACGGAACAAGAGCCGGCAGAAGCTTCTGCGGACAGTGCCGGCATGGCTCCCGTTGCAATGCCTCAAGCCTGACGGATGAGAAACAGGGAGATTCCTTGACAAGCATCAAATCCAGGGCGATATCCGGGAGACTAAAAACAAAAAGCTTTTTCAAGCGATGCCAGACTTATGCGTGGTTATGCTCTTCCCTTGCCCTCTTAGCCGTGCTTTAGTGCCAGTGAACGTCGTGCATACGGTGCCTATCTTAGACACCACGCGTCGCTACTGCTTGCCCATTCTGGTTAAAAGTCAACAAGCCCCCATTGAGTTACCCTCCTGTATATTAGATGGAATAGAGTGTTTGTTTATTGGCGCATCGGAAAGACATCACTCCAATATTGTAACATCGGACAAGTCAGCCTTGCATGACTTCATGAACGAGTAGGATATGTTATCTGCCTGACAATTAACAAATTTAACGCGTTTGAGTTTGGAATTCTTGAAGAAGGAGTTGCGAATGATGGCACCATTGAATTCAACCCGCGAGAAATCACAGTTATCGAATTCACAATCAATTAGTTCACCATCGAAAACGATGGTCGACAACTCCCCCAGGTTAAACGAAACCCCGGTTAGTGTCGCACCACTCAGCCGGATGTTTTTTACATGGCTCCATTTAAATGACACCCCGGTCATATTGGTAGCGGAAAAGTCGCAATCTTCAATGGAACTGGTACTGAAAACACTGTCACTTAAATCAGCTTTACGAAAGTCACAATGCTTGACGTTTGATCTTGAGAATTTGCATTTCCTCAAGTCGGAATCCGTAAACTCGCTCTGCTCAATATTGTTATTTTTCAAAACGAGAGTGGACAATTCAGATTCCACAAAGCGACACCTCTTGATATTGGAACTGCTTAGTTGTTTAGCAAGACCCCTCAAGTGAGAAAAATCCGCATCCAACCAATTGCTGCGAGACATGTTCCACCTACGCTGTTTTGCCGGTGCACTGGCATTCTTCTGCACCAGTGCAAAACTATATGCTTCCGCCGATTTTGTATCCTTAGAATCGCTGAAGTAATTCAAATCGACACCAAGGATCTCCGTCATGCGCTGAAAAGTCATGATATCCGGCATCGACTCCCCACGCTCCCATTTGCCTACTGCCTGGGCACTGATCGACAGCCCGTCTGCAAGCTGCGCCTGTGATAAGTTTCTCAGCTTTCTTGCCACGGCAATCTTTTCCCCGATTTCAAATACTGATAAAGACATTTTGTTTTTCCTTTCAAAGATTTGTTATCAGTATAATACCAAGCCAGATTCCGCCTGCCAAGATATATATTGCTACCGTTGGTTGTTTTTGGATACTTTTTGTTGTTTCTGGTTGTTTAACCTTAGGTTCCAGTGAACGTCGCAACGCCCCCAAATAAATGTAGGTGCTATGTTTATTACATAGCTGAAGGCTTTCCTGCAAGATTGAGGCGCGGGTAGCGTATCGCCTATAATCTAAAGCAGATGATCCATGAGGACCTGCATAGCTGGCACCTTACGCCCACAGAGGCGGTTGCTCTACAGAGGTGCTTGGCGGCCAGGGTGGTGAGGGAAGGTGAGGCAGCGGCGGTATGTGTAGTGGGTGGTGCCGACGTGTCGGTGGGGATGGATCGGATGAGTGCTCGGGCGGCGGTGGTTACCATGAGCTACCCTGCGTTGGAACTCATCCAGGTTGCGATAGCGGAGGGCAAACTTGATTTTCCCTATATCCCCGGTCTCCTCTCATTCCGCGAGGCTAGGCTGATCCTGCAGGCTTGGGAACAGCTTACTCATGCCCCGGATCTACTGTTGGTGGATGGTCACGGTATTGCCCATCCCCGGCGGCTGGGCATTGCCAGCCACCTGGGGTTGTGGTTACAGGTGCCCACCATAGGTTGTGCCAAATCCCGCCTGTGCGGGGATTACCTTGAGCCCGGCCCCCTTTCCGGGGATGCTCAACCATTGTATGACCGGGGCGAATTGGTGGGTATGGTGTTGCGCACGAAAAGGCGCACTCGGCCGCTGTTTGTCTCCGTGGGGCATAGACTTGATCTGGAAAATGCGGTGGCTTGGGTGCTAAAATGCCTACGCGGGTATCGTTTACCGGAGCCAGTGCGCCTGGCGCATCTGGCATCCAACCAGCGACTGCCCTGAGGCAGATAGTTCATCATTAAGTGTATGGTTCCCAAAACTGGAATTTAGGAGTGATATGTCGGAACTGGAAGACGGATTACTGGAGTTAAGAGAACGCCTGGCGCGTGATATGGAGCGTCTTTGACGTTCCGGCAAAAGAAAATGAGATAGCTCGTCTGGAGAAAGAGTCTGCTGCGTCGGATTTCTGGCAGAACAGCGATTCGGCTCAAGTGCTCATGCGCCGCTTGGGAGCGATAAGGAGGCAGGTGGATGAGTGGCGTGGCTTAGAAAGAAAAGCCGCAGAACTTTTGGAACTTACCTTGCTGGCCGAGGACGACAGTGCCCTCTCTGCCGAACTTGAAGGCGAGAGCGCGGCGCTTGCCCTGAAATTGGACGGACTGGAGTTCAGCCTGGCCTTTAATGGGCCCTACGACGTGCGCAACGCTATTTTGGCCGTCCATGCCGGAGCGGGTGGAGTGGAGTCCATGGATTGGGCGGAAATGCTGCTCAGTATGTATCTCCGCTGGGCCGAGGAGAGCGGCTTTAGGGCGGAGATTGTGGACAGGTCCTACGGCGAGGAGGCGGGTATCAAGAGTACCGTGGTGCAAATAGACGGCGAATATGCTTACGGATATCTTAAGTCTGAGCACGGGGTACACCGGCTGATCCGCCTGTCACCTTTTGATACCGATCATGCCCGCCATACCTCATTTGCCTTGGTCGAGATCATGCCCGAAGCCGAGGGCGAGGTGGACGTCCATATCGGTCCCGACGACCTTAAGATAGATACTTTCCGCTCATCGGGGCCGGGTGGCCAGAATGTACAGAAGGTGTCCAGTGCCGTGCGCATCACCCATCTTCCGTCGGGCCTGGTGGTGACTTCTCAGACCGAGCGTTCACAGCTCCAAAATAAAGAGGCTGCTATGCGTATCCTGCGCTCGCGGCTATTCCAGCAGGAGCTGGCTCGCCGGGCCGAGGAGAGGGCTCGCCTTAAAGGCCGGCGCATCTCGGCCGAATGGGGCGCTCAGATCCGAAGCTATACCCTGCATCCGTACCGCCTGGTGAAAGACCATCGCACCGGCTACGAGACGGGTAATACCGAGGCGGTGCTAGCCGGTGATCTGGACGGGTTTATCAAAGCCTATCTTCGTTTGGGCATCGGCCAAGACGGCGAATAATGGGTGGTGCCTGGGGTTCTGTGTGGTGCCGGAGAAGGGCTTTTTGCGAGAGGGGGAGTACCAATGAGACGACATAATATTGCCCAGCGCATTTTTGGCTTGGGGGTTGCGGTGATGCTCATCGTTGGGCTTGCCCTAGGTGCAGGACCAAGCTTGGCGCAAGGTGAGCCGGAGATCACTCGCATGGCGGCAGTCCCCAATTTTCCCGGAGCCATCACTTTTACCCTTGAAGCCTCGGCCGGTGCGGCCATCATCGATATTCGCCTCCACTACCGAGTGGAGCGCGACAGCTATGCCAAGGTGGTGTCCGAGGCAAAACCTGTATTTGCTCCTGCTGCCCAAGTAGTCGTCTCCTGGACTTGGGACTTGCGCTATATCGGCGGTCTCCCGCCTGGGGCGGCGGTGGAGTACTGGTGGACGGTGCGGGACGTAAGCGGCCTGAGCGTTACTTCCACTCCGGAAACATTTATCTTTACCGACACCCGTTTTCAGTGGCAGCAGACGGTTTGGGACAATCTTACGGTGTACTGGTACAGCGGCGGCGAGAGCGGTGCCCAGGTCCTCTTGGAAGCCTCGCTTGCGGGCTTGGCGGAACTTGAGGCGAAGACGGGGGCTCGCCTTACCAGACCGGTGCAGATATATGTCTATGCCAGTACCGAGGCCATGCTGGGGGCTATGATGTTTGCGCAGGAGTGGACGGGGGCGGCTACTTATACCGACCATGCTACCATCCTCATCGGTCTCTCCTCTGACTGGGAATGGAACGAGAGAACGATGGTGCATGAACTGGCGCACATGATCAGCTACCAGCTTACTCGCGGCCCGTATACCAGGCTGCCGATTTGGCTGAGCGAAGGCTTTTCGATGTATGCCGAGGGCGAACTCAGTCTGTTTCCTGCCAGCGAGCTGACTTCGGCCCTCAACGACGGCACCACCCTTACTGTGCACAGCCTTTCAGGACCATTCTCCGCCGACCCTGCTCGGAGTTACCTGTCCTATGCCCAGAGCTATAGCTTGGTGGATTATCTGGCAGCCACCTATGGCCAGGAGCGCCTGCTGGCGCTGCTTGCGGTCTTTGCCGGCGGGGCAGATTATGATGGGGCTCTGCAAGAGGTGTACGACTTTGATATGGACGGACTTTACGACCGCTGGCTGAGGTATGCCATGATCAAATATGTGGGGATGATACTGGCATGAAGAAGCTGTTTCCCGTTCTGCTCTCGGCCCTCATTTTGCTGACAGGATGCGCCTGGCCTGCCGCCACCCCATCGGGCGGGGTCGGCAACCTCAACCTTTACGGCACTGATCCCTACACCCTTGATCCGGCCCTGGCCGGCGACAGCGCCTCCGTGGGGTATATCATTCAGCTTTTCAGCGGGCTGCTCAGATTGGGTGACGATCTGGAGCCGGTGGCCGATATTGCCGCCAATTGGACTATTAGCCCCGACGGACGGGTATACACCTTTAACCTGCGCCAAGATGTCTACTTCCACAGCGGACGACAGGTGAAAGCGGCGGACTTCAAATACTCCTGGGAAAGGGCAGCTGCCCCAGAAACCGGCTCCCAGACGGCGGCTACCTATCTCGACGATATCTTGGGAGTGGACGAGGTGTTGGCCGGACGCACCAAGGACATCAGCGGGGTAAGGGTGCTGGATGATTTTACCCTCCAGGTCGAGCTTGTCGCCCCGAAGAGCTATTTTCTGGCTAAACTTAGCTATGTGACCAGCTTTGTGGTGGACCGGGAGAACGTTGCCCAGGGGCCTATTTGGTGGCGCACCCCCAGCGGCACCGGGCCGTTCAGGCTCCGAAGTTGGGTACAGGGCCAGGAGATTGTGCTGGTGCGTTTTCCCGATTACTACGGTGAAAAGGCCCAACTGGCTACCGTCATCTATCACCTGCTATCGGGTTACGCTATGAGCCTCTACGAGAAGGGCGAAATAGATATTGCCGAGATAGGCGTAGATTATTACGATTTGGTTACCGATCCTGCCGGTCCCTTTGCTCAGGAGCTGGTGATCACCTCTCAGCTTTTACTGGACTATATCATTTTTGATACCACCCAGCCGCCGTTTGATGACGCGAATGTGCGGCGGGCCTTTGCTCTGGCGGTGGATAAAACGAAGATAGCCGCCTTGCTCTTCCGCAATACCGTGACTCCGGTCGAGGGGGTGTTGCCGCCGGGGACGCCAGGCTTTAACGAGTATCTCTTGGGCTTGGCATTTGATGTGGAGCGTGCCCAAGCCTGTCTTGAAGCTTCGAGTTATGGGGCTAACCTGCCCGAGATCACGCTGACGGTATCCGGCTACGGGGGGCAGATACCCAGCGCACTGGAGGCCATTATCTATGATTGGGAGCTTTATCTTGGGGTGAGGGTTACGGTGCGCCAGCTTGAACCGGAAGAGTATCTGTACAACATCAATGCCGAGAAGGACAACCTGGTCATATTCGGATGGAGTGCCGACTATGCCCATCCCCAAAACTTCTTGGAGGTACTTTTTGGAGCGGGTAGGCCTTATAACATCGGGGAGTATGAGGGGGCGGCTTTTAACGAACTGCTAAGGCAAGCAGGTGCGTCACAGGATGAGGCAGAGAGCCTGCGGCTTTACCAAGCTGCGGAGCAAGCACTCATAGACGATGCGGCCTGCATCCCGCTCTGGTCGGGTGAGAGCTATACCCTGATCAGGCCGTACGTGCGGGGTTATATTCCCAATCCCCTAGGCCTTGTGTGGCTGAATACGGTATGGCTAGAAAGGTAGCCGATGCTGGGTGTGGTTAGGGGCACAGGCGGCTCACCGGGCCGATGTTTTTCCGTAGAATTTGCTCTCGTACTCTCCCCGCGTCATATCGGCCTCAAATATCAAGGTGACGGCTCCGGGGCCGACGTGGGCGCCAATGATTGGTCCCATCATGACGATGACGATATGACGAACGTTGACCTTGTCCCTGACCATCTTGGCGAGGGTCTCGGCATCCTCGGGGCAAGCGGTATGATTGATCAGTACGGTCTCGAGGGTGGCGTCTGGGGCGATGCTTCGTTTTAGCTGACTGGCTATGAGTTCCAGGGCTGCTTTCCGCCCGCGCACCTTATCCTTTAGCTTAAGGGTTCCGTCAACAGCTACATTCAAGACAGGCTTGACTCCCAACATCGAACCGGCCACTGCCGAGAGTTTACTGAGCCTCCCGCCGCGATGCAGATACATCAGATCATCAACCGTGAAGAGGGAAAAACAGGAATGTTTTTTCTCTTCCAGCCAATCTACTGTCTCGCCTGCCGACAGGCCTTCCGCACGCTTTTTAACGGCCAACATGGTCAACAGGCCGTGCCCAGAGGTGGCATTCAGGCTGTCAATGGGATAAATATTGCAGTCGGGATAGGATTCCTTAACCTCTTGAAGCGCGATCTTCGCGTTCTGAAATGTCGCCGAGAGTCCGCCGCTTAGGCCAATAAAGATAACGCCCTGACCCTTTTTGGCATACTCCGTGAAAACCGTAACAAATGCCCCTGGGTTGGTTTGAGAAGTCTTGGCAACGCTGCCGCTACGCAGTGCGTCATAATACTCTTTTCCGGATATTTCCTGCCAATATCCCGCATTGTGGGCTTTACCGTCTAAGTAAAACGGCATGGGCAGGATCTCAATGCCATGCTCCTTGATGTATTCGGGGGGCAAGTCGCAACTTGAATCAACCATGATGGTAAACGAGCTCATAATAAATACCTCTCCTCCTTAATGTTCGTGGGCGGGTTTGCCCTCGATGCCGTCGCTGGCGGTAATGGCCGTCAGTCGTTTCAAGAGTTCAATGGCGCGTTGCCGATCGCTTTCGCAAATTGAGTAGTATGTCCGCTTGCCTACCTTGCGTGCGGATACGATGCCGCTTTCCACCAGAATTCTCATGTGATGTGAGAGGGTTGACTGCCCTACGCTGACCTGTTTTAAGAGCGCTTCAGCGCACTTTTCGCCGCTTCGCAATAAATCTATGACCATCAGCCGGGTCTCATTGCAAAAGGCCATGAAGACCTTGGCGTTTTCAAGATATTTTGGCAATGTCGCTACTCAAATCTAATTTATTCGATATGTATTATACACTGCATATCTGCTCCAATGTCAATACCGGATTTCTTGACAATCAATCGTTTGATTGTTATAGTTTATTTAACTAATCGATTGGTTAATATTTATTTGCGAAAGGTCAAAAGGATGAACGTAAAGAATGGTGCAGCTACCAAGAAAAAGATTCTGAAGGTCGCTGCCAAACTGTTTTCCGAAAACGGATACAAGAGGGTGACAACGAGGGATATAGCCAGCGTTGTTGGGATCAGTTCGCCGTCAATTTATTACCATTTCCCGTCAAAAAACAAGATTTTGGCAAGCCTTTACAAATTGTATGCCGACGAATACCGCAAGGCACTCCCCGATCTTGACGAATTACTGCAACTCGCAGAAACTGCGCCTCCCCACGAAGTCTTGATGAGGGCAGTATTTTGCTACAACGAAAAAGTCCAAGGCATACTTAGTCAGATTCTTGTGACCGCCACTCGCGAAATAGGGGCTGACCCTGATAGCGAGCAATTCATCAAAGAGCATATCTTTGATTCTGTTGCAATAATACTGAAGCCGCTCTTGGAGCGTATGGTAGTGTTGGGGAAGATCAAGCCGCTGGATCTTGATGCTACCATCGAGATACTGGCTTATTACTGCTTCAGTGCTGCCGCTCTTAGTACCTCCTCGTTTGGCATTAACCGGGCCAGATATCAGGCCGATTTGTCACTCGTTTTTTCCTTGGTGATACCTATCGAGGAATAAAACGAGATATAGGAAGCTCTGTAGACTTAGTTCGCGATGATTGCGCCGCTACCCCGGGCATTGAATCGTGGGGGGCAGGGATAACGCCGGATATCAAAGGCGGAAAACTACTAAAACCACAATGGTGCATATTGAACAGTGGCACCCAACGAGATCGTTGGGTGCCACTCGGCGGAAACTGGCTTCAGATTACGGGCATACCCTCGGGGGCATTTGCCAAGTTTTGCCAGTGAGGATAAAGACCGTCTGACTATTTAAGCGCAGCCGAAAGGAGTCGGGAGAGCAGTGCCAAGTTTCGCTTTTCCTGCTCAAGTTGCCCGGATGCATAGGCTGGGTTGGCGAGCGATTTAACGACTATGAAATCCATCGAGCCCATTAAGAGATTGACGAAGCTTTCCAAATCAAAGCTGGAATCTATCCGTCCCACCCCCACCCCATATCTTAAGATGCCGATGGCGTATTCGGCGTTGTGATTGTTTGATTCGGCAAACATGGCATTGGCAATAGGGTCTTGGAACAGCCTCATGTAAATGATCTTAGTGATGCGAGCCATCCGCGCATGTTTTTTGGGGTCATCCGTATCAAACGTGTAGAAAAGCGTTCGGACAAACTCCTCTGCATCGGCCGTCTCAATTACAGCTCTCATCATTTCGATAGGCCTGCGGGCATCGTACTGGTGCTGCGCGTAGTAATTGTAGGCACACTCCAGTATCTTGCCTTTGTTTTCAAAGTGATAGTATATTGAGGCGGAATTGATACCAACCTTTCTGGCGATATCCCGAATGCTTACACTTTCATAGCCAAGTTCGCTGGTCATCTCTATAAAGGCATCAAAGATAAGCTCTTTAGTCCCCGAAAATTCGTCCATCGGTAGATCTCCTCAATATTGTATATATCGAGATGGCAAGCAAATCGGAGGAGCAGACATTAAGTGCATCCTCCTTTAATAAGCTGCAGCTAGAGTCAGCTAAATAGCGGCGTGCCCTTATCCGGAACATACCAGTGTAATGTAATACATTATGCCCTACAAGTAAAATCACTTGGCCGTGACATCGCCCCTGTCTTCAGGCGTTGAGCGCGATTTAACACGTCGGGAAAATAGGGCGCTTCATCGTCCTAATCCGTAACGCGGTTGTGCGGTAAACGTGTCACCTGGATATCGCCAGGCTGTAAAATAAGAAAAGTGATCCACGCCGACAAAAGCCGCCTGGGGTTCGCCACTGCCTGCGTGTCTGCCTTGCGAAAAAAGATGTCTTTACGCAAGTGCGATATCTTCTCTGGGGGCAAAGTTTGATGCGAAAGTCCAAACATTGGCAATACCATTTTTTAGACTAAACACAGCAAACGTGTTATAAAAATCTTCTTCAGTTGCGCAACTCGCTCTCCAAGCCTGCATAAACTGACGGGTGGGATGGCTTGATATTTCTTTCTTTAACATAATATCACTGGAAAGCTCAAGTGTGCCCCGAACGCGAATCTGCAGGTTTTGTGCCGGATTATAGAAGCACATCTGTACAGTCGGGTGTGCCAAGATTTGACGATAAACGTCTTTTGAGGGTCCGGTATGAAAGACCACCCCTGATTCATCCGCTTTATACAAAAGCATGGCTCTTACGCGAGGATCTCCTCCTTCAATCGTCGCTAAGAAAAAAGCCGGGTTGTTATTCATAAAGTCAAATATTTGTTCCCTTTGCATGGTTTCTTCTCCTTTTGTGTGCCGCTTTGGTGGAAGCAGTTCACTACTTTTTGCCGTATGACGTGTGATTTGTTGTGCCTATGAAGCCATTGATAACATCGGTGGTTTCGTGGCAAAGAACAGCTAACAGGCAACCCATTGTTTGCCTTCTCTGCAAATACATATTGATACTGTACTTTATGACCCTCAAAAAGTAAACATGCAAATATCGTACGGCTACCTGCCCGAATGTGGTGCGGTTGCTGGTCTATCTTACTATGGAAACAAAACCCTGAGATAATAAGCTTGACAGCATAACCAGGTGATCTATTCTCAAGTGGTGTCCAATGAAACTGATGTCATTCCAATTAGCGATGGTTTGAATTATGCACTCTCTACCGCGCGAGTCCCTTTTGCACTTGCTACACGACGAAACCCGTATTTCTTGGCAGCAGCTTCACCTATTCGGTTGAAGTATTCCGTAACCTCGTCAGATGTCATGCCTTTTGTTTCCTCATCTATTTTTCGTCGCGTCTCATGTATCTCATCCAGTATGGTATCTTGTTTTCTCATAATCAATCACCTCCATCGGAGTAACAATTTTTACGGGACGATAGCCAAAGAGAGTGTTTATTGCTCCTGTAAGCTCGATAGTTCTTTCTTTTACAATATGCCTAAAATTAAGACTGACAACCTTATCAAGCGAATTAACCGTTGCAATAGCAACATGCCTTGCGTCAGCAACTGACCCTTTCGGAAATGCGCCCTCTTTAATATATCTTTGTGCAAGCTTGTTTGCTTGTTTTGAAGCTGTAAGGACAATGATTTGATATTTACTAATCAACCCAATCATTTTCTCCCGTTTTCCTGCCGGAGCATCTTCAATTTCCCTAACAGTGTAATCAGAAGTAAATGGCTCAAATCTCCCCGCTACACATTCTTCAAACAAAGCAACTGTATCTGCATGGGCATCTCTGTCTGCATCAAGTTAGTAATTGAAAAGGGTTGTTTCAAAATATATTTTTTGCTTATTCATAACAGCAACCATACACATAGACGATCACTTGCCTTCTGCCGTAAAGCAATAACCGTGACCGACGATAATTGTTTATTCTAGCACATTCTGTTCGTATTTGTTTACAGATGCTTGAGTTCATTCGAAAACCACCATGTTAATTCTGGGATTCAATACCTCCAACGTGCTATAACTTTCATTTTTATTCCAACCTAGCCGCAAGGCGAAAGCTTCTGTTAAATGCTTGTGGCAAATACGCAGATATTTTTTGCGCTTGGTGTAGACAGATTTAGGAACAGCTAGCGAACCTGGTAGTTTTTCGTTATTTCCAACCAATAACAGAAGCTTTTTATTCTCTTCGTAGAGAAATTGGACGTATTTTGGCTTTGCTAATAAAACCTGGCATCCGAACTCAAACACTGCAGATCAAATACAACTTCGTGGGTTGTATTGGCTTAAACTAGACTCGCAAGCTAAAAAGACAAAAGTACGGAAGGTTCATTTTTGTAATGGCGGAGGACAAGGGTTTCCATTAAGAGCCATAAAAGGTGTGGTTTACAACGGCTTATCATTCTTGCTTAATTGGGATTCACAAAACCGGCGTAATTCAGTGATATCTTCGTTAATTGTTTGCCAAAGATATTTTGCGCTGAAATTGCCATAATGGTGGGCAGCAACATTTCTCATGCCACGGATATCTTTCCAGGGTATTTCTTGGTGTGTGTCTTTGAATTCATCAGAAATATGGGTCGTTAATTCACCTATCTGAAGCAAGCACATCGCAAGCGCATTTCTATAAACACTGTTTTCGCGGAGAGCACTCTCTGATGTGCTAAAAAGCGCATTTGTTTTATCTATATCATCGCAGTAATTTACGATTTTCTGTAACAGTACTTCATCACGTTTGTTAAGAGGCATAGACCATTACTTCTTCTGCACGGATTTCGTTTAAAAATGATTCGCTGAGCGCATCAGTTGGAATCACATCAACATGGGTGTGAAGGCTTTCCTCGAGTTCACGATGAAAACCAGCAAGACGAACAAATCCTCTCAAAGTACCGTCATCGACTATGCGCAAATCAATATCACTTCCAGAGGTTGCTTCGCCTCTTGCATATGAACCGAACAGCGCGACACTACCCACGCCATAGGATTGTGCAATAGGCTTGATGATTTGCGCTATCTCTTCAATTGTCAGTATTTTGTTTTGGCTTAACATCTTTGCCCTCTAATAGTGCAAGTATAGCATAACAAGCGGCCTATCATCGCCTCTCCTGCGCGCCTATTGATACTGTGCTTTATGCCTCTCGAAAAGTAAATAGCGCCATCTTAATTTGATCATGGGAAAGCGTATAATGTGAATACAGCGGAGGAATACCCAGCAAAGACGCCTACCGCATGGCACGAAAAGTAAGCGGTTTGAAGAAAGACTCGTTGCCTCCCCCATAAGTCATCAAGAAGAAGCAAGAACCTGCCATGCAATACATAACAGGCCAACATGCTCTCAATATCCCCTGCTCTCTGTTAACCTGTGGGGATTGGCATCAGGGTGCCATACAATGATTAGGCAATAATAGTAGAGCATTAGATGTTACGTAGTACTAGCCCCTACTCGATTCACCAATTTTCAGATTTTTGGGGTATGGATGGTTTTGATAACCCTGAACTTGCCTATAAGAGGAAGTTCCTTAACTTTCCCGCTGAATCCATTTTTTGCCCCTTTAATCATAGGTGGCAATAATGATAGCATCCAAGCGTTAACAAACAGCCCTATCACGACAATAGCTGGAGATTCATGTGGCAATATCTTTACAGGGAAATAAGCCATCACAGGGACTATGCACCACACAATCCAGAGGACCATCGCCTGGTTGGAATGAAAGCGTACATACCTAGAGTCGGGGGCAGAAATGTATGCAATACCAAATAAGAGATAGGTAGCACCGGCAATTGTCTTATGTTTTTCTATGTCGTCTGCGCTTATGCATTCCATGTCACTAAATGCATCTTCGGTAAGTTCGGCCAGAGAACGCTTGTTCTGTTTCTTTAACAAAAGTTGTCCAGATTTCCCCCGCGATTGTTGCTGCGCTGCCTGAGCGTCAATTAAGGATGAATTTTTATAGAATACTATGGTTTTTACTTGAGTAACAACTGTGGTAATGACCACCCCAATTAACGCGAGCGTTAATCCAAAAATGGGATACGAATACAATTTGTCATCGAAAAATGCCGGTCTCAGTATCAGCAATGCCATAAATGCGACGAAGCCGAAAATCGAATAGATAATTAGGCCCTACTGAAGAACGCCCCTTTTTTCTCCCTGGGCTGTTGATATGGCAAAACCATGATCGTAGTATCCCATATTGAAAAGACGCAAAAGAAGCCTT
>JGI24702J35022_10001684_pt1 | contig 13717 bp, 15 predicted proteins | sample TergutTh196P4_FD_35022 | JGI IMG/M metagenome (IMG submission 35022)
CCTATTTTTCGGCTAAGAACTTTATCGTCAAACTGTCAGCCACCAAAAACAAAGGCGCCGGCTTCGATAAGGATTGTGATGTATCTTGATGTAGTTTTCAGTTGTCGGTTTTCAGTTGTCAGAAAAAAACCTGATAACTGAAAACTGAAAACTGAAAACTGAAAACTGAAAATGCCTTTTTAAAAAATATAGAAAAAATTTACAATTATGGCAAGAACTCCGGTAACATTATTCGTAGGCGCTTTAGTCCCAAGAGAAGTCGCATCATTTTCAATGAAGTATAATCAGGCGATAGACCCGGAAGGTCAAGTGACCGGTCTTCCCCGAGGCGGTCAGATCACGATGCGTGTGAAAGCGTTAAACGATGGCAATAGCGATCTGTTATGTTGGATGATTGATCCAAAGCAGTCATACAGCGGCAAGATTGAATTTTATGACACGAAAGAGAATAAGCTCATGAAGATTTATTCCTTCAAGGATGCTTATTGTGTGGAGCATCACGAATACTGGTCAGACACCATAAAAGACACCACGCTGGCCCATTGGGAAGAAATCACTATCTCATGCAGGGAAATCACTAATGGCGGCGCCATGACGTTCAATAACACGTGGGAATTAGTAAAGTAACCAACCCTATTATTAAAAAAAAACAGTTTAACTTTTAAAAACGATAAATTATGGCGCTCAGAGCAACATTAGAATTAGAGGGTAAGAAATACGATGTTCGTGATCTTAGTTATGAATTGTACAAACCTTACGACAACAACAATAAACCATCGGCTTACCCGCGAGGAGGGATTATCAATTTCACAATACTCTCCCCCATGAAAGTAAACCCTGTCTTCCATGATTGGTTGTTAGACATCGAGGAACGCAAGCAGGGTGATTTCTATTTGCCCCTCACAGACGGCATCAATCATGAAATGAAGAAAATACACTTTGAAATGGCCTTCTGTGTCCGCTTGCAAGAGACCTATAGCAGTTACAACGCATCACAGCTATACATGCAAATAACCATTAGCGCTTCCGTTATCAAATTTGAAGGATGTAAGTTTGAATATCGCAACAATGATTTACAATATTAATAGTAGCAAAAAGTATGGGAACTATAACAAAGAAAAATGAGGTTATACTCAAAATGGACTGGAAAGAATACCAAGAGTATAATTTCCTGAACATATCATTGAGTCAGGAACTATTAAAACCCAATAAACTTCGTTTTACGATGAAAAAGAAAAATTGGAAAAAATCTGTAACTGACAGTAATTTTCCTACGCCAAGAGAATTAATGGGTGCAAAAGTATTTTTTCAACTGCAAACTATTTATTATAACAACAAGGATCAAACGAGAGACGCATCCCAATATTTAAGATTTGATGGTATCATCTTCGACGTTGACATCTATTCTTCGGGCCCGTTCAAGGAACAGTTGATAGATATTACAGCATTAAGTCCCGATTATTTGTTGATGGATCATCCGCATTGTTTTTCTTATGAAAACAAATCTTTAAAAGAAATCGTAAAAGCAACGATTGAGCCTTATGACATTCCAAACAGAATTGATCCTTTGATAGGAGGCCCTATTCCATATACCGTACAATACAACGAAACGAATTTTCAATTCTTAACCCGATTAGCGAAACGCTACGGAGAATGGATGTATAACGACGGTGTTAAGTGGGTTTTTGGGAGAGCAGAGCAAGGCGCCAAGACAATCAATCTGGAAGCCCGTAACGATTTCAACAGCTATTATTTTACCACCAAACTCCGGCATCACAAGCTCAAATATGCGCATCACAATTATGTAGATTATCAAAATTGGATGGTAAGCGATCAAGACATTCCCGGCTTGGGAAACCCCGGTTATCATGTGCTGACCGATGAAGCTTTTAAAAAATCTGAAAAGTTGTTTAAAAAAGAAACTTTTTCCAGCCTGCATTGCGGCAATTCCGAACTGGAGCTAAGCGAACCGGGTCTGGCTACTGATGTTCGATTGAGAGGAGAAAAAGCGGACCAGGTAGTCTGCATAGGTACGAGTGTTCGATCCGATTTAAGAATAGGCAGTTGTATAATGCTTTATGATCATTTTTTTGAAAACAACATAATCAAATATATAAATTATGAGCCACTGAGGATTTATGAGATTGAACATTATACCGAAATAGACGGTCATTATAGTAACAGATTTAGCGCTATTTCTAACAATAGTACTAATCCCCCTTACTATAAAAGCGATATATTCCCTGTATCGACGCCCCAGCGAGCCAAAGTGATGGACAATAAAGACCCGCAAAGAATGGGACGTATACGCGTACAATTCCACTGGCAGGAAGAGCAGGATAACGAGTTGATGACCCCATGGATACGAATAACTCAGCCACATGGAGGTTATGACAAAGGATTTTACTTTATCCCCGAAAAGGACGAAGAAGTAATGGTTGACTTTGAAAACGGCAACGCCGAAAAGCCCTTCGTCGTTGGCACATTGTTCCATGGATTACAACTTCCCGGACTTTCTTGGCCTACCGACGACAACGATATTAAGGCGATTCGCACCCGCAACGGACATACAATCGAAATACATGACGATGAAAAAGACGGCTATATACGCATTTACGACTATAAAAAGGAAAACTATGTGCTTACCTTCTCGACCGATGACAAATTGATTCGATTGGCAGCTACCGGAAATATTGAGTTATGCGCAGGGAACGACATCATAATGAGAGCGAATAATAATATCAAAATGATAGCCGATAATAATATACATGAAACTGCGCATAACGAAATGACACTTGAAAGCGATGGAGATCAAACAATCAAAACAAACAGTAAACAATTACTGGAAGCAAGAGGTATGCATGAGACGGTATCTAAAGGCGGACATGTAGAAATAATGTCAGAAAGTGATAATGTGATTATTAATGGGGCCGTTCAAGCCTACTTGAAATCTCCTGATTCTTCAATTTATGGAACGACAAGCGTGACCGTGAGCGGAGGAATAGTAAAAATCAACTAATGTGAGAGCCATGAATAAATTATAACTCACTAACTTGAGGAATAAAACTATGATTGATTTTGTAAATTGTGAGCCAAATAAGCAAGGCTTCGACGTCGCCGTATTGAAGATTATTTTGGATATCTATTTTGGTAGAAACTCCGGAAATGCTAAACAATGGGCTACGGATATTGTACAAGGATTAATAGATTTACCGATGTTAAGTGAAGTTTTTAATGACGATAAAACATTGGAAGACTTAAACGAATTCCAAAAAAATAATGGAATAAATCCTACCCTGGGTGTAATCGATGCGGATACAGATTTTGCCTTAAAAATTGCTTTGAGAAATTTTACTTTTATTGATAATAAAACAAAACATGTAGCGCATATGAAAGGTAGTAATCAATGCTGGGCGTCCTGTACGGCAATGTTGAAGGGTGTAGATCTTTTGAGTGTGTTTGATAAAACAAAAGACGCACCTGAATATTATTTTTCAAATGGGGGTTATCGAATGGGTGATCGTCAAGCAAGAGATGAATTCAAGAAAATACATGGGTTAAATGAAGTCCAGGCGCCGGGTGCGAATATCACAGATCTAAAAGACCTTTTAGCAAAAAGTTCAATCTATGTAGACATTCAATGTGATTTACTTTGTACAACCAAAGGTAGAAGAGTGGATTGTACAAGGGCAACGGGGCATGCCGTTGTAGTTTCCGGTTTAGTGAGTGACAATACTCTTTATGGAACTTATATTAAAATTTTAAATCCTTGGAATCCCAATGATTACCCAGGAGTGAAATATAATATCTTTTGGGTAAGCTATCGACAATTTCTCAATACTTATAGAAATCAACAAACGAATGGCGCTTTCGTATTATATAAATTATAAATAAAGAAAAAAAATATAGCAGTAACTAAAATAAATTAATTAAAATAAAAAACTATGTCAAAGTATGTATGTAACGGAGCAAAGATGAAATGCTCGTTTGGAACCGGAACGGCCTCGTTGATCGTTTTGCCGACAAAAAAAATTAAGGAAGAAAAACAGCCCGCAGCTAATATCATGGATTTTACACCCATGGTGAATATTCCAACATTCGGAAATTGTTTGACGGTAACTAATCCGGTCGTGGCGGCAGCAACAGCCAAGAACGCGGGGGTATTGGAGCCTAAACCCTGTGTTCCGGTTATTACTACTCCCTGGAAACCCGGCAAAAAAGACGTGCTAATGGGTAAAATGCCCGCACTAACCGATGATTGTACGAACCTGTGCTCGTGGACAGGAGTCATAACAATCACCAACGCCGGCCAAGGGACTATCAAAACCTGAACATGTCCTCACATCATATAAACTTATGAATGCGCTTGCGGGATAGTGGGCAATTAAGGCGAAAATAGAAGGGAACACACTATTAAAATCTCTATTATCAGGATGTAAAGTCTACTCCCTGTTTGATGAAAAATTCATATGTTTATAGTATTGCAGGGTATTTTGAATAGTGCGAACTTTGCAGAAAATTTCTATGAGACTATGAAACATTTTATTACCGATACGACGATGAAAAAGAAGGCCTCTCCGAGAGCGGAAGCGCCGACATCCTGCCGGGAAATTATCCAACACAAAGGAACCTCACTTCCGAGAGCGGAAACGCTGACATCCTGTAGGAAGATGAATCTGACTGATTTTTTTAATCATTATATTTTTTAACTTTTTAAAACATTTTTTAATTATGGCAAAAACTCCAGTAACACTGTTAGTAGATGGCTTTAAACCCAGAGAGGTAGCCATGGTAGAGTACGCTTTTGCACAAGCTACAGACAAGGAAGGTCAAACGACCGGTATTCCCCGCGGCGGGAAAATTACAATCAAGGTGAAGGCGATGAACGACGGCACCAATGAACTGCTCAATTGGATGTGCGACAAATCACTCGCCAAAGATGGGAAAATCGAATTCATGAACTCCTCCGATGCGGAGAAGAAAATGAAGGACGTTGAATTTAAAGGCGCCTATTGCGTCGATTTCAAGGAAAATTGGACTGATACCACCAAATCCGAAGACCTCGCACATTGGGAACTTATCACGATCACGTGCAAATCGATCGTCAATCAATCCGTGACCTACGAGAACGATTGGAGCTAATTACAGGTTGCTTCGTCATACCTCTCCGTCATTGCGAGACGCGTACCCGGTACTTATCATCGCGAGGAAGCAAAACGAAGCAGTTTGAAATTTTTTATTAACTTTTTAAAATTTTTTTATTATGGCAAAGACTCCGGTAGCATTATTAGTGGATGGCTTCAAAGACAGAGAAGTCGCTCAAGTAAATTACTCGTTTGCGCAAGCAACCGACAAGGAAGGTCAGACGACCGGTATTCCGAGAGGCGGTAAAATCATCATCAAAGTAAAAGCGCTCAATGATGGCAATTGTGAACTACTCAGTTGGATGTGTGACAAATCGCTCGCAAAAGACGGGAAACTCGAATTCATGAACTCCTCCGACGCAACTAAGAAAATGAAAGACGTCGAGTTCAAAGGCGCTTATTGTGTGGAATTTCTCGAACATTGGGAAGACACCACGAAAGCAGAAGACCTCGCCCATTGGGAGCAAATCACAATCACATGCAAGGTTATCACCAATCAGTCCGTAACCTACGAAAACGATTGGAGCTGATGAGGGCTTGAATGGGGCTATTGCAGCGTCAAACAGCGGATAGCCCCATTCACTGTCCTTTTTAGCATAAAAAACAAATAAAAAAACTTACAATTATGACAAAAGTACCTGTAATATTATCAATCGAAAAGTTCATCGAGAGAGAAGTATCTATATTTTCGATGAAGTTCCATAAGTCGACAGACGTAGACGGTCAGGTGGCTGAAAGACCTCGTGGCGGTCAAATCACCATGCGTTTGAAAGCGTTGAACAGCGGCGACTATTCATTTGCATCGTGGTTGATTCAACCCTTTGAGAAACCGGTTGAGAAGCATAATGGCATTATCAAGTTTTATAACACGACTAATGGCAATCTGTTGAAGACAATAACTTTCGTTGACGCTTATTGTGTTGACTACCAGGAATATTGGAAAGATTCCGTTAAAGACGACGAATTGTCCCATTGGGAAGACGTCACGATTTCGTGCCGCCAAATAACGGGTTCAGGCTCAACACAATTCGAGTTCAATAACCAATGGCAGTTAGAAGATGAATGAGGCTCCCCCCATTTTTTAGAAAAAACTTTTTAACTATATAATAAATAATTACTTATGGCACTTACTGCAACATTAGAATTTGGCAATAAAAAGTTCGATGTAAAGGAACTTGACTATGAAATATCACTTCCTTACAACAACAACCGCAAACCGTCGGCTGTGCCCCAGGGCGGAGACATCAGTTTTACGATACTCTCGCCAAAGAAAAACACCCTCGTGTTTCATGATTGGTTGTTGAATTACAAACACAATGCCATGTCGGGCAAATTCATCTTACCCCTTACGCACAATACGGAATATACGGAGAAGGTCTTGATATTCAAAAATGCCTACTGCGTCCGCATCCATGAATCATACAGTAGCAAGAACCAGTCACAGATGTACCTGCGGATAACGATTGCTGCCGGTACGATTGATTTTGGCCAAGGATTGGTATTTACTAACAAAAGCTCATAAAACAAATCAAATTAATAAGTTAAATGTATGGGAACTTTAGTGAAAAATGTCAAAATCACTTTTGATGGCGAGGAGGAAAAATATAAAAACGAGTTTATTTTCAAGAACATTATACTGACGCAACAAATGCTTAGGCCTAACCAACTTACCTTTACAATGGAAAAGGAGGTCTTGGAAGAAAGTGCGAGTGAGGAATACGGCACAACGAAAGCGGTGATGGGTTCGAAAGTGGTTTGTACCATCATCACCGATTATTATGACGAAAATGATCAGCTCCAGCAGGCAGACAATACTTTAGTATTTGAAGGTATCGTCGCCAACATCAACGTCTATCGCCGTTCAGGTCCGTTCACTAATCAGATGATTGATGTGCAAGCGTTCAGCAAAGATTTTCTGTTGATGGACCATCAGCACTGTTATTCGTATGAAAATGAGACTTTAGAAAATATCGTAAAACAAACGCTCGAACCGTATGATATAGCCAATGAACTTGTACTATATATGCAAGAAACAATTCCTTATACCGTTCAATATAATGAATCGAGTTATCAATTCTTATCCCGCTTAGCGATACGTTTTGGTGAGTGGATGTTTCACGATGGCGAAAAGTGGTATTTTGGACAAAGAGAAAATCATGACCCTGTGACGCTTGAACCACATAACGACATATTGAACTTCCGTTTTAACGCCGAACTTAAACACCATAATATCAAACATGCACATCACGATTACTTAGCCTACGAAAATAAGACGAAAAGCGATAAGGATTTTCCGGATTTGTTACAAAAAAGCTATCATAAGTTAGGCCATGCAGCGCGTCAGAAGTCTGCAAAATGGTTTACGAAAGAGACCTTTCAACACCTGCAATGCAGCAACCCTGAAGAAAGTAAGTTTGACGAACTCTCCATATCTACCCATAGCCAGTTGTATGGCGAAAAAGCGAGGCAGTTAGTATGTTCGTGTTCGACTGTACGTTCCGACCTTAAAATAGGCAGTATCATTAAATTGAACGATTATTTCTTTCAGGAAGATGAAAAAGCAGGCAATAAAAATCTTGCCGATCTGATCATTACAGAGATAGTCCATTATACGGAAGTAGACGGTGAGTACAGCAACTATTTTACCGCATATCCTGTTGCAGGCGAATATCCTCCCTACTATCAAAGCGATTTATTCCCGGTCATGTCGCCTCAGCGCGCTAAAGTGATGGATAATAAAGACCCTGAGAAATTAGGCCGTATTCGTGTTCAATTCCTCTGGCAGGAGGAACAAGACCCCAGTTTGATGACCCCGTGGATTCGTATCGCCCAACCGCATGGCGGCGATGACAAAGGATTTTACTTCATCCCCGAAATAGATGAAGAAGTGATGATCGACTTCGAAAACGGCAATGCCGAAAAACCTTTCGTCGTTGGTACGTTGTACCACGCCAAACAACACCCCGGTAAGACATGGCCTACCGATAGCAACGATATTAAAGCCATCCGTACCCGCAACGGACATACGATAGAAATTCATGACGAAGGTAATGATGGTTTCATCCGGATATACGACCACGAAAAGGAAAATTATATCCTGACATACTCAACCGATGAAAAGTTGATTAAATTAGAATCGACCGGAAATATTGAGTTACACGCTAAAAAGAACATCCTTATGAAAGCAGGTGGAAATATTGATAGTTATGCCGGATGGGATATTGTGAATAAAGCCGGAAATGACATAAATTCACATGCTGATAATGAAATTAATTCGGATGCTGATAGTAATATTTCTATTTTTACTCCGGAGGAGATCGAAATATCGGGCGATGCCAGTGTAAGTATTAAATCCGATAGCTCCATAGAGATAGAAGCCGGCGCTACTATTACTGAAACAGCAAAATCCATCGACGAATCGGCTGATTTTATTTCTTCAGTAGGTAGAATTTCGGTATCATTAGAAGCCCCATTAGTAGAAATCAACTAAAAATTATTTATAAATATAAGGATATGGATGACAGATATGCTTCAAAGATAGTTGAATTTGCTGAGGAACAAATTGATCCTACGAGAATCGCGCTCGATTTAATGGAATATAATTTTGAGCATTATCAAACTAGTACATGTGAGAAAGCTGAAAGAGGCATTTTTAGTTGTGATGATTTCAAACCTGCCCGGATGGCTACCCATGGATACGACTTTGTTTGCATGTTTCAGTTAAGCAAAAATGTTTGTTTACGACAACAAAACTACGGACGTGTCAATTCAAATGGGGCATATGTCAATAGTTCAAGTATTGATAAAACGAAACGGGTACGTTTCGGATGGCAATTATTGCAAAAAATTTTTCTGGAAGCAACTAATTATCGTTGCAATTTCTCAGATAATGATTATCAACAACTAAAGAATCCTGCACAATGGTGTGGAATCTTCGCAACATGGATATGGCAGAATGCAGATGAGGCAAACCTGAAAGTATGGTGGAACATGCCTGGCCTCAGAGGACTTTCTACTGCAGGTTGGAAAAATGATATGTTAGTGCGTGTAGGTAAGAGTGGAGGTAAGTGGGTCTTAGGATATGAGCATTATAATTATAATAATGGGAGAAATATCAATTTTATAAGTAATGAAATGAGAGTAGTAATAAATAAGTTTTTAAAAAAAGGCCCTGGCGTAGGCGATATCGGCATCAGAAAAACAAAAGTGCCGGAACACTATTTCGTTATAACTAATGTTTCGAATGGATTGTTTGATTCTATTGACGGCAACTCGGATAATGTGGGAATTGTAGCAAATAAAAACCTGTCAATCGATAGGATAATTTACTACTATACCGTAATAAATATTAATTATGAATATTTTGAACTATGTAAAGAATTGTCTGTTGCTATGGGATTTAATGCTGAAATAGTTGCCTGTGAGTTGTATATTGAGGGTAAAGATTATAAAGAAGAATATGAAAGAATGAAACAAGAAATTGAAAATTTAGAAAATGCCAAAAGTTTAAATGATGATTTGGAATCGAATAGTAATAAATTTGACGAATGGCAAATCTTTCGATAGAAGCAACCAAATTCAAGTATTAATGAAAATATTATTAAAAAATTATTAAAAAATATTTTACTTATGAAAAATAAAATTTTATCTGTAGTAGCAATGGCTACAATTATGGCCGTGATGCCGTTGTCCGGTCTTTTCGGACAAGAAACGAATGGGACGCTATCGTCCGGCGTCGTATGGCGTATTGAAAACAACACACTTTACTTTAGCGGTAAAGGGATTGTACCTACAACTATGTTCCGCGCAAAGTCGGCATGGGACAAATACCGCTCGCTCTTTAACGCTGTCGTCATTGAGGAAGGCGTCACGCTTGTTGGTAAAAATGTATTCGCCGGGTATACTAACGTCAACTCCCTGACAGTTGCCGCAAGCGTAAGAGAGTTATCCCCCGAATCGTTTAGCAAGTGCGGTAAACTGACAACGGTGGAATTGAAAGGGGCTACCCCGCCGGATTTGAACCATACAACGTTTGCTGGCGTTAATCTCAGGAACGTTAAGCTCATCGTCCCGGCCGGAACAAAGGCGGCTTACACCACCGACCCGCTTTGGAGCCTGTTCACCAAGATTGAAGAAAGCGCTCAATCGGCCCAAGCAGCGCCCGTAGAAACCTTGTCGCAGCCGTGTATCGTAAATCTGACACGAAAAGGAGGAGCCGTAGCCGTAAAATTTCCGGTTTTCCTTAATGGCGTTGAACAGGAAAAAGTGGCAGCCGGAAAGACTGTCACCATGCAAACAGACCGCGCCCAAAACATGCTGTACATCAAACAGGGTAATGCACCGCTTGCTGTTTGCCGGTTTGACGCAACAGCAGGAGGCGAAGTCAACATTAGAGTTGTTTACATTTTGAAAACGAACATCTATATGTATGTTGTAGGTGGTGTGAGTGATGAATCCGACGCTGAAGAATAGCTCGCTCCCCTTATCAGGTAAAAAACTTAACGATATGAAAAAGATATTCTTATTAATGACCTTATTGACAGGGTCTTACTCCCTTATCGCCGCACAGGATACCTGTGTGTTTTATCTGACCCCTGATGTGCAGGTGCAAAAGGAGGTAGTATTGAAAAGCGCAAGCGAAATATATGATTTGAACCTTATGTTAGGTGTCAAATGGTTGCAGGTGGATAATAAAATTCATTTGCTGTTCGACAGAAAGACGGTGAAGGGAAATGATTCGTATATCCTCCTTTTTCCCATGCTGAAAAGAACGCAATCAATAAAAGAAGTGACGGACTGTAAATCAGGGAAAAAAACGTTATGGAGCAAGTTGAAAAGTGCTGATTCAAAATCGATGCAATATTTTCTCAGTTCAGACAACCTGAAAATTGAGGAGTATTTGAATTGCTATAAGTTACTGCCTAATAATAATGAAGAGGAATTTGTCTTTGAACTTAATGAGTTTGATGATTTTGTCCTGTCGCTGCCGGGCTTCTTCGTGGTACAGTCAGAAAAAAGACCGTGGTATACCTTTTCGAAAAGGGATAAAAAAGTGCTGTTTAAAACAAAACCTTTTGATTTGAACATCCAATTCGAACGTAAACCGGTGGTTGACACATGCGGCATCGCAGATAAAGTAGTAACCTATATCGAAGCGTACAGGAAAATCTTGGATGAGGATTCACAGGAATTACTGACAGCGCAAAAGAATAAGAGTTGCATCTTCTTTAGCCACCTCAAAGATAAAATACGCCGCACATTTGTGGAACTGAATGACAAATGCGAACGATACAACAAATGCCCGGAAGTAGCAACGGTCATCAAATCGTATAATGAAGCATTTGAAAAAATTTACAACGAACAGTGTGTTGCTGCAGCAGCCGCTCCGTCACGAACCGCTACATGCTCGCTGAGCGAAAGCGAACTGTCGCTATTCAACAACAGGCTTAAAAACCTGCAGATGAAAATCAATGTAAAGAAAAAGAATAGCGAAAGCATCAGCGATGAATCGAAGGAATACAGGGAAATCAAAGCGGCTGTAGCGCCCAGGATTACCCCCGAATGTCGTAAATCCTACAAACAATATATCGATGCTTTGGAAAATTATTGCGCTATCATCGAAAGTCTTTTGTAGTCGGTTTTCGGTTGATAATATTTTAAACTTAAATAATATGTACAATTCAAAAATAATAATAACCGTTATCCTGCTTTGTTTTTTCAGGTATTGTTTCGGTGAATCAGACGACGGAAGCGTTTATTCGAACAAGGAAACGTTGTACAGCACAAAGAACGGCATTCCTATCGGTGACCTTTTGTTAACCGTTGAGCCCAAAAACCCTAATGCAATTACGAGTGAATGGGTTTTAACTATCGGTGATAAAGGCGAAAAATTTTTTGACACCCAGAACGAAAAGACGTTGTGGATTTTCAATCAAAAACAGAATGTCAGTAAGTTTGTTAAAGACCTGAAAAACAGGGATTATTCGCTCGAAGTCAAAGGTATCAAAGACTTAATGCCCTTCAGTGAAAATGGAATACAATTTGAACTCAGAGACTGGGATGAACTAAGAAAACAAACACAGGTAACATTTATTGCCAAAGCATCTCCCGGAGAAAAAGTTACTTTAAGGCTTGTATTCTATACGGCTTCTTCCGACAAAAAGAAAACAACTATTACTGATGAAGCTAAATTACGAATCACATTTGAAGTACCAAGATTTATTACACGAAACAATCAGGGGCAGGGTGGCAGTCAAAGACAAGGTGGCGGCAACGAAGTCACCTTGGAAAGAAAGGCGGCAGGCGGTGCAGGATCGGCAGGCTACCCTAACGAACCCGAAGAAATAGACCCTCAAATACTCGAAGCACACCGACAAGATTCTATCATGCGTGCGGAAGCAGCGAGCAAGGAACAACGCAGGGCTTTGTTAGAATCTTATATTGTAGATAGAAACTACGAAATAGGCTTATTGCAGAACGAAGTGAACACATACTTGGAGGATAAACAAACGAAAGTGAGTGAATTGACCATCGATTCGCTAATCACCGTAGTCGGTGAACTGAAGAATAAAGTGGATTACTGGGAAAACGGTTATTCGGATATCCTGCTGACCGATGAAGCCATTCATGATAAGTTTTCCAAATTCAGAATTGCCCATGCGCTCACAGTAAAAAGATTAGACGAACTGAAAGAGGCGCAAAAGCCTTACAGCGGTATTTTGGATTTCATAAAAAACAATCTGTTGTTAAGTTTGGGTATTGTAATTGGCGGAGCGGTCTTCCTGAAATTTTTTATAAAGATGCTTAAAAAATTGCAGTCAATGATAAAAAGCAAAATTAATCAGAAAATAAGCATGATGAAAGCCGACGCCCTGAAAAAACTGCAAGAACAGCCCGGAAAAATTAAAAACAAACGCCAAAGAGAAGCCGAAATAGAAAAAATCGACATCAATGACTTATATAAAATATAATTTCGTCGATATCCCCTACAAATTTCATTTTTTTTGAAATATGGAAGATACTGTTTTATAAAAAGCCTCAATAGCTTCATTGTGTTTGGGTAAGCCCCCTTGTTGTATGAAATACAATGCTATCCATCCTTCTTTGATATTGACCCATCCGTAAGTACCGGCTGCTCCGCCATGCTGTAATTCGTCATCCTTAACGACCCAACCCAGCCCCCATGCAAAATCGGCAGGTTTCTTCCCCATCTCGGCAACAGCCGTTTCACTTAAAATACGCTTGCCGTTGAACATCCCTTTGTTGGCTATCATCTGATAAAACTTCACAAAATCGGAAGGCGTGCAAAACAGTCCGCCGCCGGGATTGGCAAAACGTTTGGAGCGGTCGCTCAAAGGGTATTGCAAAAGCGTAATTTGTATCTCTACTAATTTCCCGTTCTCATCCATTTGATAGGGCGCGGCTAATTTTTCCAATTGTTTGTCGGTGGGCCAAAACGTTGCGCTTTTCATATCTAACGGGTCGAAGATTCTTTTTTGCACAAAATCGGTAAAAGGCATCCCCGAAACGCGCTCTACAACCGTTCCTGCGATGTCAATCCCCTGATTGGAGTA
>JGI24702J35022_10001685_pt1 | contig 13713 bp, 15 predicted proteins | sample TergutTh196P4_FD_35022 | JGI IMG/M metagenome (IMG submission 35022)
TTGTCTTTGTGGCAGAAGACGGCAATAACTATATTCTTACCAATTTTCATGTAATTTCTCAGTCTCAAAGCAAAGGTTTAACAATAGCGTTTGAAACAGTTGAAGGCAAAAAAACCATTTTTTCTGACCTTAGCATCATTGCTGCCGATGAAGACATTGACATTGCATTGCTGGTTTTTGCAAACAATCAAAAACCTTTTGCTCAGGGACTGTCTTTCCATACCGAAGCTCTTGAGGAAGGCGACGATGTATATTCCGCCGGCTTTCCCGGACTTGGAACTGCAATGGTTTGGCAGTTAGGACGCGGCATGGTTTCCAATGCGCAAGTTCGCCTTCCCGATTACCATGATGAAAGTAAAATTATAGGCCCTTTTATTCAGCATACTGCTCAGGTAGATCCGGGTAATTCAGGCGGTCCTTTATTGGTGCAGAAACAGAATGTGCCTTCGGGTTTTGCCGTGGCAGGCATTAATACATTAAGCGCCATCTATCGGCAGGCGGCAAATTTTTCAATACCGCTGTTTCGTGTTCAGGAATTTCTTAACGAAAATATTATTAATAAAGCTGTTGTTGACATTTCCACTCTTGAGGCCAGAGTTAATTATTTTATAAAAGGGCTTTCCGATAAAAAAGACGCTTATCCTTATATTTCGTCATTCCTTTCCAATACATGCACCGCAGAAAATGCAGATTACGCCCTTACGGAAATGATCAATAAAGCTAACAAAAATATTCAGGATGATATTGTAGGGACCTTTGTAAGATCTCCCGTTGAAGGGATGTCTTATGCGGTTGCATGGACAATTGAACATGCCATTAGAACAAAATCGGGGAATATTATTATTTCCATAACCAAAGATTCTATTGAAGCCATTGATTCAGAAAATTATTACGTTGATTTTAACGTAAACGGCAAAAACATCAGGTCGGAATGGACAAGCGAATACGGCATTTGGCGGATAAGCAAGTTTGGTACTTTTGCCGCCGGCGACAAATCATTGGTTAAAAAACAAAACAAGACTAATGAGAATTTGAGGGCATATCCAGAAGGGCAAATATCCTTGTATTATGTCAATATTTTTAACCGCGGCTCTGCTTTTGGAATTGACATTACAGTAAGAGAAAATTTTATAGGATACGGCATTAAAACAAATTTTACCAAGAATTTTTTCCAGATTGAAGCATACACAGGGCTTTACTTTCCTATACCGGCAAATAAAATTGCATTTACTCCCTTTATAAATATTGGCATAGGCATGCAGCGTTTAAAAAATGTAAAATACAAGGAAAAACCCGGCAGTTCACCTCCGCAATTTTACAGCGGACCGGGGAAACTTTTTTTCCTTCAATTTCCTTTACAGGCCGGTTTACAGATAACAACAGTAATTCCGGGTTTATATTTCCAGGCGGCATACCAGCGCAATTTTATTTCTGATTTTTCTGAACGCAGAAATACAACCGCTTCCCCGGATGATAAACATGCATTATTTATCGGACTAGGTTATTCTTTTTGACAACTCATCTGACTCAATAAGTAAAATAATAATTTTTTCTTTTCCTCTTACAGAAGTTCGAATTGAAAATTAAAACATAAGCAATTAACTGTTTGTCAATAATAACACATCAGTGGTTTTACCCATCAGAATAATAATATCGCCTGGATGAAATTTATAATCTATGCGAGGCATGGGATGAAGCTTTTTTTCATTTTTTACAACAAGAACGCTTACATTGTATTTTTGGCGTACATCCAGGGTTCCAATGCTTTTTCCAATCCAGTCAACAGGAACAGCAATTTCAAAAATTGAATATTCTCCGGTAAGTTCAAAAAAATCAAAAATATTGTTTGCATTATACCGTACAGCCAATTTCTCGGCAAGTTCGCGTTCAGGATACACAACGTCGTTTGCGCCAATTTTTTTAAGCACATCTGTTTGAATTTCTCTTGAAGCTTTTGTAACAATATGTTTTGCACCATGGCTTTTTAAAAGAGAAGTGATTACTATTGATGCTTCAAAACTCTTTCCGATTGTAACAAAACAAATGTCAAAATTACCAATGCCTAAAGCGCTAATTACATTTTCGTTGGTACAGTCTCCGATTATATAATCCTCAAATTCAATAGAAATGTCCTGTTCCAGCTCTTCTTTCATGTCAACAACCATGACCGAATTACCGAGCTCTTTCATTCTTAATGCGAGATGGCGTCCTAAAATTCCCATTCCAATTATAAGAATTGATTTGCCTTTTTGTTTTCTTATCTTCATTAACAAGCTCCTTGGTTTTTAGTAAAATTTTTACCCAATTAATATTTTTTCCTTGGGTCTTTCCATAGGCGGATCGATGCGTTTTTTTACAAGCGCAAGCAGAAGGGTAACCCAGCCAATCCTTCCTGCAAACATTAAAATAACAATAACAAGTTTTCCCATAAAGCTCAATGTTGCTGTAGCGCCAATTGACAACCCCACAGTTCCCAAAGCGGATACTGAATCAAAAAGCGCTTCTTTTAAGGAATAAGGTTCCATGGCGCATAAAAGAAGAGTTGCCGTAACGATGGCAAAAACATAAATGGAAACTATGGCCGCGGCCCTCTTTGCCGTTTTATCATCCAGGCGCCGTTTAAATGCTACCATGCTGCGCGTTTTTCTAAATGAATTTAATGAATTTAACACAAGAATTATAAGAGTTGTTGTTTTTATTCCTCCGGCAGTGGAACCTGAGCTGCCTCCAATAAACATAAGTACTATAGTTAAGAAAATACTTGCATCCTTTAAGAGCGATGGTTCTATTGTGTAGAATCCTGCTGTTCTTGGTGTAACAGACTGAAATAACGAGGCTAAAATTTTGCTGTTTTCGGATAAATGCACATAAGCCCTGTCTTTTTCAAATAAATAAAATAATACCCAGCCCAGAAGAATTAGTATTCCTGTAACACTTAATGTCAATTTTGAGTTAAGTGTAAATTTTCTAAATTTAAATTTATGAATTACAATATCGTCTAACACCAAAAAACCAATTCCGCCCAGAATAATAAGAATAATAATAGTAAGATTTACTAAAGTATCGTTTACAAAAAGCCTAAGCGATGAAAATTCTGAATATTTTCCCATTAAATCATACCCTGCGTTACAAAAAGCGGAAACAGAATGAAAAATGGCATTCCATGCACCGTCTAAAAAACCCATTTCAGGAATAAAACGTATTGCTAAAAAACAGGCGCCTGCCAGCTCAATAATAAGAGAGATTGCAAAAACCCGCTTTATAAGCCGCACAACTCCGCCAAGTTTCAAAACACCTGCAGACTGCAGCAGCAATTGCCTTTCGTGCAGGCCGATTTTCCGTTTTATAAATACAGAAAACATAGTGATAATGGTCATAAAGCCAATACCGCCGATTTGAAATAACAATAAAATGATAAGCTGCCCAAAAAATGACCAATGTGTCCATGTATCGTATAACAAAAAGCCGGTTATGCATAACGCATTAGCAGATGTAAAAAAACTTTGTGAATACGGAGTCCATTCTCTGTTTTTTGATGCTATTGGAAGGCAAAGCAAAAAACCTCCCAGGAAAATCAAAGATAATATTGCACTTACAATTATTTGAGTGTTTGACAGCTTAAATTTTTTTGTTAAAAGGGGGGTCATCTTAAAAAATATTGCTGAACATTAAACTATAGGTTGCTTAGCTTTTTTTCTTTTAAGGAGAGGCTTTTCCTTTTCTGTTATTTGTTCCAAAATTTTATTCGCCAATAGCTTGAAATGCTGAGGATATAANCCTTCATCGGGGCTGTCGTATCNTTCCAGAAGATAATGAAATCCTGTTTTTGCCTCGCTGTATTTCTTTTGCTTATATTTGATAAAAGCAATTTCATATTCCGCTTCGCATACCAAACTAATATCGTTTGGATTTCTTTCAAGCAATGTCCGGTAATACTGGAGAGCCAGATTATACCGGTTTCGATCTGAAGCTTCCTGTGCCCGCTGGATTAATTCTGCTGGGCTTAAGCTTTCAGGAATAATTAATTTATTTGTTGCACAAGCGGCAAACATCAGTGAAACAATCATTGATGCAATAATAATGAATTTTCTATTCATAGGATAATTTTAGCATACATTTCTAATTTGTAAAAGTAGGAGTTCTTGCAAATTTACTGAAAAAACAGAAAAATATGCCAGCAAATGCCTATTGCACTACTGGCAAAACTGTGCTATCATTAAAGAGTGAAAAAAATAACAGGCTTAGCAGTATTTTTTTGTCTCAGTTTTTTAACTGTGTTCCTTGCCGCTGCAGGGCTTAGGTTTTTAGTTCTGCGGATAGAATGGGTTCAGGCGTTTTCGCGGCAGCAGGAAACGGTCTTGGCGGAATTAATATTAGCTTGCAGGTGGGCTTTGTCCTTTGCGTTATTCTGCGGAATCCTTCTGGGTTTAAATTACACTGTCCGCAAGTCAATTTTTGCGCCATATGCAATTCTTTGCATTGTTCTGCTGTCTTTCGGTTTGACTTTCGGCACAAGCATGGGGTTGCAGGGTTTGGAAGGTGTTCAGGGAGAAAAAAAATTTTCGCAATCCCTGGGCGGTCCGGGAATGATACTTTTTAGCCCCGAACGGCCAACAGGGACAGCTTTTGTGCTGCTGGATGGGCCTGCCAATCCGGGGAGCCCACGGGTAGCGGCTGTTCCCGGGAAATCAATGCAGTATCAAGCAGAGTTTTCCGGAAGAGACATACCGGTTTCAAGCCTGCCCTTAACTTCGTTTGGAATAAACACTCCCTGGTTTATGAAAAACCTTAGTATCGATTTTAGGTTAAACGCGGAAACATTGCAGCGGCGCTTTAATGAAGGCATATTATCATTTTTAATATACGCAGGAGCATTAATTTTACTGTTAAGTTCTTTTCTTTTTATTCAAAAATTCAGCACATGGCCCCTGGCCAATCTGTTTTTGGGGTGCCTGGTTTTTTGGGGAATTTTGTCGCTGGAGACATTTTTAAACACGCGGGAAATTCAATCTGTTTTTGGTTCTTTTCTAAAAAACCGTTTCCCTGTTTCGTATGCGGTTCCTGTTATTTTTATCGTTTTTGCTTTGCTGGCTTTCCTTTTTTCTTTTTTAACATATATTGCAAAAAGGCAGAAAAAATATGGCATCTAATAAAGAAACAATTCTTTCACCAATTTTAATTTTTATCATTTATGTAACAGCATTCTGTTTGCTTATTTTTGGGTACAATTATTTTTTTTCTGCCGGAGCTGCCCCTCTTAAAATATTCTCTTCGGGCTGGTATTTTAACCGCAGTTTATTGGATATTCTGGCATTGTTTCCTGCCCTGGCNCTTTCTGCGCTGGTAATTCCCTTAGGCATTGCATCAGAAGATGAAATTTATTCCCGCTTTTCCCCTTTGTTTTTTAAGCGCATTAAAAAATCGGTCATCACTGCAATTATTGCCTCTTCGTTATACGCATTGTTATTTTTGCTTGTGCAGCCGGTGGCGCAAAAATATGAAAAAGACATGCTTTTTAAAAGCGAAATGTACAATATTGCAAAAGAACAGGCATGGAACAGCGTAAAAGAGGAAAATTGGATAGAGGCATCGCAATTTATTGGCATATGCGACAGCGTGTGGCCTAACAACCCGGATCTGGAAAAACTGCAATCGGAAATAAAAATCAATATTGAAGAATTGCAATTTTATTCAGAAAACAAAACTTCGCTCATTTCTGAATTCAATCAAGGCAGCGTTTTTGTATTGCCCGGCCAGAAAGAACCGCTTAATGCCAAAGATGCCATAATTCAAAGCGAAACTGCTTTTCAGGAAGGGAACTTTCTTGATGCCCATTGGTTTGCCGTAATTGGCGAACGCATCTCCAGAATTGGCAGCCAGGAAAGAGAACAAGCCTCCAGGCTTGCCCTTCGCGCCTGGAATGAAATTGAAAACCAAAGCCCTGGAGAACAGGAAACAAGTATTTATGCATTGCACCAAAAAAAATTAATTGGCTACGAGGCAATGGTCTCGGGTGAATGGATTCGCGCTTTTTATATTTTTCAGGAATTGCAGCGTTCAAATCCCTACGATCCTGATATAGAGAACTTTCTAAAAGCAAGCGAGCAAAATACCAGGAATCTTGCTTTTTTCCTGAATGAAATGGAGATTACGCCGGGGCAAACTTTTACCGGGGCATTGTTTTCTTTGCCCTTCGGCCATAACGGAATGCCTGGAAGATCTGTATTGCGGGTTTCCAGCCTTAATTCTTCTATGGATTATGCTTACGGGCTGGGCATTGAATACATGCTTTTTGATGAACAATCTAATTTAATCCTTTCCATGGAAGCGCCTTATGCAAAATTTCTGCCGGTAACAATTGGAGATCAGCCTCAAACACTTGTGTTGCTGCGTGCGTTGGATTTTAAAAATGCCGAAAACCAGTGGGAACCCCGGTGGATGCAGAATGAAACTGAGTATAGTTCAGAACCGGCGCAAATTACCTTCAATATAAGTTATGATATGTTTTTGGCGCTTTCCCGTCTTAGGCAGGGAATATCGGGAATGTCTTTTAGCGAACTTTTATCGGCATCGCAAATAGCGGAATCAACAGGTTATATACCTCAGGTTTTTGAAGAAGAAATTATTAACCGCCTAAGCTTATGCGTTTTCTTTTTGCCGTTAACTGTAATTACTATTGCAATGGGGTGGGCATACCGCTCCAAAAAAAGATCTCGCTTTATATTTATTATAATGTTATTTGTATTGCCGTTGCTTTTTAATGTAATAATTCATTTGTATCAAACCATTATTGGCATAATTGGCATTTCATTAATTTTAGCCCTTGGGTTTTCCGCCGCCCTTGCTTTAATGCTTGTTTTTGCTGCGGTCTTGTTTATAGGTTTTTTGTTTGTTCTTGCAGCCCAGCGCAGTACAGAAACGGCATGATCCCTTTACAGAAACTGGAAAAACTCCCCCGCTCTCTTCTTTTGCGAAAAGCGGCAAATGTGGTAAGAAACACTGAAAAGCGGTTCATTGTTTCCGGAAAAATTCCTCCTGAAGAATTGGAATATTTAAGCAAATTAATGAAGCTGCTGACAGGCATGCTGGCAACTGGCGGATTATTCTCCGAGGCAGAAGCACTGGCATTTAAAAATGCCCAGGAATGTTTTGCGGATGCAACAGGATGCGAAACTGAAATTCGCCGCAGCCTTAATGCCCTTTACCAAATTCTTCTTACGCACAGGCCGTTTTCAGGCGGATTGGGATTTTTATGAACAGGGAGGCGCCCTGGATTCTACAAAACGGCGTATTTTCCCTGGAATGCAGGTTTATTTTGAAGACATACGCTCTCCGTATAATGTAGGCGCTATGTTCAGGGCAGCCGAATCTTTTGGGGCAGAAAAAATTTGGCTTTCTCCGCTCTGCGCCGATCCCCGGCATAAACGGGCTGAACGCACTGCCATGGGCTGCATTGATGTTATTCCCTGGGAAAGGTTTCCCTGCAGCCCTTTTGCTGAATCAGAAAATGCCGCAATTTCCGCATCTTCTTTTTCCGCCGGCCCCTTTTTTGCCCTTGAAAACGGCGGTTTCCCGCTGGCAGATTTTTCTTTTCCCTCCCGCGGCATTTTAATCGCCGGCTCCGAAGAACTTGGAGTAAGCCCGCAGGCCCTGGCCGCCGCAGACGCCTCGCTGGGAAGAGTGAGCATTCCTGTTTACGGCGCCAAAGGTTCACTTAACGTATCGGTGGCCTTCGGCATTGTGATGCAGGCCTGGGCCGCGAAGCAAAACCAAAGGTAAGCAGGGGTTTAAAGCCTTCCTTTCTGCCAGGCATCAATCAATAAGCGCGATACCGATCCGGGCCGCGGCAGAGTGGGCAAATTATTGCGGCTGAACCATCGTGCATCATCAATTTCAATGCCGTCGGGCGTGATTGAACCGGATTCGTAACGGGCCGAAAAACCTGCCATTAAGGAATTAGGGAAAGGCCAGGGTTGTGATGTTATATACCGAGTGTCTCGGGTTTTTATGCCTGTTTCTTCATAGATTTCCCGAAAGACGGCTTCCTCGAGCGTTTCTCCCGCTTCGGCAAAACCGGCAATAAGGCTGTACATACCTGGCGTAAATTTTTTATTGTGCGCAAGAAGGATTTGTTCCTTATCGTTCATTATTATTGTGATAACTGCTGGGGTTATGCGCGGAAATTCCATGCGCCCGCAGGCTGGGCAAAGGCGCGCCAGTTCCCCTGGAGCATCCAGGTTTTTCTTGCCGCAGCTCCCGCAAAAACGGGATTCCCGGCGCCATTGGGCAATGTGGAAAGCTCTTAACATTCTGCTGTTTAAGCCGGTTTCCTGTGAAATAATTTGGCGGACGGGGACTGCTTGCCAGCAGGTGGGCAATATCGTTTCGGAAGGAATGGAAACGCAGTAAATAAGCCCTTTATCGGTAATGCCTGGAATAGAAAAGACATCTGAAAAAGGGAACTCTTCGGCAAAAGCCAATGGTATTTCCGGTTCCGCAGCAGAAGAAGGCTTCCCAACCGGCATCAGTAAAGAATCATTTTGAAAGAAAAATGCAACAGCGCTCATATTAATACCCTTAAATAATTCTATCATAGATATACAATTAAATAAATAGCCTGTGCAAATTTTACCTTGTCTTTAAAAGCCCCGGTTGTTTTGTTCTAAATCGAGCAAATATTGTTTTATGCGTAAACCTCCTCCGTAACCGGTTAGGCTGCCGTCTTTGCCTATTACACGGTGGCAAGGGATAATGATTGATACCTGATTGCAATGATTGGCCATGCCTACCGCCCTGACTGCTTTTGGCCTGCCGATGCGCACAGCAATGTCCTGATACGATCTTGTTTCTCCGTAAGGAATGTTTTGCAATGCAGACCATACAGCTTTTTGAAATTCAGTTCCATGAAGAGCAAGCGGAACGGAAAATTCCCTTCGGCTGCCTCTTAGGTATTCCTCAATTTGCATTGCCGTGTTTTTTAATAAGGGTGTTTGTCTATGACTGGCATCTTTCAACTTTAGGTTTCCGAAAAAAAGCCCTGCAATTGCATTGTTTTCTTCAACAAGGGTAATTTTTATCTTATTTTCATTGTAACAGTAATACAAGCGAAATTTATTCATTTTAACCTTCTAAATATTTGTACATTTTTTCTGGTTTGTCAAGCAAGGTTTGACTTTTTTGTCGGCTGGAATTGACTTTTTGCCGAGAATTAGTTTTTATATTGATAAGTTAAAAATGAAGAATACAGGGGCATAAACAATCTGTAAACTAAAAAAAATATAATTTTTTAAAAAACATAAAAATTAGCTCTTTTTTTTGCATAATAATATGGTAATGAAAAAAATTACTTCTTTATTCCATGTGAAGATAGGAACAAATTATATTGTTTAAGGAGCAAAATTATGGAAACGAAAGTTATTAACCATATTGATATACACGTACCAGCAACGTGGGGTGTGCATTGGGATGAAATGAAAACCGCAAGAGATTTCTTGCAAAATTTCTATGATGCCAACAAAGTAAATGACATAAAAGTACATGTTGATGAAAATACAGTACAGTTTTATGCCCCGGGAAAGTTTGACTATAAAAATCTTCTGTACGTACGTTCTACAAAAACAAACAACCCGGATACAATCGGAAAATATGGCGAAGGATTTAAAGCAAGCCTGCTTAATGCAATGCGGAACTGGAATTGCAGCGTTGAAATGTATGTTGGAAATAAAAAACTGCGTTTTTATTTTAAAGATATGGAATTCGATGATTCCGATGACAAGATTATTATCTGTGAACTTTCGGAAATAGACCCAATACAGGGTACACGGCTTGTTGTGGGAAATTGCAATTCAAGGTTGATTACGGAATTTAAATTTGGCCTAAAACACTTTTATGTGGAATGAAATTTCCTTGAAAATTCAAGGCGAAAGAAAAGAAATCATATTAAATGATAATATAGAAGAATTATTTGAAAATTTGCCGAAAGAAAAAATGAAGGAAATTCTAATGAGCATACCTCAGGAAGAATGCCTAAAATTATTAAAGATGAATGGGGTATTGTAATGATACGGCTTTTGCATTATTCTTAGTAAAATGCAATTATGGAGAAAATTGAGATGGGCGATGATAAAATATTTTTCAAGATAAATTCTTTTTCAAATATTTCTCAAAATCCCTTTGATTATAAAGATAATCCTGATTTTTCTTTTGTTCAAAACGGATCATTAATTATAGTAGAAAATGAACAGATTCAATTGTGCTTTAGTGCAGCAATTCAAATAGAATATTTTGACAAGAAAACAAATGAAAAAGTTGACATAATAAAAGAATGCAATTTTGATGTTTTTGAATTGATAATTAACAACAATCTTGAATCGTTATATCAAAAGTTGAAGGAGTTTAATAAAAAAGAAATATATCATGATTGGAATTTAGAACTGCTCACTGTAAAGGAAGCAACCGAGTTATCCGGGTTAGGGAAATATATTGGACGATCTTTAAATGAAATATTGAATGAATTTCCAAATGCTGATATTATAAAAGAAGATTTTTTAAGTTATGCTAATGAACCAGAATATTGTTTTATTTCGTTTCAATTTAAGGATAACAAGGCAGTCGAGATTTCATTTTTAGATGATTATTATTAATGGGGATGAGAAGCATAAGGAAATCCAGCCTTGACATGTTCTGTTATTTTTTTGAATTAATATTTAGGGAGTACTTATATTTCCTTGCAGTATATAGCCAGCCCAATAATAAGGATGTTCGTAATTGGTCTTTGTATTTTCCAACCTAGATAACGTCCACTTTTCCAGTTCATGAGCTTCTTTTGTAAAACCGTTTTCCTTTATAATAATTTAATAACTGAAGACAAGTCTCTATTTTTTTTACATAATCCTTCGCATTTGAAAGAGCCTGAATTTTATTCATTTTGTCAACAAGCAGGTACTTGTAAAACCGCTCCATCAATATTGCGCTGGATAGATCATCAACGCTCCATAATGTACAAATCAGTGAACGTACTCCTGTAAGTTCAAATGCACGGCGTAACCCTTTTATGCCTTCACCGTTTTTTATTTCTCCTAGCCCTGTTTGGCAGGCTGACAATACCAGTAAATCGGTATTTGACAAATCAAGGCTTAATAACTCTTTTGCATTTAATATGCCGTCTCCATATTCTTTTAATGGTTTTTTCATGTCCGATTCCAGCCAATTTTGAACCCCTGCAAAAGCCAGACCGCAGCGTATTAATGGGTCTTCCGCCCTTATGTTGGGAATATCCATAGATATCGGTTTTAAGTCTTCCTCAGAAAATTTATTATCTTCAAAGGCAAACCCATGTGTGGATATGTGGATAATATCATGCGAGCCGATTTTTTCTAATACGTACTTCTTTGCATCAATTTTTAATCGTTTTTCTTTTTTACCATTAAAAATTCTATCAAGAGCGGCTGCTTCCGCTTCTGCAAACGGAAGAGGCTTAAATAATTCTTCCTGTGTATTATGTATATCACGCGACTGTCTTGATATAATACCGCGATGCTCATCTGGTTTATTATCGTCTTCTGCTTGTGTAATAATATCGTCAGGCAATTTATACAAGGGATCTGCTAGTATTGCGGCACTTTTGTAGCCCTCAAAAGATTTATTCCAATTTTCTGGCCGTAAGATGTCCCTGCCTGATGAAAGGTAACTGACTGAATACATATCAGAAAGTCTTTTTCCTTTTTCATTAAGCAATAATTCAAATGGCAGTTTGTAAAGTTCACCGTCCGGAGCAATGTAAAATATCATCAATTTTTTCAATTGCTATTGCATTACTTTGATTAATACCATCGTCTGCTCCCCTCGTAACTGCAACCGGTTCTAGTGATGGAGTTTATAATTTTTCTCAGAAAATGAAGTATTTAGATTTCCAAAAAGGCGGTTTTATTAACGATTTTTCAAAAATATTTATTGGAAAATTTCCGCAGTGGGTTGATTTTAATATAAATTCATTCGCAGTATCTCCGCCTAATAAGGAAGTGTTTGATAAAAACATTCTTGCCGATTTAAGAGCTAGAAATTCTGATCCTGAACTTATCGTTTATGTAGACAGTTTTGTTAATCAGATTGAGATGATCGAGGCGGAAGCAATATCAATTAGATCAAAAGCTGGAGCTGAAGAAATTGAAAAAGAAAGGAAAGGGCTTGATGTTTATGCAAAAAAAATAGAAATTGAAACTGCTGCAAAAATAAAAATAATGCACGAGTTATCCAATATTGTTGCAAATTTGAAAAATATTAAAGGTGTATTTGCCCCTGATTATCCCAATGTTCGTACAATAATTAATGGCGGAGAAAATAAAAACGAAATTGACATTCTTTTATCTTTGTTTACAGGCCTTTTAGCAAAACACCTTGATTCAGAATTGGGTACTGAATTAAAACAGATAACAAATAAAATTATAAATAAAAAGAAGGAGTAAATGTTACCAGGCACCGCAAATGGTGCCTGGCACCAAATTTGCATAGTGTCCTGTAATATACACATTACATCATTAATGTTTAGTTAATTACTTAGATAATAAGGAATTAACGATCTATTAATTAAGTGATCTGAATATTACAGGACACTAGCAATCTATATTCCTCCGTGTAAATCTGTGGAAATCCATGCTAATCCCTGGCCTTTTAAAGATAGCTTCATAAGTTATCTTGTAGATGGTTCACTACAGAAGGCGGATGCCTACGGTGCCTGGCATTAAATTTTTTGCTTGTCTATTCAAATTCATCTCTTGTTAATAATTCCAGTCTTTCTATAAGATTATCTAATTGTTCCTAATTTATCATGTTATCATCTGTTTCATCTATAAACTCAAGTAAAGTATCACATTGTGGGCATTTTAACATATCAGCAGTAACCTTTGCTCCACATTCAGGACATTCATAAAATATTTTCTTTTCATAACCAGCAATAATACCAAGATGATATTTTCTTTCTGCTATAGTAAATTTTTCTTGCATCTGAAAAAAGAATTCCACTGCATCTTCTTCTTTGAAATTATGATTATCACTGAGTTCTTTCCGGTAAGTGTCTTTTAAGCTTTCCAAAGTAGATAAATAATCTGATAATATTTAGTTTGATTTATCTTTTTCAAATAATGTTTTTGCGTCCATGATTACATCTTCAACAATATCCAGTAATATAATTGCATTCAATTGATAATAACTAAGTAACCAGTCATATTTTGCTAATTTCAATTTTGTTTCCTCTTTTAAATAGAAATAACCTTTATCTATTTCCCATTTGTCATGATCGTTTATTTTTCTTAAAAGATCATCTATTTTGCTATATGTGTTTTCTTTATAATTTTTATTATTTTTATTACATTCATATTCTGCTAAATCATCAATCGCATCAATTATCGTAATAATAACAGAATCAATACTTTTTTTTATCTCATTAACAGAAGGATAACCTGAAATATTATCGCAATGCTTTTCCAGCCAATATTTGAAATATTCCAATTCTATTTCAGATAACTCGGATATTTTTCCAAATCTGTTTTTTATTTCATCAAATTTTTCTTCATGTTTTTTGCTTTCTTCAAGGTCAACAATAAACTTTTGAAAATATGCTTCTTCAACTTCCCATTTGCTGTGATCTTTAATATTATTTAACAAATTATCTATTTCTTCATATTTTGCACCAACTCCGTCCATTGCTGTGAATAT
>JGI24702J35022_10001686_pt1 | contig 13705 bp, 13 predicted proteins | sample TergutTh196P4_FD_35022 | JGI IMG/M metagenome (IMG submission 35022)
TCGTATCGAATANTGTCTNTTTTTGCAAAAAATTCGGGGCAAAGATAGCTATAATTTGTCAAAATATCTACCCGAACCTGATGATATTTTCAGATGCGGTCTAAAACTATTTCGATTAGCGTCGGAAGGCTTTTTGTGTAATCGGTGTTCATGTTATGGTCGATGCGACCGGCAATGATGCAGCATACGGTTAGGGCGCGATGTCCCATCATAGCGGCAAGTCCGGATAGCGCGGAGCTTTCCATTTCGTAATTGGTAATCCGGCGATTTTCGTATTGAAACGATTCGATTTTTTTGTTTAACTCCGGATTGGCAAGCGGGAGGCGCAGTACGCGGCCTTGCGGGCCATAGAACCCGTTGGCGGCAACGGTCATGCCGCGTAAAATGTCTTCCTGTGCAATTTGTTCCAATAAAGAAGGGTCTGCCGAAACGACATAAGGGCGAATGCCTTCGATGTCCCAATTGAGTTGGCGGATGAGTTCGGCTTCTATCGCTATATCTCTGACTTTTTTGTTGTCTTCGTAAAAGTAGAGGACGCCGTCGAGGCCGATAGATTTTTCTGCGGCTACATACGAACCGACAGGTGTAAAGGGTTGCAGTCCGCCGGATGTGCCGATACGTACCATCGTCAGGCGTTGGAAATCAGGACGAATGGTTCGTGTGGCGAAATCGATATTGGCAAGCGCATCTAATTCGTTGATGACAATATCAATGTTATCGCATCCGATGCCATGCGAGACGACTGTGAGGCGTTTCCCTTTGTAAACGCCTGTTATCGTATGAAATTCGCGGTTTGAACATTCACATTCCCGGGTGTAGAAATAGCCGGCAATCATGGTTACACGCTCCGGGTCGCCGCACAGGATGATGCGGTCGGATAACTGACCGGGCTTGACATGGAGGTGAAACACGCTCCCATCGTCGTTGATGATAAGTTCGGAGTCAGGGATTTTTTTCATAATAGTTGTTATTGAACGGGATGAATCGACCGGAATAGTCCGGTCGATTCATCCCGTTCAATTTCATTTGATCGGTTTGTTTTGTACGCCTGCCGGTTTGGAGATTGCATCGCGCATGGAGGTATCGGCCTCGATATTTTTCATACGGTAATAATCCATGATACCGAGGTTCCCGTTACGAAACGCTTCCGACATGGCTTTCGGTATTTCGGCTTCCGCCTCGATCACTTTGGCGCGCGCTTCCTGTGCTTTTGCTTTCATTTCCTGTTCTAAGGCGACAGCCATGGCGCGGCGCTCTTCCGCTTTTGCCTGAGCGATATTTTTATCGGCTTGAGCTTGGTCCATCTGTAATACGGCGCCGATGTTTTTACCGATGTCGATATCTGCAATGTCGATAGACAGTATTTCGAAGGCAGTACCGGCGTCTAATCCTTTGCGTAATACTAATTTCGAGATGGAATCCGGATTTTCAAGCACAATCTCATGGTTCACTGCCGAGCCGATGGACGAAACGATTCCCTCGCCAACACGGGCGAGTACGGTTTCTTCGCCGGCGCCACCTACTAACTGTTTGATGTTGGCGCGAACGGTCACGCGCGCTTTGGCGATAAGCTGAATACCGTTTTTAGAAACAGCCGTGACAGGAGGCGTGTCGATGACTTTCGGGTTGACCGACATCTGAACGGCTTGAAAGACGTCGCGACCGGCAAGGTCGATTGCTGTTGCCATCTGAAATGTTAAGTCAATGTTTGCTTTCGAGGCCGAAACGAGCGCATGAACCACCCGTTCTACGTGTCCGCCGGCAAGGTAGTGTGCTTCCAATTCATCGCGGGTAAGCGTTTTAAGTCCTGCTTTGTGCGCTTCAATCATCGCGCGTGTGATAACGCCCGGCGGAACTTTACGTATACGCATGAGGAACAACTGAATGAGCGAGATGTTTACGCCGGATACTTTTGCAGAAATCCATAGCAAGAAAGGCACATAATAGAAGAAGATACATAGCAACACAAAGGCTATGCCGATAGTTAAAACCAATAAATAATCCATAATATCAATAATTTAAGAAGTTTGAATAAGTTTCTTTTCAACGATAACATTATATCCGTCAATGCGAATAATTACCACAGGCGTATGTTCATCAATAAACTCATTAGTTGATTTCGCCTCGATGGTAATGTTGTGAAAGCGCGCTTTCCCTATGGGTGCAAGACGTGAGAGCGTGACGCCCTCATCTCCTATTTTCAGGTCCATATTTCGCGGCGATTCAACTGTCGATTCGATATTTGTTTTGAGTGATACGCGGTGGAACGAATTTGAACGCATGAGCCATAAAAATACTGCGCTAAACGCCACAATAGACGAACCCAGCGTAATGTTCCCGACCATCATGCCGATTGAATAGGCAAATGTTATGCCTCCTATGGCAAACAAAGCGCCTGCAATGCCCGCAATAGTTATACCGGGCAAAAGAAAAATCTCCGCAAGCAGCAGGCCGATAGCGGCGACCATTACAAATACTATAATCAATATATCCAATCCCATAACATTGTTTTTTATTCGTAAATATCAAATGTTTTCCCGTTTTCTATTATTTAGTCTCTAACTGACGTATTTCGGCATTACGCGCTCTCTTTTCCAATGCGGCAGCTTTCTCTATCAAGGTGTAAAGTTGATTTTCAGCCTGTAATATGGTAGGCCTCAGTTGTTCGCGCGTCGAAGAAGGAGCGTTTGTGAATGAATTGCGTATTTCTATCAAGCGGATATTAAGCGTTTTAATTTGCACGTTTAATGATAATACTTCCTCGAAGCAATCTTTCGCTTCAGAACTTTTAATTTCACTGAGGGTATAGTAAGTAATTTTATCGTTTATGAAAAACTCAAAATCGCGTTCTTTAATCATTTCCTTTTGCGATTGTTCTGCGTATGCCAATTGTATGAGTGTAGCATAATCTGCCCCCTCTTTCCATGTGTCGCGAATAGATACCAAGGCTGCTCTCCGTCTTAATGTTTCGCTGTCGATCGCATTTTCGATACGTCTGCGGGAAGCGTCGGGGATAAAGAGGTAAACGCATACTTTGTCTTCGGGTTGATACCTGTCACTAACAAACCATCCCAATCCTTTTGTTTCGTCGATGACCATCATATAGTCATTTGCAGGTGAATTAAAGGGCATCCCCATCTGTTCGGGCGCCAAGTATGAATTTGTATTGATGTTATAACGAGTGACAAAAATATCGTATCCGCCGATTGATTCATATCCATTTGAGGCGAAATAGAGGGTTGAGCCGTCCGGCAAGATAAAAGGATAGTTATTGTCTTTTGTCTGATTGGTGAATAAGGGTTTTTCGTCGCCCCAAGTATCCAACAGTTTGGATTGTGTGTAGAGCGTATATAGGCCGTTTTCCGAAGGACGCGCATAGTAAATTGCTGATCCTTTCTGATTGGTATAGACTATTGAGGAAACCGGATTCTCCGTATTGAAAAAATAGTCATACGATTGCAGGAATCCGCTTTCTTCGCTCAGTGTGTATACTTCTAAAAAAGCGTTTTTATGGACAACCACACTGTCAATGATCTGTACATCTTCGGTTTTTTCTTGCATCCGGTTCAGGTTACGCGCTTGTTCCAACCTTTTTTCGGATTCCGACGGGTCGTTTTTTTGTTTCTTTTGCAGTTCAATATATTTCTCCCACATCCCAATGGCCTCGTTAAAACGATAGAGGTCGGTATAAAGCAGGGCGAGATAACGGAATGATTCCATTACATTACGCTTGCCGGCGACTATCAGATGTTTTTCTGCGTTTTCATAATCTTTTGTTTCATAGCAACATACGCCATACCAATGATTGTATGTCGAATTATTAGGCGATTGCCTGACAAGTCTTGCCATTCCGGGTTTAGCCTCTTCGTACCGACCTTCGCTGTACATGGTTCTCACCTGATCAAGGCTTTGCGCATAACTAAAAAGTCCTGTCAGCAGAAAGAGCAGAGAGGCGGTCATTTTTCGCACTCTCGGACGAATCTTCGATGGCCACTTCAGGCGTATTTTATTTAAGATGTTCATTATAAAGTCTAAAAAAATTTCAAAATTTCAAAAAAACTCCGGATTGCTTTGTGCCTCTCAATGAAGGAGGAAAAATACAAAGATAAGGGGAAAAAATGAGACTGCCAACAAAAAAAGACAAATTTATTCGGAATCGCATCTAACTTTATCTATGTAGGCGATAATATCATCTTTATTATCAGGGTTAAACCAATTTATTTCAGGGTCGCGACCGAACCATGAAATTTGTTTGCGCGCATAAATACGCGTGCTTCGTTTTATTTTCTCAACTGCTTCGGGCAGCGTATAAGTGTGGTTGAAGTGCGCAAACAGTTCTTTATATCCAAGGGTGTTGAGGGCGTTCAGCCGTCGCATCGGATAAAGATGTCTTGCTTCTTCAACAAAACCATTGTTTATCATTTCGTCTACTCTACTGTTGATGCGGTCGAATAGCGCCGGACGGTCGCGTGTCAGGCCGATTTTAAAAATTTTGAAAGGACGTGTTTTTATCTTGCGGATGCAGAATGAGGAGTACGGTTTTCCTGTCATCCGGCATATTTCGAGCGCATGGATTACACGCCTGTGATTCTTTCGGTCTACTGTTTCGTAATGATCGGGGTCTGATTTTTGCAGTTCTTCGAGAAGGGACTCAAGTCCGGTTTCACCATACTGTTTCCAAAGCGTATCACGTATTTCCTGTGTGACGGTCGGCATCTCATCAATCCCTTTACATACCGCGTCGATATACAGCATTGAACCTCCGCAAAGCAACAAATGGTCGTGTGTCTTGTGCAGGTGGATTATAAGTGAAAGGGCTTCTTCTTCGAAGAGGCTTGCGCTGTAATAGTCTGTAACGGAATGTGTAGCTATGAAATAGTGTGGTACTGTTGCACGAAGACTTTCAGCAGGGGCAGCTGTCCCGACAGTCATTTCTTTGTATATCTGACGCGAATCAGCCGAGATAACCGGACATCCGATGTGGCGGGCAATATGAATACTCAATGCTGTTTTTCCGACGCCTGTTGGTCCGAGTAATACAAAGAGGATTTTCATTTAATAGCGTTCGTCCGGATATTCATCATCAAACGAACCTTTGTTCAGGTCATCTAATTCTTCGTCATCGAACTCGTCTTCGCCGTAGAAATTTTCATCTAAGTCGGAGATGATATCCAGCGCCGCCATGCTGTAATTCAAAAATTGTTGCGGTGGAGTACCTACCGATCGCGAGCATACAGGTTCTTTCAGGTCTTTACCTGTTATTATTTCCCTCAGTTCGATGAAAAACACGCGTTCACTTAACTGGTCAAAGACATAGAGTAACTTCTGGTGTTCTTCCATAATGAGGTCTTCCAGGTAAGTATCTTCCATGATGTAGCTATCTTCTTCGGAAGAAGTATCCATTTCGATTAGTGTCACTTCAGTTCGCTTACTCCAGTCGTCACCACATACGTAAAACGAATAGAGTTGGTTCGGGTCATATTCGGTTGTTTTCAGAATTACGTTGTGAAAATCATGAAAAGTAGCTTGAGAACTAATCTGTATCTCTCTCTTGAAGTTGTCTGCTTCGTCAGACAAAAGTAAAAATCTATATACCATACTCAATTTTCTAAAAAACCGGGTGCAAATATAAGTAAAAAAAATAGAATACAAAAAATAAAATGTTTATTCATCGATAGAGCCTCTGACAATCCCTCTTTCGGAGGTTTTGATGAAGTTGAGTATCAGATCGCGTTCGAGGCTTGGCTCATATTCGGTTTCAATTGCCTTAATCGCTTTCGAGTTGTTCAGTCCGCGGGTATACAATGTGCGATAGATGTCCTGAATCAGATAGACTTGCTGGTTAGTAAATCCGCGTCTTCGTAATCCGACGATATTGATGCCGCAATAAACGATGGGTTCGCGACCGATAAGCGTATAAGGGGGGATGTCTTTGCCGACGCGGGAGCCGCCTTGGATCATCACATGCTTTGAGATACGAGCAAATTGATGGACTAAAGAGCCTCCGCTGACAATTGCAAAATCATCTATTTTCACTTCGCCTGCAATTTGTGTAGCATTGCCGATGATGATATTATCATTCAGGATACAGTCGTGCGCCACATGTGAGTAGGCCATAATCAGGCAGTTATTACCTACGACGGTTTTTCCGGTAGTAATAGTACCCCGATTTATAGTGACACATTCCCTGATGGTTGTATGATGGCCTATCTCCGCCGTCGAAACCTCGCCGGCAAATTTGAGGTCTTGAGGAACCCCGGCAATGACGGCGCCGGGGAATATCTTACAATCCGAACCGATACGTGCACCGTCTAAAATAGTTGTATGAGGAAAGATGTGGCAGTTATCACCGATAATCACGTCTCTATCAATCACTGCAAAAGGGTCTACTGTCACATTTTCTCCTAATTGTGCTTCCGGATGAATAATAGCAAATGGTGAGTGCATATGTTACTTGTTTTTAATTATTTGCGCCATAAATTCCGCTTCGCAGACAACTTTTTCGCCCACAAAAACATACCCCTTCATCGTTGAAATGCCTCTACGTATCGGGGCTAACAGTTGCAGGCGGAAAACCAGCGTGTCGCCGGGTACTACCTTCTGGCGGAATTTCACCTCGTCAATTTTCATGAAATACGTCGAGTAACGTTCCGGCTCATCAACCGAGTTGAGAACAAGCAGACCACCTGTTTGCGCCATGGCTTCAATAAGCAGGACACCCGGCACGATAGGTTCTTGGGGAAAATGACCCTGAAAGAAGGGTTCATTGACCGTAATATTCTTTAATCCAATGATATAATCGCTTCCTATTTCCAGAATCTTGTCGACAAACAGGAAGGGAAACCGATGTGGAAGCAATTCGTGTATCCGATGAATATCCATTGCAGGAGGTCGCGTCATATCATTGAACGGCGCTTGTACCTCATTGAGTTTGATGTCTTTGCGAATCAAACGGGCCAACTGGTTGTTGATTTTATGTCCCGGACGGGTTGCAATAATATGTCCTTTGATAGGCTTGCCGATAAGCGCAATATCACCTAACACATCGATCAGTTTATGTCGTGCCGGTTCGTTAGGGAAAACCAACGGTTTATGGTTGATATAGCCAAATTCTTTTACGTTGACGTGCGGAAGTTCCAAAGAATCGGCTATGCGATTCATATCACTTTGCTCCATTTTTTGGTCATAGATGACAATGGCATTGTCCAAATCGCCTCCTTTAATGAGGTTATTCTTCTGCAGTGTTTCTATTTCGCGGACAAAGACAAAAGTGCGTGATGCAGCGATGTGGTCGGGAAATTCGAGGATGTTGGTAAGCGAAGCATACTGGTTGGATAATACAGGCGAATCAAATTCGATTAACACATTGATACTGAGCCTGTCATCGGGGAGTACGACTAATGACGAACCGGATTTTTCGTCCTTCACTTCGATTTTATGATGGACGATATAGTAATCTTTTACGGCGAGTTGATCGATAGCGCCCGCTTTTTCAATTTCTTCGGAGAAATACCGGGCGCTGCCGTCTAAGATTGGTATTTCCGGAGCATCGACTTCGATAAGGCAGTTATCGATACCCCAGGCATATAAAGCGGCGAGTGCATGTTCGACTGTGCTTACTTTTACATCGCCTTTCGACAAGACGGTTCCTCTTTGGGTATTAGAGACATTTTCAGCTACCGCATCAATGACGGGCTGACCTTCGAGGTCGATACGTTTAATTTTATATCCGTGATTTTCAGGCGCAGGTTTGAACGTAACCTGTATATTCAAACCCGTGTGAAGTCCTTTGCCTTTTAATGAAAACTCAGACGCTAAGGTTTTCTGTTTTTCCATATGCTTGTATATTCTTTTTCAATTCTTCTATTTCTCGCTCTAACCTGTTTATTTTTGTATTTAGTTCCGGTAATCTTTCAAAGAGGATATGCGACCGCAAAAAACCTGTCAACGGGAGGAAAGGCGTCCCCATCACCTTGGCGTTTGTCCGCACATTCTTTGTTATTCCGGATTGTGCTGCTATTTGTGCATTGTCGCCTATCTGTAAATGGCCTATGATACCGACTTGTCCGCCAAACATACAGTTATCCCCTATTTTTGTCGACCCGGCAATACCTGTTTGCGCCGCCATGGCCGTATGATACCCGACTTCAACATTATGTGCTATTTGTATCAGGTTATCTAACTTTACGCCTGAATGTATGATCGTTGACCCCATCACAGCACGGTCGACAGTCGTGTTAGCCCCAATCTCGACGTCGTCTTCGATGACTACATTGCCTAACTGTACAATTTTTTTATATTTGCCATCTTCGGGTGCAAAGCCAAACCCGTCGGAACCTATCACTGCCCCTGCATGAATTATACAGTTGTTACCTATGATACAATCCTTATAGACGGTAACATGCGGGAACACAGTAGTTTGTTCGCCGATACAGGCATTGTCGCCTATGTATGCATAAGGATATATGATACTTCCTTTGCCTATTTTAGCGTTTTCACCGATATAGGCGAAGGCGCCGATGTAGCAATCTTCCTCAATAGATGCCGACGCTGAGATGAAGGACATGGCGTCTACGCCGCTTTTTTTTGCTTTCGACTGTTCGGCTAATTCCATAAGTTTAGCCAACGAAGAATATGCGTTGGGAACTTTTATCAGCGTCGCCTCAATGGGCGCCGTTGGTTTGAAGTCGTTATTGACTAATACGATACTTGCTTTTGTCACATAGATGTGTTGTTCGTATTTCAAATTGGCAAGGAAAGTGATCGTCCCGGGTACGCCTTCTTCGATTTTAGAGAAACCGGAAACCTTTGTTGCAGGATCACCTGCAACACTCCCCTTTAATATATCAGCAATTTGTTGAGCTGTAAACTCCATCCTTTAATGTTGATTGTAATTAATTTCGTTTCTGCCTAAACAGGCATTTTCGGCAGCCAAAAGTAGATAAAAAAACGATAAGCAACAAATTAACAGGAATAATTAAGTATTTTTGACTAAATAATCCCTCTTTCCGACAAAATTTGCTCCATTTCTTGCCGGACATAAGAGGCTGCTTCGCCCGCTTTCTCTGCAAATTGTTCCGAAGAATCAGCATAAATAATGGCGCGTGATGAGTTGACTATCAGCCCGCATCTGTCGTTCATCCCATAGCGGCACACATCCTCCAACGACCCTCCCTGCGCCCCGATACCCGGTACTAACAGAAAATGACTGCTGATGATATGACGTACCGCTTCAAACGACTTACCTTGTGTAGCGCCTACCACATACATCATGTTTTCATCAGTCCCCCAGTTTTGCGAGACGCGTAGCACTTTTTCAAACAGTCTTTCACCATGACTGTCTTCCGTAAACTGAAAATCTGTAGCGCCCCGGTTAGATGTAAGCGCCAGCACGATCACCCATTTCCCTTCGTAGCTTAAAAATGGGGAGACACTATCTTCGCCCATATAGGGTGCAATGGTAATGGCGTCAACATCCATCTCTTTAAAAAATGTACGCGCGTACATGGCCGAAGTATTGCCGATGTCGCCGCGTTTTGCATCGGCAATGATAAATTGGTCCGGATAGTTTGACTTGATATATCCGACCGTTTTTTCCAATGCGCGCCATCCTTTTACGCCTTCACATTCGTAAAAAGCCAGATTCGGTTTGTACGCCACACAATATGCTGAAGTAGCATCGATAATTGAGCGGTTAAAAGCGAAAAAAGGGTCGTCGTCCTGCAACAAATGGGCGGGTATTTTTTTTATATCCGTATCCAATCCCACACAAAGGAAAGATTTTTTACGCTTGATGGACTCGAAAAGTTCTATTTTATTCATCTGAAAACTGAAAACTGAAAACTAAAAACTAATAACTAATAACTGAAAACTGAAAACTGAAAACTAAAAACTAAAGCTCGCTTTCTTTGATTCTTTCCGCATTCTCTGCGATTATGAGTTTATCGATGCAATCCTGAATGTCACCGTTCATAAATGCGGACAGGTTATAGAGGGTATAGTTTATCCGGTGGTCGGTCATTCGTCCCTGCGGGAAGTTGTAGGTGCGTATCTTTGCTGACCGGTCGCCGGTTGAGACCATCGTCTTGCGTTTGGAGGCGATGTCGTTTATGTATTTCTGGCGCTCCTTGTCATAAATGAACGAGCGCAGACGGCTTAATGCGCGCTCTTTATTTTTCGGTTGGTCGCGTGTCTCGGTACACTCAATAAGAATTTCTTCTGCTATGCCTGTGTTGGGGTTTTTCCAGATATAGCGAAGACGGACGCCGGATTCCACTTTATTGACGTTTTGTCCGCCGGCGCCGCTCGAACGAAAAGTGTCCCATTTTATTTCTCCTTCGTTGATTTCGACGTCGAACTCATCAGCTTCCGGCAATACGGCAATGGTAGCAGCCGAGGTATGCACCCGTCCTTGTGTCTCGGTTTGTGGCACCCGTTGCACGCGATGAACGCCCGATTCGTATTTCAGCGTGCCATAGACCTGCTCGCCGGTAACCATAAAGATGATCTCCTTAAATCCGCCGGACGACCCTTCATTGCAACTTGAAATACTCAGTTTCCAGCCTTTTATCTCGCAATATTTAGAGTACATACGAAACAGATCGCCGGCGAAGATAGCCGCTTCGTCGCCACCAGTGCCTCCGCGTATTTCCATAATCGCGTTCTTGTCATCTTCAGGATCGGCAGGAATCAGCAATAACTTTATCTCTTCATCAAGATCAAGCAACAACTGTTTATTGTTTTCCAATTCTTCGTTAGCCATGGTACGCAACTCTGCATCCTGTTCCACATCTAATATCTCTTTGGCTTCTTCTATAATGTTTAACGTTTGCATATATCGTTTGCTAATGGCAACCAATCGCTCCAACTCTTTGTACTCTTTCGTTAGCCTGACATACCGTTTTTGGTCGGCGATGACGGCTGGGTCGGTGATTAATGTCGCTATCTCGTCAAAACGTCCGGTCAGGTCATCAAGTTTATGTATTATGGAATTATCGGACATGGCTGTTAATGATAATAAAATTCTCCATACTCACTCTTAATGACGAGTTCTTTCATGTCGCCCGGTTCAACAAATCCTACTATCCGGGCGTCGATTCCGTATGACTTGCTTGTTTCGATGATGCTTTCAGCCTGTTTTTCAGAGATATAAATCTCAAAACGATGCCCCATGTTGAATACTTTGTACATCTCATCCCAGCTTGTGCCACTTTGGCGCTGTATCGTTTTGAACAGCGGCGGGGTAGGGAACAGGTTGTCTTTTACAATGCGGAGCTTATCGACGAAATGCAAAATCTTTGTCTGTGCTCCACCGGAGCAATGGACCATGCCATGAATGTCATTCCGCATCCTGTCAATGATAGTTTTAACCACCGGCGCATACGTGCGGGTAGGGGAGAGGACAAGTTTGCCCGCGTCAAGAGGCGAACCCTCTATGCTGTCGGTGAGTTTTAAGCTGCCTGAATAGACCAAATCTTCGGGTAATCCGGCATCGTAGCTTTCCGGATATTTTTCCGCTATGTATTTAGAGAAAACATCATGTCGGGCCGATGTCAGTCCGTTGCTGCCCATACCTCCGTTATAGGCTTTTTCGTAGGTCGCCTGTCCGAAGGAAGCCAATCCTACAATGACATCGCCTGCTTGTATGTTGGCGTTATCAATGACGTCGCTTCGTTTCATACGGCAGGTAACAGCGCTGTCTACTATAATCGTCCGGACAAGGTCGCCTACATCGGCTGTTTCGCCCCCAGCGCCATAGATGCCGATGCCCATGGCGCGCAAATCGGCCATCAACTCGTCCGTACCGTTGATAATAGCTGCAATTACTTCGCCCGGTATCAGCCGCTTATTCCGTCCGATGGTGCTCGAAACAAGGATGTTATCGGTAGCGCCTACACAAAGCAGGTCGTCAATATTCATAATCAACGCATCCTGTGCAATCCCTTTCCATACCGACAAGTCGCCTGTTTCGCGCCAGTAGATATAGGCTAATGACGATTTTGTGCCGGCCCCGTCAGCGTGCATGATATTGCAGTAGAGTGGGTCGTCACTTAGGATGTCGGGCAAAATCTTGCAGAACGCTTTTGGGAAAAGTCCTTTATCAATATCTTTGATAGCTTGGCGGACATCCTCTTTTGAAGCGCTGACGCCACGTAAAATGTACCGTTGTTCAGTCATGTGATTTTATCTGCGTACTTTTAAAATATCTCCCTGCTTAGGTATGTAATCATCTTTCAGCTTATTGAACTTATACAGGGATTTCATTTTCATGCCGTAAATCTGTGAGATACTGTGCATTGAATCTCCTGCCTGCACAATATGCATTTTATGTTCTTTGCTTGCCTGACTTTTCTTGGCTTGGATGAAAACCATGTCTCCGCCTTTGAGGCTGTGTCCGGCATTTATATCATTATATTTAAGTAAACGTTTCAACTTCAAACGGGTGTCGTTTGAGATGATTTCATATGTATCATCTGTTTTCGCCGAAACATAATGAACATTATTGGTTTCAAAGATTCTGCGCTTCCATTTGATTTCGGGGTATTCCGGTTTAGACACCAGAATCTTGTAGATGTCGTCAGCCGGAACTCTTTTTTCCGTCGTTTGCGCCCTGTCATATTTATTCAAACCATAAGTTTCTATCAACGAGACTAACTTGCTGCCGTAAAAGGGGTCCGTTGCATATCCGCATCTTTGCAAGCCATAAGCCCAGCTTTTGTAGTCGAGGATGTTGAGGTCGAACAGAGATACATAATAGATACGTTCTGAGAGAAATCGCGCATGGTCTAAATAGGATTCTTCGGCGGAGTCATAGGTACGAAAACATTCGTTCTTTGCATCGTCGTCATGATACATGCGTCCTCCTCGCCATTCTTCTTTACATTTAATGCCAAAATGATTATTGCCGACACGTGCAAGACGACTAGTCCCTGCTGCCGATTCTAAAAGCCCTTGCGCCAGCTTGATACTTGCCGGTATCTTGTATTCTTTTTGGAGTTGAATTGCTAAATCCTTATATTTATTAATGTACGCCTCAAAGGCGGGACTTTTCGTTTGTCCCTGTAAAAAAAACAAATTTATCGTAATCAGAGACAGCGTAATAAGTATACTTCTCATACTTTTTTTATACCTTTTTGTAAACAATCTATAAGAAAACGGGTGCAAAGATAGTACATCTTGAAAGTAATTCAAAATAAAAACTGTTTTTATTTAAAATTCGCTCAACTTTCGCGTTCTCCATCATTGTGAGACGTTCTTAGTATAACATTCCGAATTGCCATAAAGGGATTTTTTTATCGAAGCCATATTCAAGATTATCGGCGGCGATAAAAGCATTGCTTGCGCCTCTTATTTGTTTGCCTGACTTGCTTTTGCCGCCGATTTCAAACAGGTATTTTTTATCGACCAGGAAGTCGCCGTTAACGGGATACTCCACCGTATGATTACAGGAAAGTTGATTGAAGAAAAAAGTTTCGCGCATACTGCCGGTATCGGTGTTTTTTTCGGCAAGCGTGTAAGCGAGATTGGTATTTTCGAGATATATTTTTTTAGGTTTTTGCAGACGGTTTATACCTGTAATATCTTTATGTAAATGATTTGTTAAGCGCGTTTCCTGCAAGTAATACAGATATGAAAGCAACGTATGTCTATGGATTTCAATACGTTTACTTAGATTGTCGATATTAGGAATAAAAGGGACCGATTC
>JGI24702J35022_10001687_pt1 | contig 13703 bp, 15 predicted proteins | sample TergutTh196P4_FD_35022 | JGI IMG/M metagenome (IMG submission 35022)
TCATTATCACAGACCCCATCTCGGGCTAGAGATGAAAACCCCATTATCTTATGTCAGTCAGGAGGGATGACTGGTAGATATTTACGGAGAATATTTCGACCGGTTGCCAGCAAAGCCATTATTATGTTACAATTATCACTTCCCCCATCAAAAGCTTTATTGAAAGGAGTAGACTATTATGCCTAAAATATATTTGGTTGACGTGACAAATCGTGACGGAGTTCAAACCGCTCACCTTGGTTTATCCAAAATTGAAAAAACTTTGATTAACATCTATTTGGATGAAATGGGGGTTTTCTCAAGCGAATTCGGATTCCCTACCACACAGCATGAACGAAACTATCTCCAAGCAAACTTGAAAATGGCGCAACGCGGGATTATTAAAAATCTCGTGCTTTCAGGTTGGATAAGAGGAATCGTAGACGATGTCGAACTGGCAATCAAACAGGTACCTGAGATTAAACATTTGAATCTGTCAATGTCTACCTCTGACCAAATGATTGACGGCAAATTTAAAGGAAACAAAACACGAGAAGATATTATCAACGACATGACTGAAGCGGTAGACGCCGCCCTAGCCTGCGGCATCCAGAGCGTGGGAGTAAATGCTGAAGACGCTTCCCGTACGGATATCGATTTTCTAGTCAAATACGGTAAGGCGGCAAAAGCCCATGGAGCTGCACGTTTACGCTACTGTGACACATTAGGCTACGACAACCCTTTCTCCATCTATCAAACAGCCCTCACACTTGCCCAACAAGTTGAGATGCCGATTGAAATCCATTGTCACGGTGACCTTGGTATGGCGGTGGGCACATCCTTGGCTGGAGCCAAGGGCGCAATTGATGGCGGGCAAGACGCTTATATTAACACCACTGTTAACGGTATTGGCGAGCGTGCGGGAAACGCCGACCTTGTTTCGGTTATCCTGGCCGTCACTAAATCCAAGGATTTTGGCGAAAAATATCAGTTAGCGGGTAATATCAAACTTGATATAGCTTGGAAGCTAGCACAATTTGCCAGCTACGCCTTCGGTGTTGAGATTCCAATCAATCAACCCGGCGTAGGAAGGAATTGTTTCGCTCATGCCTCCGGAATTCACGCCGACGGTGTTCTCAAGGACCCGCATAATTATGAACTATATAGTTATGAGGAATTGGGACGTGGGGAACCGCTTCTGGTCGAGACTGGGCGCGAGATTTGCACCGGTCAATACAGCGGCATCTCTGGCTTCCGTTATGTCGTTAAAACCATGTCGCAAAAAATTCCCGAAGACATTCGGCTACCCACAAATAAAGAGGCCGCCAATAAAATACTAGAATTGGTTCGTTACGCCAACGTGGAAACTCATAAACCACTGACAGAAGATGAACTGAAATTTATCTGTCAGTATCCTGACATAGCGCAACAACTTCTTACCAATACGCCTTAATCATGGACTCTTTAAAGCTCCAGTGTTGCTGGAGCTTTTGATTATCCCTTGCTTTTTGGCACCGGTAAGCTTGATTCTGAAACTGTAACCGCTTCAGAGAGATCTTTGTTTAACCCAGGTCTTCCGGTCACGAATGTCTCGGTCGAAAAGCAACCGATTTAAAAGTAGTTCACTGGTAGACACGTTTCGGCTAATCTCAACACGACGACCAATCAGCCGCTTGGCAGCCCCCATCATTGAGATGGCAAAAAGCCCAACAACTACCGCCATTCGATCATCAAAAACAAAGCGCGATGAGGCAAACCAACTCCAGGCAAACCAGCTAATAACAGGTAAAATCACGAAACAGGCCAAAACCCCAAGAGCCATTTGTTTAATGATGGCCGGGAGGTAAACGACCACCAAGATTATCAGCGCCAGGAGCGGTGAAATCGCCAGAATAACTCCCAGAGTCGTAATCATCCCTTTACCACCGCGAAAACCGATAAAAATCGACCAGTTATGACCAGCAATGGTAAAGAAGCCGACTGCCAGTATTTGCCAAGCCTCCATCCCCAACCAATAGGCGATGAAAACCGCCAGCGTACCTTTGCCCATATCAAACAGTCCCACGGCAACCGCCAGTGGCTTGGAGGTAGTTTGGGCGACATTGGAAGAACCCACATTGCCGGTGCCTATTTTTCGAATATCGGCACCGGTAGCCAATTTGACACAAATATAAGCTGCCGGTATTGAGCCCAGCAAATAAGCCCCCAACAACAGAATAGCAAACTTCAGCCACATATCAATTTCTTATCCCCAATTATCTGGCAGCGCAAGCCCACGCAATCGGGCTTCTTGTATAAGACTTTGAGCACAATCAACGGGTACTTCAGCCTCCCCCAGCATGACTTCCGTCGCCTCATCTACGCCATGGTAGTCACTGCCACCGGTAGCGATAAGGTTATAACGTCGTGCCAGAGCAAGCATTTCCTTGCGCTGGATTGCATTATAATCCTTATAATGGCATTCCAGTCCAACAAGCCCACAGTCAACCAGACGGACAATCATCTGCTCGGCATCTGAGATAGTCGTCGGATGGGCCAGAACAGGCAATCCGCCACTTTTAAGAATAAGTGTGACTGCTTCCTCCGGCGAAAGCTTACTACGCTCTACGTACGCCAAGCCGCCTTGCCCAAGATAGCGTTCGAAAACTTCCTGAAAAGAATTAACATATCCCTTTTCAACTAAAGCCTGCGCGATGTGGGGACGGCCAATACTGCCGGTCCCGGCAATCTCGCGAACTCTTTGCATAGTGATAGCAAACCCCAAATCGTTTAATTTTTCCACCATTGCGCAAGCCCGCTCAATGCGGGAACCCCTCAGTAAGGACATCTGGCGAATAAATTCAGGAGCCGCAACATCTATAAAATAGCCCAAGATATGAACCTCACAGCCAGGAGCATGTGAACTGATTTCAACACCGGGAATGACTTTCAGGTTTGGGTAATTCCGTACAGCTTCCAATGCCTGTATTGAACCATCAACAGTGTCATGATCAGTAATAGCAAGTATGGACAACCCTCGCTGCGCCGCCAGTTCAACCAGTCGCGACGGAGAATGTTTGCCGTCTGAGGCATTTGTGTGTACGTGCAAATCTATTTTCTCTTTCATACATCAACCACCCGTTGCAATCTCTCAATGGAAAGCGCGTGCCCATCGTTTTCGTCGATTTCGCAAACAATGGCATTAAACACTACCCGCCGCTCATCTGCTACCATCATACGATGCGGAATTTGTGTCAGGAAAAGTTGTAATACCACAGTATTATCGTCACCGATAATCGAATTGTGCGGGCCAGTCATACCAATATCAGTCACAAAAGCAGTACCCTTGGGTAAAATCTGAGCATCAATGGTACCCACATGAGTATGAGTACCCAGTACCGCACTTACACGTCCGTCAAGATAGCGTCCCAAGGCCATTTTTTCCGAGGTGGCTTCGGCATGAAAGTCAACTACAATCACCGTAATTTCCGCCGGGAGTTCCGCCAGTAAAGCATCCATTCCGCGGAAAGGATCATCGTAGCTCCCGGCAAAAAATGTGCGCCCGATAAGATTGACTACCGCTACTTTTCCAAGTGTCATGTAGCCATTTCCAGGCACTCCGGGCGGGTAGTTCAACGGACGAATAATCGGCATTCGCCCATCAAGAAAAGGGTAAATTTCTTTTTGTGCCCAGATATGATTGCCTGATGTAATAACATCCACACCGCATTGAAGAAGCTCTTCGGCGGTAGCCGAAGTAAGACCAATCCCCCCGGCTAAATTCTCTCCGTTAGCCACAACCAAATCAATGCCCAAGTCACGCTTAATGGCTGGTAAGACAACACTCACGGCATTGCGCCCGGGCTTCCCAATAATATCGCCTATAGAGAGTATTCTCATTTAATCAACCTCTTTACCTTGCTACTTAGCAAAATCGGTCGCACGAGTCTCACGAATAACAGTAACTTTGATTTGTCCCGGGTAGGTCAAGCTCTCTTCAATTTTCTTGACGATATCACGCGCAAGACGCATTGAAGACAAATCGTCCACTTCCTCCGGCTTAACTAAAATACGAACCTCGCGACCGGCTTGGATGGCATAGGATTTTTCCACTCCACTAAAACCATCGGCAATCTCTTCCAAGCTCTTCAACCGCTGGAGATAATTCTCCATACTTTCACGTCGAGCACCCGGACGCGCGCTGGAAATAGCGTCTGCAGCAGAGACCAAAAAGCCCCAAAGGCTAATCTCGCTTACATCAAAATGATGTTCGGCAACCCCACGTACAACATCTTTGTTTTTATCCCACTGTTTAACCAAATCAGCCCCAATACTGGCATGGGTACCCTCCACTTCTCTATCAACCGCTTTCCCAATATCATGCAATAGCCCCGCTTTCTTTGCCGTAATGACATTGGCACCCAATTCCGAAGCAATCATGCCACTGATTCTGGCCACTTCCATTGAATGGGCCAATACGTTTTGGCTATAACTTGTGCGGAATTTGAGCCGACCAAGCAACTTAATCAATTCCGGATGAAGACCATGTACTCCAGCCTGAAAAGCCGCTTGTTCGCCGGCGACAACCATAGCAGCCTCTACCTCTTCTCGTGTTTTGGCAACCAATTCCTCAATGCGGCTGGGGTGAATACGTCCATCCAAAATTAATTTACTAAGTGCCAAGCGTGCTACCTCACGACGAACGGGATCAAAGCTGGAAAGGGTAACGGCCTCAGGAGTATCATCAATAATGAGATCCACGCCAGTGGCTTGTTCCAAAGCTCGGATGTTCCGCCCCTCACGCCCAATTAAACGTCCCTTCATCTCATCATTAGGCAGCGACACGGTGGAAACGGTTGTTTCAGCTACCACTTCAGAGGCGCTGCGTTGAATAACAAGGGTAAGTATATCGCGAGCTTTCTCATCTGCTTCTTCCTTTAGTTTTTGCTCCCACTCATGTAATCTCCGCGATGATTCCGTGCGCATCTCCCCTTCCATCTGCTCAAGCAAAATGTTCTTGGCATCCTCACAGGAGAGACTGGCAACCGCTTCCAATTCTCGCAACCTCTTTGCCTTCAATTCGTTTAGCCCCTCGCGAGTCACTTCTAACTCTTTTTCACGGCTATCGATTTGTCTATGGCGCGCATCAACCTCTTCCAGTTTGTGGTCCATGTTGGCTTCTTTTTGAGTCAACCGGTTTTCCTGTCGTTGGAGTTCAGCTCGCCGTTCGCGAGCCTCATTCTCTGAAGCAGTGCGGCTCTTATCTATTTCAACACGGGCGTCAGCAATGACTCCTTTCGCATCATTGCGTGCCTCAGCTATAATGCGAGCGGCTCGTTTCTGTCCAGCACGTATCTGTCGATTAGCATAAAATCCGCGTGACATCAGTACGGCAATTCCGCCACAGATTAAGCCAATTATAAGTGCAGAAAATATTGCTAAAGCTGCCAATTCATTAGGCATATTTGTAACCCTCCTTATTATCCATGCAAGTTGTTTCTTTTATAATACGGCCGAACCCTGCCTACTCCTTTTCGGCAACATCCTGCCATAATCTCTTAATACTTGAGCGAATAACGTCATAGTCATACCCACGACGTTGCAAATAATCTCCCAGTTTTCGGCTAAACTCCTCATAAGAATGTCCTCGAAGCAAATTGGCCTTTTTTGTTCCCGCCAAAAAAGCACTTTCGGCATCATCCAGTTCTACTGTAGCATCCTCAAGGACTTCAACGTTAATTCCTTTCTGGCGAAGTTCGGTCTGTACCAGACGGCGACCACGTGGACTAAAAGCAACCCGATTCTCGGTCCAATAACGAGCAAAGGCAACATCATCCACAAGCCCATTCCCTCGTAACCTGTCTATTGTCTGCGCGACTATTTCGTTGTCAAATCCTTTGCGCACAAGATTCTGGCGCACCTCATACTCGCTTCGCGGGCGATAAGATATGAAGTGTTCTGAAGCATGATAGGCCTTTTGCAAGGTGTTCCGAACCTTTAAACGAGTCTGTTGTTCCGGACTTAATTCGCTTTTAAGCCGTAAACCAGCTTCTAAAACCACGATGGGATCTAAACTGAAAGCATATTTTCCATCGAGATACACTTTCACCTCTTGGACTCTACCCTTAACGGCAACCAGACGTGTTATTTCAGCCACATAATCCCCCGTAAAACAAAACAAGCTGAGGCGCTATTCCTCAGCTTTCACCGCAACTTTCGACTGTCAACCATCCTCTTCCGCCAAAGCAAAAAAAGACTATTTATTCTTTTTCGGTTAAATCGACGCCGCCAGAGGTGAAAGCCGCCGTTTTAATCTTCTTCTCAATCTCCTGAGCTAAGTCAGGATTTTGCTTCAGATAATTCTTTGCGCTCTCTCTACCTTGCCCCAGACGAACGTCACCATATGAGAAAAAAGAACCCGCTTTCTTAATAACCTCGGACTTAACACCCAGCTCCATCAAATCGCCCTCATGACTAATCCCTTCCGCAAACATAATGTCAAACTCCGCGATGCGGAACGGAGGGGCCACTTTATTTTTGACAATTTTGGCCTTAACGTGCGTGCCAATCACTTTATCGCCCTGTTTAATTGTATCGACTTTGCGTAAATCAATACGAACCGAGCTGTAAAACTTAAGCGCGCGTCCTCCCGGTGTAACCTCTGGGTTGCCATACGATACCCCAACTTTTTCTCTGAGTTGGTTAATAAAGATCACAGCCGTCCCTGTACGTCCAATAGTAGCGGTTAATTTGCGTAATGCCTGGGACATCAAGCGCGCCTGCAACCCCACGTGAGAATCTCCCATATCGCCCTCAATTTCAGCCCGCGGGACTAACGCCGCCACACTATCAATGACAATGACATCAACGGCATTGGAACGTACCAGCGTTTCGCAGATTTCTAGGGCTTCTTCCCCCGTGTCAGGCTGAGAGATGAGCAAATCGTTTAGGTTGATACCGCAAGTCCTAGCATAACCCGGGTCAATCGCGTGTTCCACATCAATATAGGCCACCTTGCCACCCAGCTTTTGAGCTTCAGCCAAAATGTGCTGAGCCAGCGTAGTTTTGCCAGAACTCTCCGGCCCAAATATTTCGGTTACTCGCCCGCGTGGGATACCACCGACACCCAAAGCTAAATCCAGCGCTATTGAACCACTGGGAATTATTGCCACTTGAGATAGCGTATCACTATCCCCATAACGCATAATTGAACCTGCACCAAACTGTTTCACAATTTGGTCAATCGCCAACTCAAGTGCTTTTTCTTTCTCTGTGGTCATATTCGTCTGCCGCAATAATACCATAGCTCTATGAATGTTACAAGAAACGCCTCTATTCCTTTAATCAACTGTTTCCACACTACTTTTTCATCACACGCATTGAATTAAACACTGCCAATACTGTCACCCCAACGTCGGCAAATACAGCTTCCCACATATTGGCAAGCCCCATGGCACCAAATATTAGAAAAAAGGCTTTTACTCCCAATGCCAAAACAATATTTTGCCAAACAATACGTTTGGTATAGCGTGCTACCTTGATGGCGTCAATCAACTTAGACGGTTCATCATTCATCAACACTACGTCAGCCGCTTCAATTGCCGCATCTGCACCAAGCCCTCCCATGGCAATCCCTACTTCGGCCATTGCCAACACCGGAGCATCGTTTATCCCGTCACCGACAAACGCCAATTTGCCTTTTGAGTCCTGCGACGTAGACAGTTTCTCCACTAAATCAACCTTCTCGTGTGGGAGCAACCCGCTATGCACTTCGTCAATCTCCAGCATTTTCGCAACCGCTTCGGCGATTTGCTGATTGTCTCCTGTCAGCATGGCAACCTTTTTTACCCCCAATCGTTTTAGCGCCGCAATAGTTTGCAAACTATCAGGTCTTATTTCATCGGCTATCACTACACTGCCGACAAAAACACCATCAACTGCGACATACACTTTGGTACCTACAGTGTCATATTGCTCACAAGCAATGCCATGTGTTCGCATCAGTTGTTCATTCCCGGCTAAAATTACCTTGCCGTTATCATTTACCGTTACTCCGCAACCACTAATCTCAGCGTAGCCGGACAGCAGCGTTTTATCCACGACTTTCCCGTGTTTGCGCAGAATAGACAGTGCGATTGGATGATTTGAATACACCTCCGCTTTAGCCAGCATCTCCATCAAATCAGTATCCGTATGTCCCCGAGAAGGTTTGACAGCGATGACATCAAAAACACCTTTTGTCAGTGTCCCGGTTTTATCAAAAATCACCGTGTCCAGCCTACCCAAGGCGTCCAAATAATTACCACCCTTGACCAGAATTCCTTTTTGGGAGGCATTACCAATCCCTGCGAAGAAACCCAGCGGTATGGATATTACCAATGCGCAAGGACAAGAAATCACCAAAAAGATTAATCCGCGTCTCAGCCAGTCTTGCCATGCTCCGGCTAACAATAGCGGGGGAAGAACAGCGATTATCAACGCCAGCCCTACCACAGCAGGCGTATAAAAACGGGCAAATCTTGTAATGAAGCTTTCTGTTGGGGCTTTCTTGCTACCGGCATTTTCAACCATTTCGATTATTTTAGAAGCGGTTGACTCACCAAAAGCGCGTATCACTCTCAAAGTAAGCACCCCACTAAGATTGATACTGCCTGAAAGCACTATTTCGGACTCTAGGACTTTGCGTGGTAAGGATTCTCCCGTGAGCGCAGTCATATCAAGCGTGGAATGCCCTTGAAGCACCTCGCCATCAAGAGGAATTCGCTCGCCTGGTTTAACCAGTATAGTATCTCCCACTTTAACTGTTTCCGATGCCACTGCTTGCAAAACGCCGTCGTTACACAGAGTAGCGGTATCCGGTCTGATATCCATCAGTTTCGCAATGGATCTCTTTGACTTGCGCACTGCCAGTTCCTGCAAATACTCTCCGACTAAGTAGAACAACATCACCCCAACAGCCTCAGCATATTCGCCGATGGCGAAAGCGCCCACCGTGGCAACTGTCATAAGAAAATATTCATTAAAAACCTGTGCACGCATAATGCTTCTTAAGGCACGAAAAATAATCTCGCTGCCCAGCAACAGGTAGGTTACCGCGAAAACGGCAACAGCTATGTAATGATTTACAGGGACAATACGCTCAACCACCATACCGGTAACAAAAAGAACCGCTCCAACAATAAAACGTCCGATTCGAAAACGGTTTGTCAATGATTTTTCATCAAGCCGTTGCTGTCCTTTTTCGATTACTCTCACATGTGGTTCGTGTTCGTGAACACAGCGTATTACTTTTTCAAGAATACCGTCCGCGTTCTTTTCTGCAACCATAAACCTAAGAGTAGTTGTTGCATAATTAAGCGATACCTGCGATACCCCATCAAGTTTTCTCACCGATTCTTCAATGGCGATGGCGCAGTTAGCACAACTCAAACCTTGGAGAAATAAAGACTTCCACATTTTATCCCGCCTTTGCCGTGAACAATTGAACACCTGTTCAACTATAAACCTAAAATAATAATCCTCTACTCCGCGATATGCTCAAAACCTTTCTCAAAAATATCTCTGACATGTTCATCGGCCAATGAATACAAAACTATTTTCCCCTGTCTCTCAAACCTCACAAGGTTTGCTAGGCGCAATGATTTTAGCTGATGTGAGATGGCAGACTTGGTCATATTCAAAAGAACCGCCAAATCGCAGACACACATGTTGTCACAGGATAATGCCCATAATATTTTCACTCTGGTTTCATCTGCGAATGATTTGTATAGATTCAAAAGACCGGCAAAAACCACTCCTCCCGGCATCAGCTTCCGGACACGAGTAACCGTCTCATCATGTATAACATCACAATCACAGATAAAATGTACTTTATTTTTCATTCTGCTCTATTATTCAGTTGAATATTTGTTCAACCGTTATTGTACTGCCGTGGAATCACTCTGTCAATGGTGGTCTATCTTTGCTTGGCGATAACGCTGGCAATAGCTTCATACTGTCAAGGGTACTTTGGATTGAATTTTCCCTACAAGTCATCATATCCCTTGCACTATAAGCTCATGGCTTTAACGCAGACATTAACTATAACCGCAAAATTTGCATAGTGGCTTGAAATATGGTTTTCTGTTAGGCTGTTAATCTCAAAAAACTAGCCCTACTATTATCTCTTCAGTTACTAACTAAATTCTTGAGTGACCAAGAATAACTACTCTAAAATTGAATTGTATATCGGCTTGCGTTAATATACATATGCTTTATCTTAGTGCGAGGATTCCCATGAAAATATATCGTAAGAATGTGGTCATAGTGGTTTTGTCTGCAATACTGCTTGTTGGTGGGGTATTTATGGCAAATGGTGGTGTGAGCGGTGGCTTATTTGGTGCAGTTGTGGATCTTTCTGCCACTGCGCAATTCAATAAAAAGATTGATAATGGTAATATTGTCGATTTACTAATTGACTGTTTTAGGAACGCACGGGGTGAAGTTGAGTACCCGGACGATTTCGGGGGCATGTATTTTGACAACGATTACAATTTAATCGTTTTGACTACAAGAGAAAATGTTACTGATACTTCGTTTCGCGGAAATCTTTCAGATTTTGAAGGCGTATTAACATATCGTTACGCCCCGCGCTCATATAAATCATTATTAGAAGCGCAAGTCTTCTTACAAGATTATGTTGATGACTACCCAATAGGACATACTTCAATAAAGACTTCCGATAACGTTCTAGAAATTGGATTGTTTGACTCGCAGGATATTAAGAGCCAGAGAGACATCATCATTCTATTGCAAGCTCTAAGTGGCAATGTTGATGAGGCGGGTTTTTCATTTGTTCAAGCAAATATAGCTATTGCTGTCGCGAAATAGATGTAGCTTTTGTCTCTTTCCCTAACAATAAATGGTATCCACATGCAACGCCAATGTATAGCGACACATCCTATGGTAGCTTTACAGGCACGGCAAATGTAGTTCAAAACACAGCAACGCATAAAATAGGTATGACCACAGGTGTGAATGTTGGAAGTGTAACTGATATTTCTTACGATGGATAAGGCTGTGATATGCGCCGAATCCACTTTTTAACTTGACAATCTTAATGGCAGACTTCATATTGTAGGAGAATTGAACACTCAAACAAAACCTACCACTTGCGGCGCAAAAACATTCAACTGGGGCGAGCGTACATATGTCATGGGCATTATTAACCTCAGCCCCGATTCTTTTTCCGCAGATGGGTTAGAGCCAAATTCTGCTCTTGAACAAGCCCTCGCATTCGTAGAGCAGGGGGCGGATATTATAGACATCGGAGCTGAATCAACTCGTCCAGGAGCATCTCCCATTTCTCCCGCCGTAGAACAGTCACGCCTAGTACCCATAATCAACCGTTTGGTCGGCAAACTTAATGTACCCATAAGTGTTGACTGCTACAAATACGACGTAGCCCATGCTTGTCTTGAAGCAGGAGCACACATCATTAACGATATTTGGGGGCTACAGTACGACACAAAGTTGGCTGAATTAGCCACCGAGTATAATGCTCCGATTATTCTTACATCCAATCAGCGGGGACAGGATTGCGTCGGTGATATCATGCATATTGTGAAAACTGATCTGAGTCGTGCAATTGCGATTTGTAGACAAGCGAAAGTGCCCACAGAAAATATTATTGTCGACCCAGGAATCGGTTTTGGCAAAACATTGGAACAGAACTTCCAGATTCTTCGCCGGTTAGACGAACTGGCTGAACTGGGTTACCCAATCTTATTGGGAACATCACGCAAAGAGTTTATCGGCAATATTCTCGGCCTGCCTACCGCCCAAAGACTAGCCGGAACGGCAACTACCAATTCGATCGGGATCGCAAAAGGTGCCGATATCATCCGTGTGCATGACGTGCAATTTATGGCGCAAGTCGCTAAAATGAGTGATATATTGGTGAGAGTGCCCAACGATGAACGCTAAATCTTTTTCAGTATATTTGGGGCTTGGTTCTAATATCGGTGATCTAAGGCAAAATCTGAACAAAGCGCTTTATTTTATTGGTCAAAGATTGCAGATTGAGAAAACGTCCTCAGTATATGACACTACTCCTGAATGCAATCCCAATCAACCAAATTTCCTCAATTTAGTTGTTCAGGCCAGTACCACTCTTGAACCAATGGCATTGTTATCACTTATTAAAGGTTTTGAAGCTAAACTGGGGCGTGTGCCGTCCCAGCGCTATAATCCGCGGACAATGGATATCGATATACTGTCCTATGGGCAATACATAATTAATAGCCCCGAACTCACCATTCCCCATCCACATATGCATGAAAGAGCCTTCGTACTGGTGCCACTGGTCGAAATTGCACCCGATTTTATTCATCCAGTCACAGGTAAAACCGCCAGTCAAATGCTGTCCGAACTTAAAAAAGGGGTACAAGGGGTATTGAAGCTTCTTGACCCCTTAAAAAGAGGTGCTGACGAATGTACAGAATAACCGTTGAACAACATTTTGATGCCGCTCACGCTCTGCGCGGATACAAGGGAAAATGTGAAAATTTACACGGCCATCGTTTTAAAGTGCTGGCAAGCGTTGAGACAAAGCTCTTAAACAACATCGGGCTCGCTTTTGACTTCCGTGACCTAAAAAGTGCGTTGAAGCAAATTCTGGACAAATACGACCATACTAGTTTGAACGAGGTTTCTCCGTTCGATCAGCTGAACCCTTCGTCTGAGAATCTCGCTCGTAGCATATATTATGAATTGGCAAATAAACTACAAAATGTTAAATTGGTTTCTATCGCAGTCTGGGAATCTCCCGAAAGCGTAGCTGAGTTTTTCCCAGATTAACGCCGGTGAGGAAAAGATGAGTAAATTTATATTAATCACAACGACTTTTCTGCTGGTAGTAACCATTTGGATGGGTTGTTTCAGCCTAAGAGAAAACCGTAGCACCAAATGGCGAGAGCTACCGGATGAAATCGCGTACGAAATACGCATCCATGATAATATTTGGCCAGACTATTATTATGTAAGTAGCTATACCAGTTCTGATTACGATATGACAGCCAATTTCCCCGAAGGCTACTGGGTGTATGAGCCCGGTAAAACTCCTTTCAGCAACCCTAAATGGGTGTTTTATGCAGAGAGTTTATCCAAAAAAACTGAACATGGATTTTCTGTCGTAACAATTGAAAGAGCAACCGCCGAATAACCGTAAGATTGAGTAATTCTTTCTGCCAGCTTATTGTCCGGAATACAATCCCAATAAATACCTAGCCTTTAAAGGAGATACTATGGGGGAAGATTTAACAGTCAATACAAAAGTCCGATGCTTAAGATGTCCGGGTACAATGGAATATGTTGGGGTCAAAAAGATCCAATTTGGAAAGACTGGGTTCTTCACGGGAACATGGAGTAATCTGCTTTCTGGAGCACTTGAAGTAAGGATTAGTATTTGCTCAAATTGCAGGAAGGTAGAGTTTTATGCAACTGAGGAAAAAGATTTCAAACAAGACTTCCCAAATATGTTGTGGGAGTAGCCACTAGCATGATTGGCTGTACTGACCTTACCCCAAAGTTAATGCCATTGTCATCTAGAGTTTTCCACTTGTTTCCAAAAATTCGACAGGTGATAAACCTCCCAAAGAACTATGCGGTCTGACAGTATTATAATCTATTCTCCACTCTTCTATAACTTGTTTGGCATGTTTTAGGTTTAAGAACCAGTTAACATTCAGACATTCGTCACGCATTCT
>JGI24702J35022_10001688_pt1 | contig 13699 bp, 15 predicted proteins | sample TergutTh196P4_FD_35022 | JGI IMG/M metagenome (IMG submission 35022)
TCTAAAAACTATCAACCCTAGCAATTTGGTAAATGGCGACAGGTTCATTGTTTCGTTTTTGGAGCAAATCGACGGGGGTTTTTAGAGGTGACCAATGGATGGACTGATAGTGGCTTAGTTGTTGCAATCGCCGCTAGAATCCACCCATAGTAATCTCCAAAGGTACCAGTCCTCAACAATCGCCCTTTGCCATAAAACAAAGGGAGGGGCTAACCCAGCCTCCTCCCTTGGCCATGTGGTAGAGACTCTCTTATTCTTGTGCCTTAGGTAAACAACCCAAAGCTTCTTTGACTTTGGATTCGGGATATTCGTAGTCGGTAAGCTTCCCGGAAAGATAGGCATCGTAAGCTGCCATATCAAAGTATCCGTGGCCGCTGTGCCCGAAGAGGATAACTTTTTTCTCGCCGGACTCGCGACAACGAAGGGCTTCGTCGATAGCTACCCGGATGGCGTGATTGGTCTCGGGAGCAGAGATAAACCCTTCGCTACGGGCGAACTGGATGCCGGCTTCAAAGGTGGCCAGCTGTGGCACGGCCACCGCTTCAATGAGTTTCAATTTGTAGAGATGAGATACGATAGGTGACATGCCGTGGTAGCGTAATCCTCCGGCATGGAAAGGTGGAGGTACAAACTTATGGCCCAGGGTATACATTTTAGCGATGGGGGCCATTCCAGCCACATCTCCGTAGTCGAAATCATATACACCCTTGGTCAGGGTTGGGCAGGAAGCCGGCTCAGCTGCGATAATACGAGAGCACTTGCCATGCTTTAGATTCTGGTAAACAAAAGGCAAGCTTAGACCGCCGAAATTGGAACCGCCGCCTGCACATCCGATGATGATATCAGGGTACTCGCCCGCCATCTCCATCTGCGCTAGGGCTTCCTGGCCGATGACGGTCTGGTGCATGAGGACATGATTGAGAACGCTTCCCAGCGAATAGTGGGAGTCGTCGCGGGGGGCAGCATCCTCCACGGCCTCCGAGATGGCTAGTCCCAAACTGCCAGGGCTGTCAGGGTCTTCGGCTAATGCCTGGCGTCCAGCATTGGTATCGGGTGAAGGTGATGGCACGCACTGCGCTCCCCAACTCTCCATCATCATGCGCCGATAAGGCTTTTGCTGGTAACTTACCTTGACCATATAGACCTTAAGCTCCAATCCAAATTGGTTACAGGCGAAAGCGAGCGAGCTACCCCACTGCCCCGCTCCGGTTTCAGTGGTCAGGCGCTTAACGCCTTCTTTCATGTTGTAGTAAGCCTGGGCAACCGCAGTGTTGGGCTTATGGCTACCTGCGGCGCTTGAGCCCTCGTATTTGAAATAGATGTGAGCCGGAGTTTGTAGGGCCTTTTCCAGTTTTCGCGCCCGGAAGACGGTCGTTGGGCGCCATGAGCGGTAGATATCCCGCACCTCCTCTGGAATGTCGATGTAACGCTCTTGGCTAACCTCTTGCTTGATGATCTCCATAGGGAAAAGAGGCGCAAGATCCGCCGGACCAAGTATCTGTTTGGTAACTGGGTGAAGATATGGAGGCAGGGGCTCCGGCAGATCGGCTTGGATGTTGTACCAGTGCGCGGGGATATCTTTTTCGGGCAGAGTATATTTGATGTTGTCCATGTCTTGCTCCTTTATCTTTTTAATTAGGGCGTTGCTACCTTGCGATTGGTTCTTCGGCCCAGCCGGGCCAATATCGGTTATGCATCTCGTCTCCCGCTTTCTGTTTTATTGTTTACGGCAAACCTTTAGAAGATTTCGCCCAACAATAAAGCCTCCTGCCTGAAGGGGCAGGAGGCTTTCCTTAGCGGTGCCACCCTTCTTCGCCTTGATTTCAACAAAGCATCTTGGCGGGTACAACTCATTAGCAGTACCCCGGGGTTATAACGCTCCCCTTGCGGCGCGGCCTACTCGCTTTCAACCGGCGGCTCCCAAGCCCATTCAATCTTTGCGTTGGCGCCGGACTCTCACCTTTCCCCGGCTCTCTGAACCTCGCTCAAGACCTACTATTCTTGCTCCCAGCCTTTAGAGTATTAAATTGAGAAGACTATAGGGCATATATTTGACGTTGTCAAACCACCACGATGGAACGGAATACGCACTCCCCTAACGATCAAATGGTACTCTGCAAGATTGGAAGAAATGCAGCCATGCCGTGTGTTGAGCTGAATGTCTACAAGCCACAAGTGTTATCCGTGGTTTCCAAGCGGTTCTTTTGTCTGCAATCTGGCAGTGCTCAGTTATCGCATTAGACCATCCACTATCGCGTCACAATTTATAGTGGTCCTCGCATTAAAAAAATATACGGGTTGAGCATATACAGATTGCGCGCTGTCTGGGTTGATCATACAAAAATATTTGGTGGAGATATCCCATATGGGCATTCTCATGCTGATATTGATGAGGTACGCGGGGCTATCTTGCAGAAAATCGGCTGGGTTCTCCAAATAGGATTGAAATAGAGCAAGGGCATCCTCCGGCTTTTTAATAGCCGCCGTGGTATAGGGCTCAAGCTCAGGTATTTTGATGCTGGCTTCGAGGATACGGCCATAGTCGCCAAGCACAACAGTGGCCCCTGCTCCAGCCAACTCGTATCCATCAATGCCGATCATGAAATAAACGCTTGTGGTCAACTGATAAGCGCCTCCGTACATGCTCCCGTCGTCATCCATGAAATCCTCAAACAGTGTAGTGCTGCCGGTTTCAATTCGGAAGATGTTTTCTGGGTATAGCGCTAGCGCCTTAAGCCAATCCTGGGCAATTTGAGTACACTCTTCTCTGGATGGAAGATAGGTTGGTTTGCCCTGAGATACGCCGGCATAATAGCTGATGCTACCGTCGCTCCACACTCTCAAACCCCCATCGAAAGAATAATACGTTAAACCGCCAGAGTTGAACTGCGTAGGTTCGGAGGTAAGGCTGAACCGCCTGGCAATATCGAGGGCGTATTCGTAATGATCTTCTGGCGGAATGATGCGGTAGACCGTTATTGTATCAGGGGTACTGGGTAGCTCGGTGTCAAGCAATGTTTCCTGCGAGGAGGCTCTGAGGTAATCAAGGTAACCAGGAGTATCACCCCAACCAAGCCTCATGGAACGGTAAACAGCATATTCGTATAACCAAGGCAACCCCGAGCCATAAGGAGTATTGCTCAGATTATGGACATCTTCAAAAATAGGAGGCAGGGGCAAATTTGGCGACACCCCGGGAGTCGGTTGGATATTGCATGATACAAGCGCGGTTATGGAGATGCTTAACATTAAGCACAATACCGTGCTTATGCCGACTTTAAGCGCAATTGGCGACGACCGTAGGCGTTGCGGTATTGATTCATATCTCGCGTCTGAATAATATGGGCTTATATATCATCCTGCCCTAAGTCTCGTGACATTTATAGTATACCATAGTAGCACTACATAAAAGACGAGAAAATTCAGCCAATATTCAGACAAGCTACAATCCTTGTTCAACTTTCTTCCGTATAATATGCGTATCTAACCTTTAGGCGGTGTTTGGCATGAACGGCCGGCACGAATTAAAACACTATATTAATGTCGCAGATCATATGCAGTTACGGGCAAGGCTACGTGCCGTAGCCAAGCCGGACGAAAATGCCGGGGCAGACGGCAACTACAAAATCCGCAGCCTCTACTTCGATGATTACTCCGACAAAGCAGTGGTGGAAAAACTATCTGGCTTGAGCAGGCGGGAAAAATTTAGGCTGCGGTACTACAACAGCGATACGTCCTTTATCCGGCTCGAAAAAAAGAGCAAAGTCAACAAGTTGTGCTACAAAGAAAGCATGGCGGTTACCCCAGAACAGTGTACGGCATTACTGGCAGGTAATTTAGAACCCTGCCATTTGCCGGAGAGGCCGTTGTTGATGGAGTTTTATGCGAAAATGCGCTATCAAAACCTGCGCCCGAAATGCGTCGTGGAGTACTCTCGCGAAGCCTATAAGTACTGCGCTGGCAATGTGCGAATAACTTTTGACAGGAATATCAGAACATCAAATACGGTATCAGATTTCCTCAGCCCCGCTCTAGTTACTATCCCGGCCGCGAGCGCGATTATCCTGGAGATAAAATACGATGGCTTCTTGCCGGACATCATCCGCGACTTTGTGCAAATTGGCTGCCGCAACCAGGCAGAGTTTTCCAAGTATGTCGTTGCTAGGCATGTATAAAATTCACGGGAGGATATGCCGAAAGTGAAAAAACAAAACGTTGCTCTTCTCATGGCAATTACGGTGGCTTTCTCTGGGGCCGCCGGATTCGGTGGCACATATCTTGCGAACAATCTAGCAGATGCCCCGCCTGCTTCATACGAGGTCATCTCATCACCCAATCAAGATACTGCTTTCGATTGGGACGCCGAACAGTTAGATGCTTATTTGGGCGACTACCTTGCTTCTTGGGGGGAGGCATTGAGCATACCAGAAATTGCTGCGCGTGCCTCCAATAGTGTCGTCGAGATATATACAGAAACTGTGGTCAGTAGCGGGCGCATGGGTCAATTTGTCACCGAGGGTGCTGGGAGCGGGGTCATTATTTCTTCGGACGGATATATCGTGACCAACAACCACGTGATCGAGGATGCGAGGAAAATATCCGTCCGGCTCAAGAATGGTGACGAGTACGAGGCGACCTTAATTGGACGCGATAGCAAAACGGATATCGCTGTTTTGAGGGTGAGCGCTACAGGGTTGCAGCCCGCAGTTTTTGGTAATTCTGACGCTCTGGTGGTTGGCGAACTCGCTGTAGCCATCGGCAATCCCCTGGGCGAACTTGGCGGCACCGTCACGGAGGGCATTATCTCTGCCCTTAGTCGCAATATTGATATCGATGGCAACGCGATGACCTTACTGCAAATTACGGCAGCGGTCAATCCCGGAAATTCAGGTGGCGGCCTATTTAATCGCTATGGAGAACTTGTTGGTATCGTTAATGCCAAATCCAGCGGATCGGACATTGAAGGCATCGGATTTGCTATCCCCTCAAATCTGGTTAAGCCCATTGTTGAAGCTTTGATCCAGTACGGATATGTTCCCGGCAGAATAGACTTTGGTGCCACTTTAGTGGATGTACTGGATAATATAACGGCCATGATATACCGCGTTCAAACATCCGGTGTATACGTGTCACAAGCGGATTCAGACAGTCCTCTGCAAACAGGAGACCGCCTCATCAGCATTGACGGTGCGGATATTAAAAGTACCGCAGATGTCACGGGAATTCTTGATGCACATATGGTGGGGGATGTTCTGTCGATTGTCGTATCAAGAAACGGGAATACCACGACTGTTAACCTCGCACTGAAACAGGCGAAATCATAAACTACTCAGGAGGACATAAACAATGTGGGATCAATTGTTGGACTTTAGCTTTTTGAACAACGCGGCAAGCTTTTCCGTGCCTGATATACTGGTTGCATTGCTCGTATCGCTCACTCTTGGGCTATTCATTTTTCTGGTCTACACCAAGACTTTCAAAGGTGTAATGTATTCGTCGTCTTTCGGCATCGCGCTGATTGCGATGAATCTAATCACCACTCTGGTCATTTTGGCCGTGTCTTCTAACTTAATTATATCGCTGGGCATGGTTGGCGCCCTGTCCATTGTCCGCTTCAGAACCGTAGTTAAAGAGCCCCTTGATCTGGTGTATCTGTTTTGGGCTATAACCGTGGGCATCATTGTGGGAGCTGGCCTCATTGTGCTGGCGGTCATAGGCTCCATAGGCATCGGACTCATCCTTTTCGTCTTCGCCAACCGCAAAGCGCACGATACGCCCTATGTGGTTGTAATAAGCTGTGCTGAGGAGCAAGCAGAAGTTAAAGCCCTCTCGTTGTTGACAGGGCAGACGAAAAAACACGTCATCAAGGCAAAAAGCGTATCAAAAGATGGCATAGAGCTAACGGTTGAAGTGCGGCTGAAAGAATCGTCTTCGCAATTTGTCAATGCGCTTTTGGGCATCAAGGGCATTTCCAATGCGACACTCGTTTCGTATAACGGCGATTACTACATGTAAGGCGAGTTGGGAGCGCGGGAGGATAGAAAATGATAACGAACAAATATGTCACGGCTATAACTGTGGCGCTATCATGTCTTTGCCTGATTGTCTGCGGGTTCATTGCAAGCGGCGTGAATGCTACTGACGGAGCAAAAATCACCGAATATCAAAAAAGGCTCTTTGGAGACGAAGTCATCACACTTGATATAAGAGTGGATCAAAGCGAATGGCAGAACCTGCTAGACAATGCCCTGGACAAAGAATGGATTTCGGGCGATCTTGTAATCAACGGGGAGCGTTTCAGCACGGTGGGCATACGAACCAAGGGAAACTCCAGCTTATCGCAGGTGGCAAGCTCAAATAGTAATAGATACAGCTTAGAGTTCGAATTTAACAAATATATAAAAGGGCAGACCTACTACGGGCTGGATACGCTTTGCATTAACAACCTTCTTGGCGACGCGACTTATATGAAAGACTACCTTGCCTATAAGATCATGGAATATATCGGGGTACCGACGCCGCTTGTCAATTACGCCAGCGTGACGGTTAACGGCGAGGACTATGGCTTCTGTCTAGCCCTGGAACGCTACGACAAGGCTTTTTTGGGCAGGGCCTATAATACTTCCGGCGGCCAACTATATAACGTCAAAATCCAGATGGGTCAGCGCGGAAACTTTGAGGATATGTGGCAAGACATTGCCAATGGCTTCCCCGGGCAACAAGGCGGACAGAGAAATCGGCCGCCGGGCAGTATGGCAGGCTTTGGTAACGGACAATCCGGCGGCGGATCGCTGATATACACTGACGATAACATCAGTAGCTATGGCGCGATTTTCAATAACGCTGTATTTGGTAACAATTCGGACAAGGATAAGCAGCGTGTAATCAATGCCCTAAAAAACCTGAGTGCCGGGACCGATTTGGAACAATATTTTGACGTGGACGAGATTCTGCGATATTTCGCCGCACACACGGTGGTGGTCAACCTCGACAGCTATATTTCCAATATGCAGCAGAATTATTACATCTACGAGCAAGACGGGAAAATCTCCATCCTGCCGTGGGACTACGGCCTTGCTTTCGGCGGATATCAGTCGGGTAGCGCCTCAGATTTCGTAAATTTCCCCATCGATACCCCTGTCAGTGGTGTCAGCATGGAAGATCGGCCGCTTCTCTCTAAGCTCCTGGAGGTGGATGAATACCTGGAACGCTATCACGACTACTTGCGGCAAATCGTCGAGGGCTATTTTGAGAGTGGCCTTTTTGAAAGCGCCATCAACCAGCTTGATATGAAAATAGATGAATACGTGCAAAGTGATATTTCCTCTTTCTACACGTATGAGCAGTACAAAGCAGCGCTGCCGGTATTTGTTGAGCTCGGACGCCTGCGTGCGGAAAGCATCAAGGGACAACTCAATGGAACAATTCCCTCCACTTCAAGCGGGCAAATAGCCGATAGCTCCTCTTTGATTGATGCCTCAGGCATTAACCTTGCTATACTTGGTTCTTTGGGTGGCGGCATGGGGCAAGAGGCATTTGGCGGAGCCCAAGGCGGATTCCCCGGCGGCCAAGACAGGCAGCCTAGCGAGTGGAACGGGCAACTTGACAGGCCGGACGGAGTGATGCCTGTGCCTGATGAGTTTATCGGGGGCCCAGGAGGCAACCCAAGAGGCGACGGTTTTAGTACGCCGGACGGACTTATCTTGCCTTGATGCCCAATAGGCCGGCTAAGTGCCTCGTGGGTCATGTCAGCCGATGCAATTTATACGTTAAAGACACGAGAAACTGTTGGTATAATTGAATAGACAAGAAGCAAACCATGGCAAGAATCCTGATATGCGATGATGAGCCCGGACTGCGCGCCGTCATCAAGCGGTACGCACAATTCGAAGGACATGAGACGACTGAGGCCGGCAATGGCTTGGAGGCAGTGGAGGTCTGCAAGAAAAACTCGTTTGATATTATCGTCATGGATATTATGATGCCGGAGCTTGACGGTTTTTCGGCGGTAAAGGAGATACGCAAAACCTCTAACGTGCCGGTCATCATGCTCTCAGCCCGAGGCGGGGAATATGATAAAGTGCTCGGTTTTGAGATAGGGGTTGACGATTACATCGTAAAACCCTTTTCCTCCAAAGAAATCATGCTGCGAATCAGCGCCATACTGCGTAGGACTGCCCAAGGTGTCATTCGCAGCCAGAGCCATGCAGTTTTTACGAAAGACGGCTTTAAGGTCGATCTAACTGCATATAAAGTATACATTGATGGTGAACAGATTGAGCTTGCCCCAAAGCTCTATGAGCTACTATTCTTTCTGGTAGAAAATAAGAATATTGCGATTTCCCGGGAGAAGATTCTAAACAAGGTTTGGGGCTTCGACTACTATGGTGACGACCGGACGCTTGATACTCATATTAAGTTACTTCGAAAGGCACTGGGGCCATATGCCGATTTCATTAAAACCTTGCGCGGGCTTGGCTACAGATTCGAGGGGTGAGCCAGGTTGAATTTAAACAAATTGCCATTGAAATGGAAAATATTTGCCTTTCTGCTGGGCTTCTGTGCTTTACTGCTGGTCATTTTATGGTTGTTTCAAATCGTATTCCTGGACACCTTTTACAGGAACATCAGGGTGGCAGAGATAAGGCGTAATGCAACAACCATAGCGCATAACACAACCCACGAGAACATCGGGGAAATCATTGAGGGCATTTCCGAAAATATTGACGCTACCGTTGATATTGCCACGATAAATGGGAGAAGTCTGCTGACAAACGTTTTGCCGCAGGATAGGCGCACCGTAGAAGAAAATGCCGCGCTCATATCACAAGCGGTGAACAACGGCGGTGAATTCTACGAATACACGTCACTGCCATCAATCACGCTGGGATTCGGTACCTCATCAGACGTTCGCCCGTCGATACAGTCTTTGGTATATGTAAAAATGTCGGATAATGCGCCAGGTGCTCAGGTAGCCGTTATTATCCGCGCAGTCATCTCGCCCGTAGATGCAACGGTGACTACTCTGCGCTACCAACTGTACTTCATCTCCGGCATTATGCTGTTTCTGGCTATTGTTTTGGCAATTATCATCGCCAAAAGGGTATCTAAACCCATTGAGGAAATCAGCCAAAGCGCGATGGCGCTGGCCAAAATGAACTATGATGTCCGTTTTGAGGGCAGGGGCTTCCGCGAAATCACTGCTCTTTCCGAAACGTTGAATGTGGCAGCGGTGGAATTAGGTCGAGTGGAAAGTTTGCGGCGTGAATTGCTGTCAAATGTCTCTCATGACCTGCGGACACCGCTTTCTTTAATCTACAGCTATGCCGAAATGATGCATGATTTCCCCGGGGAAATCATGCCAGAGCAAGTACGGATCATTATGGATGAAACACAACGATTGGCTACGCTGGTAAATGACGTGCTTGACATATCAAAATTGGAAACAGAGATGGAAAAACTCGACATAACTAATTTCAATCTCACCCAAAATATCGCGCAAACAGCAGAACGCCTAGAAAAATTGCTGGAAAAAGAGGGTTTTAAGATTGTCTTTTCTCACGACGGCGAGGCGTATGTGAAGGCCGACCAGGTAAAAATCGGCCGAGCGTTCTACAATCTGCTCATTAACGCCGTGAATTATTCAGGTGACAGCAGGGTGATAACCGTGACACAAACGATATTGAGCGATTTGGTGCGCATCAGCGTCACAGATTATGGTGAAGGCATTGCCAAGGCTGAGCTACCATTCATTTGGGATAGGTACTATAAAAGCGGCAAGGCGCATAAACGCGCTGTCATCGGCACGGGGCTGGGGCTGTCCATCGTTAAAAAAATCATCGAATTGCACAGCGGTCATTACGGCGTTACCTCTGAGCTTGGCACGAGCAGTACGTTTTGGTTTGAGTTGCCGTTACGATAGCCAGAACTTTTATTTGTGCCTTGCCTTAAGGTGCTCAAAACGCTTAAGGATAGCAGTGCGCCGCTCGGCTGTTTCCTGCTCGGCCACGGTGTATAGTGCCCCGTCTTCATAGAGGATATCCCCTTCGCGGACGCCGGCGCTTATTTTTGTCAAAGGGATGTCTACCAATGCCCCGCCAACCTCACAGACGGCTAGGCCATTTTCTATCCTATCTACTATAAACCGGGCTGTACTCATCAATGCCACCCTTAAGGCTTACAAATTGAGCACGGGGTATACCCAGCATCTATCGCCTCATCCCGGTTGGCAAAATAAACCCTGTTTTGCTCTTGGGGCAGCGAACCGCACGTTGGCAAGTGGAAGATCTTGCTGTTGACATTGCCGATATATGCGATGGTCCCCACGCTAGTTGCTTGCGCATAGGTTGGCTTTGCAGTGTTTTGCAAGCCAGATCCATACTCAGTACTTACCGTGATGGTGTTTCCGTCAGTAGTAAAAATAACCGTTCCGTTTTCGTCGGTGCGGTAGATTTCCGCACCGATCTCGGTGAGCCGCGCCAGAGCTTCGCTGTGCGGATGCCCATAGGTGTTGCCCGCCCCGCAGGATATAACGGCATATCTGGGGGTGACAGCCTGCAGAAAGCTTTGGATACTGCTTGTCCGGGAACCGTGATGGCCGACTTTTAAGACATCCGCGCTGAGCTCTACCCCGCTCGCAAGCTGCTCGTTCTCCGACTTTGTCTCCGCGTCGCCGGTGAACAGGAAAACGACATTTCCGAACTCGACCCGCAGAACCACCGAAAAATCGTTCAGATCGGCATACCCCGAGCCGATAGGGGCTAGTATCTGTATCTGGGTTTCACCCAATTCAAACAAGCTACCGGGGGAGGCAATGGTTATAGGGACATCCTTTTCTTCAATGGCATCAAGTAAGTTCTCAAAGGTTCTGGTAGTGCTGGTAGCATCCGGCATCACGATCATTCCCACGCTTTCCATAGCCCTAATGACGGCGGCCATGGCTCCTATATGGTCGGCATGAGGATGAGTGGCCACAAGATAATCAAGTCTGGTAATTCCGTATGAAGCCAGATAGCCAAGGATAAGATTATCCTGCCCCAAGTTTCCGGCGTCAATCAACATGGCATGGCCATTCGTTTTCAGCAGAATGCAGTCAGCTTGTCCCACATCAAAGACGATGACCTGTAGTTCCTCTTCGATGACAGCCGGGAGATTTGGGATCACCGCTGTATCTGAGGTTGAAGCCGAGGCAGTAGCGGTTGGATTTGAAGTAGGCGCCGGTAGCGCTGTCGTGCCGATAAGCGAACAGGAACAAAACAGAGCCAAAGAAAGCAGAATGGGCAAGAGCCGCAAGCGTCGTATCATGTGTGCACCTTTGCTTAATGCGATAACCTCCTGATTATACCGAAAATGCTCCGTTAATCAAGCTTGCGCCGCATTTGAGCTATAATTTGTTGGTCTCCGGGATTGGCTTCTAATTGGCACTAGGGGCAACGCCCACCATTTCTATCGGGCCGGATACCTCGCAGTTCTGTTGCGCGGAGCGCGTCATTGTGTTTTAGCAAGTAAGGTATTGATGCTAAACAAGTTCATCGACAGTTTCACTTCTAGGTAAGCTATTGGGCAAGTGAAATGGGCCAAGGCCGGTGCGATTTGCAGAGAAGAGTGCAATATTTCCCTCTCCCTCCATTGACACTGCCTTGTCATTGTAATATTATATGATATATAATATTACAATTCTTGCATGAATGGAGAATGACATGCCTCAATTGGGTTTTGCCTTGCTGGACGCTTGCGTCCTCGCTGTTTTGAGCAGAGGCGATGCGTACGGCTATATCTTGACGCAAAACATCAAAAGAATCATTGAGGTTTCGGAATCCACCCTCTATCCTGTGTTGCGACGCCTGCAAAACGAGGGGCATCTCTCCGCCTACGACAATTCTTTCAACGGTCGCAATCGACGCTATTACCAGATAACGGATCAGGGAAGGCAAAAACTGGCTGAGTATGTTTGCCAATGGACGGAATACAGGGCCGGCCTTGATAAAATACTAGTTGGAGGCAAAGATGAACAGGCATGAATTCCTCGCGCAGTTAAAAAACAAGCTAAACAGTCTGCCAGCGGAGGAAATTGCCAACGCCTTGGCTTATTACGATGAATACTTCAATGAGGCAGGGCCCGAAAACGAGCAGGGGGTCATCGCCGAACTCGGTTCACCCTCCGAAGTAGCCTCAAAGATCATCGGCGAATTTGCCATAAGGAACATCAATGCCAAGGGGACAACGAAATCCGGCCTCAGTGCCATCTGGATAATCGTCTTGGGTCTATTCGCTTCACCCATTGCTTTGCCCCTAGCTATCGCCGCAGCGGCTTTGGTATTTGCACTGGTCGCCGTTGTTTTCAGTGTTCTCGTAGCCGTCGCCGCAACAGCTGGGGCGCTTATTCTAAGCGGCATCGCTCTCTTGGTGGCCTCTATACTTTTACTTTTCAGTGACTTTGCCACTGCAATCTTCTTCATGGGCGTGGCTCTGCTTAGTGGAGCCTGCGGGCTCATACTTTTCATACCCATCGGTTATCTCTCGAAAACTGCCATAACTGGCATAGCCAGGGGTATGGCCAAAATCTTGAGAAAGGGAAAATAAGATGAAAGTCATACTCCGCGTTACAGGTGTCTTACTAGTGCTGGGGGTGCTTTTAGCGCTCATAGGCGTTGCCATGGGCGCAAAAATGGGCATTTATTGGGATGAAAGCGGTGTTCATGCCTGGGGTAGCGACAATGCGGATCGACCCATCAGCATCAGCGAAGTGGATCTTGTGCCATTTACCGATATAAGCCTCGAAATAATCAATCATGATATAGAGTTTCTCGCCTCTGAATACTACGGATTTGAACTGGTGAACAACAACGATACCGAAGTCGCTTGGAGTCTGCAAAACGGCAAGCTCACCATCACGGAAAAAAGCCGCGGCAAATTCGGCATTAATCTGAATTTTTTCCGCGAGTTGTTTAAAAGCGGTAGCTATATCAAGATATATCTTCCTGCCGATGCCGTGTTGGGCGATGTCTCCGTCGAGAATGTCAGTGGCGCAGTAGTTGTTTCTGCGCTGACTTGCTCATCGCTAAGTATCAATACGGTTAGCGGCAGAGCCGACATTGATGGCGCCATCGCTGACAAGTTAACCATTGAAAGTGTCAGCGGAGGGTTGGCCTTGCGAGATTGCCGTGCAGAAAGCGTGACAATTAGCATCGTATCGGGCCGATCCTCCATTTCTGGCATCCAGTCTAATGGCTTGCATTTGGACAGCATCAGCGGTCGTGTTGAGATCGGCGGCGATCTTCTTGGGCAGAGCGAGATCAGCTCTGTTTCCGGAAGCATACTACTGCAAATTGTGGGCAAATCTGAGAATTACAACAAGAATTTCAATCTTGTGAGCGGTAACCTGCGCATCAATGGCCTGGGTTTCAGCAAAGATTATTCGGAAAAGAATGGCGCGCCCAACAGCCTGAAAATTGATACCATAAGCGGGAGTGTCACAGTGTATTTTGCACAGTGATAAATATCATTAACGGAAATAGTAGCGTGTCTAGGTAACCTTATCATCGATGAGTTCGGATATATCCCTTTCGACATTGAGGGCTCCCGTTTGCTTTTTCAGGTGGACGTTACCCCCGAAATTAAAGCCAACAGGATTTAGAGTTCTCCGCTAAAATAAATAAGTGGAGGGCTTAAATGAAAGCCAAGCGTTACACAGAAGAAC
>JGI24702J35022_10001689_pt1 | contig 13693 bp, 12 predicted proteins | sample TergutTh196P4_FD_35022 | JGI IMG/M metagenome (IMG submission 35022)
GGGNCAAGGTTCTGCTTTATAGCGTCTGTGTGGATGTGATAATTGATTTTTGCGAGTTCCCGCTTGGCTGTCCAGCCTAATAGTTTTTGTTCTGCGTCTTTTAGGCGTTGGAATTCGCGGATAAAATAGAGTTCAAATTCGGTGGAAATCCAACTGGCAAATTTGAAGGCGATGTCTTTATGGGCGAAAGTACCTCCGTAGCGGCCGGATTTGGAAATGAGCCCTCTTGCTCCGGTGGATTCTACCCACTTTTGAGGCGATAAGACAAAGGCATTCAAACCCGCTTGCCGTCTAAACCCCTCGAATTCGAGGGGTTTAAACTCCGGGTTATATAAAGTTTCCCATAAGCCCAAATATTCAATCGTATTCCGGTTCCGTATCCAGTTTCCTATGACGGNGTTAGGTTCATCAGATTTGAATCTGGCTATATCGGTGAGTGAAATAAAATCTTCTTCATTTACTTGGATTATCGAAATTTCTGTCTTTTCAACGGTTATTTTTGCCATTTTCCCCCCGGAGCTATTCCAATTTGTACCGAATTCGGTATATTTACAAAACTGTGATTGCTATAAGCATGATACCACAGAAAACAAGAAAAACCAAGAAGAAGAACAACCTGTAAGGAATGGGTACTGTTCTTTTTATCCCTTAATCCCACGAGATTTGAGGGCATTGTCGAAACTGGAATTAAAGTCTTTGCGGATTTTCTGTAGGTCTCTGGCAAGGTCATTAAGGGCGGTTTTGTCAATTTCAGTATCGGATAATGATGTGGGTATGAAAAGGCGGTAGGTTTCTACCTGTAGGGCGGTAGCCAAGTTTACCAGTGTTTTGTCGCTTATCCATGAGCGGCAACCTTCTATGTCATTTATCATATTTGCCGAAATTTCGGCTTTTTCAGCCAATTTTTCCTGGGTTAAACCAAGAAATTCCCTATGTTTCTTGATGTTTGCTGACAGGGTTTTCCTTAGTATTACTGCTTTATCAGTCATTCTAAGGTTATGATAATCAGCTATGAATGATATTTACACCCGATAATAGCAGTTACTAACTTGACAATACCGATATTTTTTTATATATTGGTATTAAGATAAGAGAAAAATCGTGTATAATAAAAAAGAGAGCAAGGCACAAGGGCATTAGAAAAAGACCCTTCAAAGCCCTTCCTTTGCTTCTTGGCCTTGCTCTCAAAAAACACAATTTAAAGTTGTATGCCCTTGTATTTTTATTTTGGAGGACAAAGGTAAACTGTGGATAAATAAAAGGTAAAATTTTGGTAAAATTATTTTATTTTGTTATAAATTTAGATGATAGCCAACACCTTGTCGATAAATAGAAAATTTTATTCTTCTTCCAGGTTTTCATGAATATTCTGCATTATCATTTCGGTCTCTGCCAAGCTGTTGGCACAAAGTAAAAGTTTGTCCGTATATTTTTGTAAATCACTATTCTTTTTATATCGCAATTCATGTTCGAGACTTGCCCAATAATCCATTGCAATTGTGCGTAATTGTATTTCCACAGGAATTTCCTCTGTTATATTTGATAAAAAAACTGGTACTGTTACAACAATATGGAGACTCCTGTATCCATTATCTTTTGGTTGAGCAATATAATCTTTCCTACTGATTAATTTTACATCATTTTGCTTAAGCAGTAATTTTTCAACCATATATATATCACTGTAGTAATTACAAATAACTCTTATTCCTGCAATGTCATGTATGTTTTTCATAGCTGCATCCAAAGAAGGAGTAATACCGTATCTAGTCATTTTTTCATATATACTCTTTAGATCTTTAATCCTGCTCTCAATATGGTGTACAGGATTATGCTTATAGCTAATTTGAAATTCATCGTCAAGTACTTCAAGTTTTGTACTGATTTCTTTCATCGCTCCATTGTAAATTTGCATAATTTCTGCAAATTTAATTAATGATTCACTGAGGTCAGCATTTACTAATTTTTTCAATAATTGACCAAAATTTTCTTTTAGATCAAATATATTTATTTTTGGTTTTCTTTCAAGTATCATTATCAACATCCTTTCATGATTTAATATATTCCTATTTCCATTTTTTGAATTTTTCATTCAAAAGGTCATTTATCCATTTTGGGAATATATGCGATTTCTCTTTAAAGCTTTTCCTTAAATGCGGAAAGGAATTAAGCGGCTTCAATAAATGACGTATTTCCTTAGGCAACTTCCTTTTTATTCCTTTCCCTTCTGCATTAATATCAAATAAAGGTGAAAATTTTCGGCCTTCTTCAATAAGTTTTGATATATTATTTTGAAATTCTTTAAAATTCACTAATGACTTTACAGAACGATCCAGATCAAGTATCAAGTACGCTAAAAGTCCTCCCGCAATAAAATGAGAATAATATAGTCCCATTATCATTATTCTCTTGAATACAGCTGGTTGAATTACTAAAACTAATAGTATTGCAAGACAAGCCCAAATAATAGAAAATTTTAAGCAAATTCTTCCATTTATATTGAAAAAATTTTCTTTATAATCCCATAACTTTAATTTAAATATTTTTTCCATGATAAGTGAAGCAAAGTACTCTAAAATAGTCGGAGATAAAATTGTTATAGCCCAAAAAAACGGTTCGGGAAATCTCTGTAGTTCCATATATATGCCTGTAATAATAACTGAACCAAATCCATAAATAGGAAGGAAGGGTCCATATAAAAAACCAGCATTTACATATTTTTTTTCATTATATGAGCGGTATATAGTTTCAATTATCCAGCCTAAAAATGACATAGTGCAAAAATAAAGAAAATATGTCAATAGTTTTTCTGGGAACATTTTCATGGTAAACTGTTAATCCTTTAAAAAATCTATTTCAAAAAACGGTATCCAGCGCCCCATACGGTCTGTAAATGCACTGGATCTGATGGTGTTTTTTCGATTTTTTCCCTTAGGCGGTTGATATGTACCGCTACGGTTTTCAAGTCGCCGTATGTATCTTCACCCCAAATTCTGTCGTATATCTGCTCTTTGCTGAAAACTATGTCGGGATTGGAGGAAAGGAAATAGAGCAAGTCATATTCTTTATGGGTTAGTGTTATTTCATTTTCATCTACAAAAACTCTATGGGTAGCATTGATAATACGAAGCCAGACTAAATCAATTTCGTCCTGAGCCTTGATTTGGTTGGAATTTCGTGTAAGTCTTTCATATCGTGCTATGTGAGATTTTACACGGGCGACAAGCTCGGTTGGGGAAAATGGTTTTACTATGTAATCATCTGCTCCAAACCCAAGCCCTCGTATTTTTTCGTTATTTTCCATTCGGGCAGTAACCATGAGAATTGGTATGTCAATTTTGTTTCGTATTTCACGGCAGATTACCATACCGTCTTTCCCCGGGAGCATCAGGTCAAGAATGATGAGCGAGAAATTTTCAGAAAGTGCTAGTTTCTGTCCCTTTATGCCATCATTTTCTATTATAACTTCAAAGGCGCTTAATTCTAAAAAATCTTTCTCTATGGCGGCGATTTCCTTATCATCTTCAATGATTAGAATCTTTTTCTCCGGCATTAAACTACTTCTCCTTTTACTAAAGGAAGCTCTATTACGATAGCAAGGCCACCACTATCAGGAAGTTCTCCATGTATATTACCACCCATACGCTCAATAATTTTTGCACTTATTGCAAGTCCCAAGCCAGAACCCATCTTATTACGAGATGGATCTGTACGATAGAAAACATCGAACAATTTCGCTAACATGTCTTCATGCACACCAGGACCGTCATCGGCTAAGCGTAATAGAACTGAATCATTCACTACCGTTGCGCTTATTTTCATTTGTCCTTGTTCTTTCGTTTTATACTTTACGCTGTTTTCTAAAAGATTAATAACTACGTTCCGCAGCATGAGTACATCAGCAAAAACTAAGACATTTTTGGGCATTTCCACAAATTTTATTTCAAGCCCACGGGAAAAATATTCAGACAGGGAGTCTTCTATCATATCGGTGATAGCAGGGGTAATGTCAACATATCGCATGGTAAGTGGAAATTCATCCATATCAAGTTTTGAAAAGAGAAATAACTGTTCAATAATATGTTCCATAACAGCGGCTTTATCTTTTATGATGGCAAGGTATTTTTCCCGCATTTCAGGTGTGGAAGCAACCCCTTTTTCAATCCCTTCAAGATACCCCTTTATTGAAGTCAAAGGTGTGCGTAAATCGTGGGATATGCCTGCAATTAGTTCCCTGCGGTTTGCCTCATCTTTCTTATGCTGTGCAGCTGAAGTACCCAGTTTTTCTGCCATTTCGTTAAAAGCCTCGCATACCGGGCGGTATTCATCATTGGTATGATAATCAATACGGAAAGTAAAGTTATTGTTCTGTATCTGACGAACTCCCTCGTTTAGAGGTTCCAATGGTTTTACAATATATTTGGTCATGCGTTGGGTATATATATTGTTAATTACATTAACAATGATTAATAAAATAGCTACAACCAGAATCCATACAATAAAGGCATCCTGACCATATAAATCGCGTAGTCTTGCTACTATTTCACGGTTAGGCCGCTCTGTCCCATACACAAAATATGAAATTATACGAGCAACAAAAGCCAATGCCATAAAAGTTATTAAAAACATACGAATATTTGAAAAAAAGAGTCGCCGTTTTATTGTCACAATATTTGCTCCTTGCAAGATTTACCTCCTATGATACAAAAGCAGAAGATATTTCTCAATATTCAGCCACAGGTTCATTCTGAACCACCCTGTTTTTTTCCATTGAATCTAATAAGTTATTTTCCCAGAACTTCCTATATTCTGCATATCCAATGGGTATTAGCGATAAACCAATAGTAATAAGCCAATGTACCCCGCTCATGGCGGATAAGCCAAAAATGTGGGCAACAGGCGGTATGGCGGCAAGAGCGGCAAATATTAAAAACATTACTGCAGCACTCATGGGTAGTTGAGGATTATTTTTTAGTGAAGTATTGAAAATGGATTGCTTGCTCCTTACAGTAAAAACATGTAAAACGGAAGTCCAACCCAAGATTAAGAAAGCCATCGTTTGGCCAATACCAGTAGAAGGAAGACAAATATTTGAGATCGGTATGAATTTCCCTATATAAAAACCAGCAAGGGTAACGACAGAAAAAGCAACAGTTTGCTGAATAATAGCTCCCATAAGGCCGCCCTCAAAAAAACTTTCGTAACGGGCTATCGGTTTCCTATTCATTATGCGTTTATCAGATTCTTCTTTAGCGAGCGACATACCGGGGATACCGTCTCCCAAGACGTTGACCAATAACAGCATAATAGGTGTTACAGGCATACCCCATTTACTAATCTGAGCGAAAAGCATTATTACTACCTCTGAAATATTACACACAATCAGAAAATAAACCAATTTTTTGATGTTGGAAAATACGTTTCTACCTTCTGTTATGGCTTCCACTATAGTTGAAAAATTATCATCGGTAAGAATCATGTCGGAAGCGCTTTTTGCAACTTCGGTTCCATTAATACCCATTGCAACGCCAACATCTGCCGCTTTAAGAGCCGGTGCATCGTTGATTCCGTCTCCGGTCATGGATACAACATTGCCCCTTCTTTGCCATGCCTGCACAATGCGGATTTTATCTGACGGTGTTACTCTGGCGTAGACAGAATAAAACTCTATGCTCTCGAATAATTCGTCATCTGTCAGCTTTGCCAGTTCTTGACCTGTTATAATACCTTCTTTTGCTACGATGATTCCAAGTTCCCTTGCAATGGCGCCCGCGGTTGCGGCATGGTCTCCGGTAATCATAATTGTACGGATACCTGCCCTTTTTGCATGGGCAATAGATACGGCAGCTTCCGGTCTGGGCGGGTCAATCAATCCTATAAAACCCTGGAAAACAAGATTGGATTCCAATGTGTCCCATTGTTCTTTTGCTGGTAAAACATCAATTTCCCTGGAAGCCAGAGTAATTACCCGCAAAGCGTCTTCAGCAAAAGAATCGTGTATGTTTTCAATTTCTTTTATATAGTTCTGGTCATTCTTTATGAACGGTATTCTGTCAAAAGCGCCTTTGGTCAGCACAAGGTAACGTCCATCAGGTTTTTTGACAACTGTAGTCATCATTTTTCTGGATGATGAAAAAGGTATTTCCGCGACTTTTTCATAAAGTCCTTCAAGTTCTTTTTTACCGAATCCTTTCTGAAGGCATAATCTCATTATCGCTGTTTCTGTGGAGTCGCCAATAATTCTTTCCTCACCTTCAGAAGATTGTTCAACTGTAACATTACTAGCAAGGAGAAATTGTTTTAAAAGCCAGAGTTGTTCATCAGAAATATTAGCTGTTTCATTAATAGGAGCAGTACCATAAAGCCAAAGGCGCTTAATAGTCATTTTATTTTGAGTAAGAGTCCCGGTTTTATCTGAACAGATAACAGAGGTGCTGCCTAATGTTTCAACGGCCTGTAATTTTCGGATTAGGGCATTTTTACTCACCATTTTTTTAACGCCATGTATCAAAATGAGTGTTACTATCAGTGAAAGGGTTTCGGGAACTGCGGCAACCGCAAGTGTTACTGCCACCAGTAAAAGACTCCAGATTTCCTGATTTTGAGTCAGACCAATTATTAATAGATTGATAGCTGAAATTATTGCAATGCAGGTTATAACTTTCCCAAGTTTATCCAGCCTAAACTGAAGCGGGGTCTTACTCTTTTTTGTGTGTTGAAGATAACCGGCTATTTTTCCTATTTGGGTGTTCATTCCCGTTGATGTAACCACAGCTTTCCCATGACCACCTACCACGAGACAGCCGGAAAAAACCATATTCGTCTGATCTCCCAATGGGGCGTTTTCAATGGTAATTATTCCCGTCTCTTTCTCACGAGGTTCACTCTCTCCGGTCAGTGATGATTCGTCAATTGCAAGGCTTTCGCTCTCTAAAAGCCGGGCATCAGCCGGTACAAGATCACCGCTTTTCAAAACGACTATGTCTCCCGGAACAACAAGAGTGGTATCAATCTGCTGCTTAGTACCATTCCGTATAACAAAACAAAGAGGGCTGTTCAGTACTGCCAATGCTTCAAGGGCCTTTTCAGCGCCTCGTTCCTGGGTGATTGCAAGAATCATATTCGCAATAATGATGGAAAGGATCACAATTGGCTCAATAAATCCATTCCCTTCCCGTATTGCCAGCAGAAAAGAAAGAGCAGCAGCAATTAACAGGACAATTACTGAAACATCTTTAAATTGGTGTAGTATTTGCATGGAGAGACTTTCTTTCTTTTTTTCGGCGAATTTATTCAGTCCGAATTGTCCCAGCCGATCTGCGATTTCTTTTTCAATCAGGCCATTTTGTTCATCTGTTTTGTAGTCACTCAATACAGAGTCTTTATCCATATTGTACCAGTTGTTCATAATTTCTCCTCCGAAACGGTATTAATTGATAGCAATTGCATAAATTCTTCTCCGGTAATGTTTTCTTTTTCCAGAAGATACTTGGCTATTCTATCAAGTGAACTACAATTTTGGTTCAGGAGATCAATAGCTTTTTTTTCACATGATAATAAAATCTGCCTGACTTCTTCATCTATTAAAGTTTCTGTTTCCGGTGAACAATTTTTAACACTTCTTCCGTCAAGGTAACGGTTCTGTATGAATTCCAAAGTAATTGGGCCAAATTTCTCGCTCATGCCATATTGCGTCACCATACTGCGGGCCATGTCAGTAGCCCGTTCTATATCATTGGAGGCACCGGTTGTTACTTCTCCAAACTGGATGATTTCAGCAGCACGGCCTCCTAGCAAGGTTGCGATTTGGGAGAGCATTTCCTCTTTCGTCAGCAGATAACGTTCTTCCTCCGGCATGTTCATGGTGTAACCGAGGCTTCCCATAGTACGCGGTACAATGGTGATTTTCTGAATGGGTTGGCTGTTTTTTTGGAGAGCGCTGATTAGAGCATGACCTACTTCATGGTATGATACCATGCGGCGTTCTTTAAGATTCATTATTCTGTCTTTCTTTTCCTTACCGGCAATAACTACCTCAACTGCCTCCATTAAGTCTTTTTGCCTTACTGTTTTTCGATCATTTTTTACAGCAAGCAACGCGCCTTCATTCACCATATTAGCAAGATCGGCTCCGGTTGCTCCCGATGTAGCAAGCGCAAGATCGTGTAAATTTACATCATCATCCAATTTAATTTTGGCAGTATGTACCTTCAATATTGCTTCACGCCCGGGTAAATCCGGTTTTTCTACAATGATACGCCGGTCGAAACGTCCCGGGCGCAGAAGTGCCTTGTCAAGGATTTCGGGGCGGTTTGTGGCAGCCAAAACCACTATGCTCTTTTGACCGTCAAAACCGTCCATCTCCGAAAGCAATTGGTTTAATGTCTGTTCACGCTCGTCATTACCGCCAAACTGGTTATCCCGACTTTTGCCGATTGCGTCAATTTCATCAATAAAAATGATACAGGGAGCGTTTTTCTTTGCGTTCTCAAACAAATCGCGTACACGGGAAGCCCCAACACCTACAAACATTTCAATAAATTCACTGCCTGATATTGAATAGAAGGGAACGCCTGCTTCACCGGCAAGCGCCTTTGCAAGCAGAGTTTTCCCGGTACCGGGCGGACCTACAAGCAAAGCGCCTTTCGGCTGTATTGCGCCAATTTCCTGGTATTTGTCCGGGTTATGTAAAAAGTCCGCAAGCTCGGTAAGACTCTCCTTTGCTTCATCCTGCCCTGCAACATCGCTGAATTTGATACCTGTGTTTTTTTCATGGCTGTACTCCTTGGCTTTGCTCTTGCCTACACCGAATATGCTGCTCATACCACCAGCACCGCCTTGTCCCATTTTACCCATAAATTTAGTGATAAAAAAGGTGTAGAGTAAATACATAATTAAAACAGGGACAATCCAACTTAATATAAAGCTTAGTATGGGGGACTTAGTACGTGTCATTGGTTTGAAGAAATCTACATTATTGGCACTTAATCTTTCAACAAGTGAAGGGTCTTCAATTCTTGCAGAAGTAAAAATTTCATTGGCTTTTAAAGCACTCTGAAGTTTGGAATCGGGATTGTGTCCGTTAGGATATATAATCTGCTCCACTTCCGTAAGCTTTGCATCCTGGTTAAGGGTAATTTGTACACTATCGTCATTGATCTGTACACGGCTTACATTTCCGGTTTCCACAAGTTTGATAAACTGACTGTATTCAATTTGCCTGCCTACGCCCGATCCGACAATAAAAAAATTTAGGACAAAGTTGATCAAGAAAACCACTGCAATGATATTAAAAATATTGAATTTACCATTGGGTATTTTTCCATTAATGCCTCCTCCGCTCTGCCCGGAAAGGTTGTTTGAACCGATTTGATTCGGATTCATCTGATTTAAAGCATCGTTTGTGCTTTTCTTCCCGTTAGTTTCCATTTTTGATACTCCTTAAAAAATATTCCTCTTCTTTTGTATTATGGATTTAGAATATTCGGCATAACTATATTTAATGCTTGATGCTGATTTTCCAATGTTATTTCTTTGTGTTGACCTCCATATTCACCGTCAACAGTCCAATCGCATGAATGAGTGGAAGAAAAATCAATTCTGCTTGCAGTTCGTAAAATGACAAGGTTAGAGTTTGATTGAGAATTACACAGAGTGTTGATTATTTCCTGTCGCTCAAGTATGTTTTTTGGTTTACGAATTAAAACTACCTCAAAATAACCGTCATCAAGGGCTACATTTTTTTCAAAAAAGAATTGAAACCCTCCAATTGAAGTAGCATTGGTGATAATTCCCAATACGAATTTTCCGTTAATTATTTCACCGTCTATGTTAATTATACAATCGATAGAAGGTATATTTCTCAGTTGTTTTATACTCTCCAAAATATACGCAATGCGTCCTAATATATTTTTTGTCTTTTGGTCTGTAATGTAGGAGACATTTGTGAAAAGTCCAAATGCTGCTACATAAGAGAAATAACGGACATTAAGTTCCTGTTTAGGTGAAAGAAGCGCTCCGACATCAATAATATGCGGCTGTCCATTTAATATATATTGTGCTGATTTTACTATATTATTTGGTAATTTGAGTGTTTTTGCAAAATCATTGGTTGTTCCGGATGGAATGTATGCAAGAATTGGAAGTTTTTTCATACACATACAAGCGTTAACAGCTTCATTCACTGTTCCGTCTCCGCCAGAACATACTATAAGATCAAAGCCTGATCCATGCTCCTGAATGTAGCTTTTAGCATCATTTCTAGCGATTGTCGGATATACTTCAACCCTGTATTTAGTCCTGGAAAATAAATCAATGACTTCGTAAAGTTTTCGTATAAATTCACCCCGACCTGCTTTAGGATTAAATACGAGTAACATTTTTTTCATAAGCATTCCTCCTTTTTCAATCATTTACGCCTAATCTCAAATTTTTTCAGCCAATCTTTACTTCTTTTGAGTGATATATATCCGATTGCAGATATTACAAAAGCGCCTATTGCATCAACAATCAAATCTTTCATAGTATCGATTAGAGCAGCCTGTCCAATTAATGGTTCACTTGTTTCAAGTGCATATTTCTGCATATTGGTATGAAGAAAAAAATCTATTGAAAATTCATAAATTTCCCAAATTACACTAAGTGATATTGCAAAACAAAATGAAAATAAGGCTATAAAAATCGGGCTAAGCGAAAATGCGATATTATCTGACTCATTTAATAAGATAATGATTGAAAAACCTAACGAGCCAAGTGCAGCCCCGCTAAAAGTATGCAATATGGTGTCCCAATGAGGTACTTTATAATAGAAATTCCTAATTTCTCCTAAATAAATTGCACAGTAAAGAAATATTGAATAAACAATTATCATTACTGCGGGAATATCCAGACTAGCTCTTCTTTTTAAAAATAAAGGAAACAGTATTGCAGCTAATCCAAAAATACTTTGTACCAGTAATAACACATAATCACTTTTTACCCTAATTGTAATATCAGATGAAGGTGCAATAGCAGGAGCCAAGTAAATCCTGATGGAAATATAAATTATTGAAACAACAAAGGTAAAAAGGATTAAAATAAATATATTTTTTGCGCTAAATATTTTATACATGAACTGCTCCTTCTTGTACTCTTAACTTCCCTATATTTCAGAGATATTAGCAAAATATATTTTCTTCAGAATAAATATTTCTTTTCTTAGTTTTGATTTCTCAAAAAATATAAAATCTATCGCTTTCCACATGAAAACCCAACTCATTACAACAATTAGCTCATTAAGGGAATATGTTTTGTTAATAAACTGCTTAATACCAATTAATGAAGTACCAATAAGTATCATAAAAATTGAATAAATGTTTATTTTTTTAATCGAATTACCTGTGCTTAGTATTTTGCTGCTTATATTATTTTTTAAAATATTTTTAATTACTTCAATTTCACATTGTACTTTATCAGCTAATTTGAAATTGATTATTATGCTATTCCTTTTGGGAATACATTTTGCTTCCTCTATTAGATAATCAACAACCTCATCACTTATTTTTAAGTTTGGGTCATTAAGGATATTTCCATTATTTATTGTTGAAAAATGGTTATAAAAATCATCATTGCTATTTATACATAGTTCAATGATTGATTTACTTTTATTGTTCTGAATATGCTTTTCGTATTCTAATGTTTTCATCTGAAGTCCTTAAAATAATGTGCATAAAAACCATTCACAAAAATAATAAATATGAGCATAACCTATAAAGCTATGCTTATGAAATATTTTTATTCAAAAAGTTTTTTTATAATATTTTTCTTCAACCGTGTTAAGGAAAAAAAGAGTACAATATTATTAACCCCATAGGATATGAAAGTAAATGCCAAAACAAAAGATACGATAGCTGCTGACAAAATAGGGTGTAACATTAGTATAAACCCAAATATTGCACCTAGAATCCCCAGCGCAAAAAGCCAGCCCCATGTTTTTGAACCGGAAGATTTTAGTGAGAATGAATTTACTGAACGCATAATACTTGTTGAAATAATCCAAAAAGCAAACATAAAAGGTATTGCTATGGATAGAGAAACGAAACCTCTACCGATAAATCCCCAAATACCTAAGAGTGTGGATAAGATTCCCCCTACCAATAGCCACCATGATCTTTTCCCTTTTTCTTCACCACAAAATGCAGATATTTCTGAAATTCCGGAAATAAGCATTGAGAGGCAAATAAAAAACGCTATTCTAACCATGTTTACGGTTGGAGTAAATAAAAGCCAAATTCCGAATGCTGCAATAAGAATACCCGAAAAGAGCATAAACCATTTAAGTGTTTTCATCTCATCTTTCCCCTTTCTCTTGCGGTTTAAAACCATAAATTAAAATCGAACAGGAAATGACATTTCCTGATTTTCTTTAAAAATTTAATTGAGTGGAAAGGGTATCCCCCGCACTATAAATTTCCTCTCCAATGAAAATACCTTTTGGCATGCCATAGGGTATCTTCATAATCAAAAGATAATGTGGAAAAGTAAATAGAAGGTAAACAAATGGTAAAATTTCGATAAACTTTTTACCCGTTTTACAGAGTTGTTTTATCCTGAAAGTCTTATAATTTGCACCAAAGTACAGTACCAGTCGCCATTCCCCCGAAGTATCTTTGTAGTATGAACGCACAAGGAAACGACCAAAACAATCTTTACTCGTTAATACCCCTTGAAGACTTTAAGGCTCTTTTAGGCGTTGACGACAGGGAAGACAAGACAAGCCGATTTTGCCTCTTAACGGCAACTTTTACGATTGAGCAGTTTTGTAAAAGGCGGTTTATCAAGAGAAAGCATATTGACTACCACACTTATACTGGGGATCACATTTTCACCTTGCGGGAATACCCATTGAGGAAAATCGTGTCTGTCCATGCGGCCAAAGAAGATGAGGCGATAAGCGGGCAAAATTTCTTTGAGCAGAAAAACCTTGTAAGCCCTGATCATTATTATTGGCTCCCGGATATTAGAATTGATGAGGACTTGCCTTTTTCCCTCGTGATACGTCCTCCGCTTAGGTACTCACCGGGCAAGATACTGTTTAGGGTTCGTTATCTCGCTGGTTATGACTTTGGTAAAGCCCCGCCTGACCTGGCTTCTGCGTGTCTGGAACTGGCGGCGTGGAACATGAACCGCTACCGGGGACGGAGAATTGGCATGACTGGAAATGTCCGGGGAAGCGGGAAGGATGGAGAGCATTTTGAGCTGTCCATGCCGGAGAATGTGTGTTCCTTGTTGGAACCATACAAGAGGAAGCTAATATGAGCGATAACAGAACCTTATTTATAGAAGAAACTATTATAAAAGCCGTAAAACGGCTCCTTAGCGGGCGGGTGAATGATATTTTGGGGGATAGCGAAAACCCTATTCCAATTATTGAATTTGGTGAGTTTGCGGGCGGGGGTGTTGTTGTTCCAGTGGTTTCTTTTTCTTCTTGTGAACGAACTGAAAAGGAACGGATTATCCGGCTGGACGCTTATTCACTGACGATTACATTTTCTTTGCCTGAAACATTGGAAAGCGAATTGTATTGTTACGCTTATTCCGGGGCTGTTGGCAGGGCTTTTTATGATGACCCTACTTTGGGCGGCGTTGTGGATAAGGCGGTTATTACGGGGAAGAAATATGTCCAGCCGAAAAAACCCCATTGCGGGGAAGGCTGGGA
>JGI24702J35022_10001690_pt1 | contig 13684 bp, 14 predicted proteins | sample TergutTh196P4_FD_35022 | JGI IMG/M metagenome (IMG submission 35022)
GGTAGCGGTTACAGCCGCTACCGAGGCCGTTTTCCTATCAAAACTGCTCTTGACTCCAAGGGCAGGCTTTGGTAAAGTGTAAAAACCGAGTCGGGGGGTTATCGCCCCCAACCCGGAAACTGTTAGAGTTTTGGGTATCGAAGTGTAACTTCAATTCCAAGGAACTCCACCCTAATCTCGGTTGAAAAATGAATTTTCAAGCCGATTTTATGGGCCAGTTTTTTAAGGAAAGTGAACATCTTGTTCCTCCTTTCACTTGGGAAACCGCTTTCCGCCCGGTGGGCTTCGTGCCTCCCGTGTTTAGCGGAAGGCGGGGGTTTTCCAGAAAGGAGCGGACGCTCCTTCTTTCCTTGTCTCCTACGTAACTCTCTTCTGCATATCGGCAAGAAGAGATTCGATTCTGTTGATTCTTGATTCCATCCCGTCAAGGCGGGACGATTCTCTGTGGGAATTGATTCTATTCCGAATCCACGCTGCGAACGAAACACCGTCTTTGGCAGCCTCGTTCTTCACGTAATCCCTCTCCTCCATTGTCATTCGGAGCGGAATGCTTGCGGTAAGTCGTTTCATTGTTTCGCCCTTTGCATAGCGGTCTCGACTTCGTTTTTACTATACTCGAATTCTACTCTCCATAACGGCTTGGTCAAGAGGAAGTTTTCAAAAAAAGCCGAAAAAAGGTAAATTTTTAGAAAATTTTACCTGCTTTTTTGATAAAAACTGCCCATTTTACCCTTTTTACGGGCTTTAGGGCTGTTCGGCCAAAATAAAGAATCCCGCTTGTCGGCAACGTTGCCCGGCAAGCGGGGCGGAAGGTCAAGAGGGTTTTATTCGCCGGAAGTACTACCTTGGGCTTCCAGCGGTTTTTGTTTCGTCCAGTAGGCATCGAAACTCTTTTTTGTCGAATCTTTTTGCACCTTGCGAAACTTCAAAGTGGTTGCCTGTATCCGCATCGCTTCCCACAAAAGCGGATAGTGAACCTTCATCGCCTCCCACTGCTCGTGTCGCTGAAAAGGACAGTTCCAACAAGCCGTGCGAACGAATCCAAGTGAATATCCCTTCCAAAGTAACGATTCGACTTTTTGTAACTCCGCTTCGTACTCTTCTTTTGATGTCGCATAGTACGGAGCGAGAACGCCGATGGTCTTACCGCCTTTTTCCTTTTCAAAATACTCTTTTGATTTTGAAATGCGGGTCTGTTGATCGTTGCGACCTCCGCGAACAACCAAAACCCTTTCGTCGCGAGAGAACGAATAGCCATCTGTCGTGGCGTGAATGAATTCGTGCATACAGTCCCGGTAAATCTGATCCGGCCATTGTCCCTTTTCGACATAGTGTTGCAAAATATGCTTTTTAGGATTCAAGATTTTCAAAGGCACCTGCAACGCAAGGCAAACGTTGATAACGTGTTGAGTAACGCAAGGGAACTCCGCTCCAGTTTCCACAAACATCGCTTCGACCGGTTTATCTTTCAAAAGGCTCATCGTTTGGGCCCAGTTCAAAACGACCGTCGAATCCCGACCGCCGGAAAACTGTACAAGTATCTTGTCATACTTTTGGATCAGTGCCTCGAATTCCTCGGAGGTCTTTGCGGCATCGACCGTAGCAGCCTGTACCTTACTTCCTTTTCGGGTGCTTTCCAAAAGAGAATCCAAGCCAAGACTTTTCAACAGTTCCGGCGATTCTTCGGACACGCTACCGAGAACATCGGCAAGCAACGCATCGACGAAAACGCCTTGAGCGTCCCGGTTGTTTAACTGGACAACGAGGGACTTTTCCAAGGCACTATCCGGCGGCAGGTCGACCCAGTGAAAGTCGTCGGGATGAATCCAGTCCTGCCCGGCTTTTTGTAACGCCACGATCCGCTGGTGGCCGCCGATGATCCGGTTGCCTTGACGGTTGACGGTGATCGGCGAGGCAAGTCGGATACCGTCGCTTGGGTTCCATTCCGGCAAAGCCGCCGTGTGCTCTTGAAGACTCCGTAGGAGCAATTCCAAGGCTTCTTCGGAAATCGACCGCGGATTCCACGGAATCGAGACAAGATCGGAAACAAGTAATTTTTTCATAGCAATGGCGGGTAAAGGTGAAAATTTTAGACAAAACCCAATCGACGCTAAGGCCTCAAATTTCGCTCCTACGGGGCGATTGTTTTTTGCGACCTCTGATTCCGCTCCCTTTCCAAACGTCACACTACGGGCCTCCTACGGGCTTTGTGTGTGCGATTTTTTCTAAACTGTATGCCCCCCTAGCGAGGGGGTCCGGGCATCCCAGTAAATTTAGGCGAGCTGGGAAGTACCTTTCGAAAAAACAAAATCGATTTTAAGGCCCCTAGCGTCGATTCTGTGACGTTTTATTTTTCGGTCGATAAAAACCTCGTCTTTGTTCCAATCGACGCACCTGCGCAATCCTGTGCGTTCCTGTAGCGTTTTTGCTTGCCCTCCTTGCACCCCCCGGTTTCGGTGCATTTATCCATTTAGGAGTTAGGTGGTCATCTGCGCGCGTGTATATAAAGGGGGGGAAATATTAAATAAAAGTATATACATGTAATATTATAACCTTATAATTATATTATTATTAATATTATACTTATTTTTAAGCGTTTTCTTGATTCGGTTATCAGGTTTTTGCGGTATGATTTAACTGGAAGATAATTTGATAACTACCCTTTATTTTTCTTTTTTGACTACAAAAGTGAGGCAATTATCAGTTTTTTTTTAGTTATCTCCGCGTAATATTCATTGCAAAAACTTGATAACTCTCAAAATTGGACGACCTTAACATAGCCAGTTCTTGGTCCTCCTTTTTTGCTTTTTTGTTCATATTCAATTGTAACCGAATTTGTCTCAAACAGGTTGTCCATGATTGCGTTTCGTATTTTACCTTCCCAATGTCTGAATTTTTGCGTGAGCATATTACGGGTACATTTTCCATCGCAACTTTCGATGTACCGTAAAACTTCTTTTTGGCGGCGGTCGAAATCCTCGTCGGCAACAAATTTAGTCGAAAGGTAGTATTTCCGGCGTGTAACGTATACGATCAGTTCTGATGCCCAGCGAGCGGCATTTTCATCGACAACGGGGTTTTCCGGGTTTTCGGAGGCGGCGTAGATTAGTGCCAACTGTCGGGCTTGTTCGACGGCTCGCCCATAAAGGGCAAGAATAACGTCATCTCCTTTTTCTTTCGCCTTCTTTTTTAGGTTGGCGAGTCGAGTAAATACTGCGAGTGCTTCAACAGTTACAGGAACGACTTTCGGTACGGGAAGTTTTGGGTTGATGTGTTTGTTTTGTTCCGTCAGCCACCAATCGGTTCCATCGAGTATTTCTTGCGGAACCGGCGGTATTTCTGTAAGGTCGTCCCGGTCATCGGCTTTATCATCTCCTTCGAAAAATAAGAGACGTCCCATAAGGCCATCAGTGAGCGACTCGACCGATAGCCCTTCGAACACGTTACGGGGTACGGACGTGCCGTACAGGATCAAGTGCGGCTGCTCGATTGTCGGCAGGTTGTCTTCTTTTTTGGCACGGATATGAGGGATAAAAGAACTGTCGGATGATGAATAGAGCCGCATAATGAGCGTCAAAATACCGCCAAGGTGTGAAGCCCTGTCGTTACGTAATGATGGCAAAACTTTACCGACTTCGTCCCAAAGCCACATGATACGTCCGTCGTATGCGTCCAACGTGCGTATTATGGCTTGATATGATGCGGTGTCTTCAAAGAGGACTTTTTTTGCATTATATTTTGGCGGCTGATTGCCGAGAGTTGTCAGTATTTCTTTGATAACTTTTCTGCCTCGTTCTTTTCCGGACGTTGTGCGTCCGATAGAGAGAATATTGACATTGGGGCGAGTGCCGAGCGGGTCTTTGATAACGTGCGAGCACAGAAAACCTTGAAACGCTATTGACGATGCCAAAGCGAAAACAGGCTGTGAAACGAACGATGTGTCGTCGATAAATTTAGCAAGTTCGCCGATGTATCCGGGAACGTTAAGGAGATGTTTCGGAAACGGTCCGGGATCGCTTGTCAGGATTTTTGAGGTTGAATCTGCTTTTGTACTGGAATCCCCCGGCGGGCGGGTGATAAAATCCGGCAGTTCGACGGGGGGGACATTTTCGCCGAATCCGGTATCGGCCAGGCATTTTGCGGCGGCGGAATGGTCGCCGTTATGCTCAAGGATGGCGTACACATCGAAGAAAGAATAACAGCGTTGATCGAATGGATCGGCGTTCGTTGAAAACACATTGAATAGCGGCTTTTGGAGGCATAGTGATGCCGATGATCCGCGTGTTTTGCCGGGGCGTTGCCATTGTTCGTTCTGGTCGTCGCGGCTGATATATTTCCACCCGTGTTTTTGTAACAACGCCCGTATGTCGCCTCGGTCGTTGTAATCGTCGCCGGGCTTTTTACTATTATTGTTGCCAAAATCACAGGACGAAGTGGAAGGTTTTTCAGCCTGCTTCTCGTTCAGGTGCGGAGCGTCCGCACCTGCCGAATGGGTAGTTTGGGTAGTTGGCGGCGGTTCTTTTGGGGGCGATTGGTTGAGGAATCGGGCACAATCCAACAGCGTTTCGATTTCGAACTCTTCCAAAACTGGAATGGAGGCGAACGATCCTTGGAGCAGTTTGTATCCCGGCGTCGGATCGCAAAGAAAAAGCCCCCCTTCGCCACGGGTCTCAATCAACACCTTTTTATCGGCGTCGACCGCAAGGCGTTGGCTCTTGCCGATGGGACTCTTGCCGCGAATAATGATATGAATGCCGCCGGATTGCGAACGCTCAATAGCGCAACGATTAAGCAATTCCGGTGGCACTTCCCGTTTGAAATCTTCGAACGCTTTCCCTTGTTGATCGAAGTCAATCATCAGGAGGTTGCCGGAAACGGCCCCGCAAATGATACAGAGGCCGTCCGCTTGCCAAGTGTTCCATTCGTCAGCGGTAGGAAGCCGACGTTGGTATTTCTTCCAACTGTTGATAGACGGTCGTTTTTCGTTTTTATTCGCGGGGATTGTCGACAATCCGTAACGAATATATTTAAGAGCGGTTTTTTTCATTGCATCTTAAAAAAGTTGGTTTTTCGTTCAGGAAATTGCTTCAATAATTTTTTCCCGAAAGTATTGTTTCGCTTCCGGTGCGTTTTCCAGTTCGTTCAGCATTGATTGTAAGCCAAGCCGTATCGTTTCGGCAATGACCTCAATACAACTGATGTCGGTGTCGAAAATCTGCATCGGACGCAGTAATTCCCACGCGGTGAGCGGGTCGTGTTGATTGCTAGAGATACTTTTGATATGGTCGATAAAACCGGGAAACGAATTGTAAGTATCGTAGAATTCGTCGTCGCCGGGAACTGCATTGTACGGTTCGCTCGTCAACGGAATCGGCTGCCTCTGAAACAGCATTGCGGGAATCGGGACTGTTTTGTCACGGTCCATGTAACCACGAAAAAACGGCGTTTCTACGGGAAATGGAGGCGAATTTAAGGATGTAATCATGGGAAAGGATCCTTTCTAAAGTAAAAAATGAAACGAAAATTATTTAGCCGGAACACCGGCGGGGTTGGGGTGCCGACGATTCAAATGGCGTCTAAAAGGGAACGTCGGGGTCTTTTTGTACAAAATGGTCGCAGGCAGGTTCGTTTCCGAAAAGGGCTGTCCCCTGCTCAACCATACATTCACCTTGAAAAAACTGTGCGCAATCGTCGCAAGTCCTTGGATTCGATGCTAATTCATAATTCAGATCGTCCGGCGGTGTCGGCTTTTCTTCAAAATCATATTCCACGACTTCCGGAAAGTGTTGCCCGGCAGTTTCAATAACCTTGATTCGACGCGGCTTTGCAAGAAACCCCCGCCTAGCATAAAACAATGCTTCGTCTGCGTTTATCGGCGGCTTAATGTCTGTATGCTGCTTCCACCACGGGACGAATTTTCGTTCCCACGCCCATTCTTTATGTTCTGGACACACCCATTTTGTAACGTATTGATTGACACCAACAACATATTCAATCTTGAGCGTTCGCGGATCGCCGTCAACATAATTTTTTTTGAAATGGATAGAATAGTAAACATCCAATACATCATATTCCGTTTCGGTTTTTTGGCCGGAAAGAATCCCCGCCTTGCTCGCGGTGTCATTCAGTTTCGATTCCTTTTCTGGTAACGGAAATATGAAGCCGCATTTTGCACAGCGGGAAACTCTGGCAGGCCAAACAAAACGACATTCGGGGCATTTTCTTATCGGAGCCTTGCCGTTGCCGTTCGTTTTAGGGGTAACAACAAGGGCGTCAACCGGGCCGTGCCGATCAATGTTTGATCCATAATCCAAAACAAGGGCGTCTTCTTTCGATTCATGTAACCGAAATGATCGACCACACATTTGATAAAAAAGACCCGGCGAAAGTGTTGGACGAAGCAGAACAATACAATCAACGTTTGGTGCGTCGAATCCGGTGGTTAAAACGTTGACGTTGACCAGCCATCGAAGCGGTCTCACGTCGCCGAAAAGACCGACTCCGTCATTTTTGAAACGGGAAATCAATTCCGCCCGTTCGTTGCTTGGCGTTTCGCCGGTTATCAACCCAACGGATTCTTCGGAGAAACGTGCGAGTTCCCTTTGAATCAACTTCGCTTGTTCGACGTCACAACAAAAAATCAAAATACTGTTTCGATCCTTCGTGTTTTTGAAAATGTCGATAAAAAACGAGTGAACGGCCTCCTCCGTCGAAAACAACGCGGATACTTCCTCCGCTCGAAATTCGCCGTTCCGGACGTGAATTTGAGAGCAATCGATAGTCCTTTCCGGAATCCGCGTATAGATCGGGCATAGGAATCCATCCCGGATCAATTCACGGACACCGATTTCGTAACATATATGATTCAGTATGTTTTCAGGCTTGCAAATCATACCGCCCGACATGCGGAACGGCGTTGCCGTGAATCCGACAATCCGAACATCAGGGTTCACAATCTTTGCGTTTTTAATAAACGTGCGATAACGCCCGTCGCCGCTTTCCGGGCATAAATGACACTCATCCATAAGGATCAGGTCAAATCGCCCTAGTTCGCAAGCCCGTTCGTAAACCGATTGGATTCCGGCAATAATAACCGGCTCTTTCGTGTCACGGGAATTCAACCCCGCAGAATAAACGCCAAAATCAACCTCCGGGGCAATTCTGTGCAATTTATCTGCGGCTTGCTGAAGCAACTCCTTGACGTGAGCAAGGATCAACACGCGACCACCCCATAACGTCACGGCATCCCTGCAAATCGTTGACATGACAGGCGTTTTGCCCCCGCCTGTCGGAATCACGACGCAGGGATTATCGTCACGGTTACGGAGGTGATCGTAGACCGCTTTTACTGCGGCTTCTTGGTATGGACGGAGTTTCATTTTGAGAGCGATTGTACAAAGGCTTTCGCACGTTCGACTTCGGCTTGGATGATGGGTTCGTGATACGGTGCAATGACCTTGTTAAGGGCATCGCGGAGCGTTTCGACGGCTTTATCACCGAGTTTTTTGATTTTGTCACGATAATCTTTGTTTACCCACTCTGCCAACGGACCGAGCGTGCCAAAATTTCTTTCAACCAAGAGAAGCAACGCACGCGGAATGTCCAACTTGCTGATTGGAAAATCTTTCCAAGCGTTGGCCCGTTCGTCCTCCTTCATTGCGGCAATCGTAATGAGATTGTTTGCTTTCTCCCATTCCTTTTCGTCGCAGTCGGCGCAGAATCCCTCGGCTCCGTTTTCATACGTCTTTTTATAAGCGTTACGGAATCGGGTCGCCTCGCTGGAATGGAACGCGGACTGCGTTTTCAGTGAGTCGCAGTGCTCTTTCCACGCTCGATAGTCGTCACCGAGCTGATAGTTTTTCTTGATCCGCTTTGCACCGATAACGGTGGTCGGCGATTCGGACGGCTTCGGAGCCGTTTTCGAGTCTTGGGGTTTCTTTTTGGTCATGGTTGGGGGTTCCTTTCTTAAAAAAGGGGGTGGGGGTTACATTGTTTTTCCAGTGTTAATGAAAATAGTGAGTTGCATAAACCACAGTTTGCCGAAAGTTTCTTTCAGAACGGCAACCGCATGTTCGTGGTCATACGGCAGGTCGACGGTAATAAATTCCTTCGCTTCGGCGATGGTTTGTTTCCGGGTTTTTTTGGCCGTTTCTTCTTCCGGGTCTTTGAACCATTTGTCGAGCCGGCTCTTTCGCTTCCGTGGCCATTCCTCCTCCTCAACAGCGGCGGGAGGCGACTTGGCAGGACGCCCTAACTTCTTAGCAGGATACAACTTACCGTCTTTTCCTTGCCGTTTTTTGTCCTGCCTTTCATTTTGCCTATTTTGCCCATTTGCCAGTTGGCATTCGTTGCTAACTGACAAATGGGTAGTTTGGGAAGGTTGGGTCTTTTTCTTTTTTGGGCTGAATTCGTCGGCAAAGCTGGCGACTTCGTCCTCCAGTTCTTTTCGTACAGAATCGACGAACGTATGGCTGACACCGACGATCTCACCGATTTGGACGCTGGAGAGGTTGTACGTCCAGGGGTGTTCTAAGGCGGCTACAGTCGCTTTACGTTTGTCAGCGTTCGTTCGCCGCAAGCCGTGAGAACGGTTCGCAATCATCGAAAGATATTGCGCTTCGGTTTTCCAGCCTTCGTAGATTTCGACGGGGGCCACTTGGCAACCGATTTTCTCCAACGCCTCGAAACGATGGAACCCGGATGCCAGTAAATACATCTGGTAGTCGACTGTAACAACTTCCATTCGCGGCATACCGGTTGCATCGTAAAGCTCAATCGCCGCCGAAACGGAATTTTCGTTACAATCGTCCGGAACGTCGAGACCTGCGAGCGATTTGAAACGCTCGGCATACTCGGCAACGACTTCGGAGTTCAATCCGGTTGCACGGCTTTGAATGTCCGGATCGATGTCGATGTCGACTAGTTTGACTAAACGCGGTTCTCCGCGTTTCAAATTATCTGCGGGATTTTTTGTTTCCATTTTTGTTTTGTTCTTTTTTCCAACTATGGAGAGCGATCAGGCACGCTTCCGCGCGGCCATCGAGAGCGATCTCACCTCCACGTCGGGAGTTTTTGTAAAATAAATGCCGGTAGTCCGGATGGAATTCGAGTATTTTTTCAATCGACGCCTCCTTGTCTTTCTTCAAGAGGCCGAAGTAGCGTTTCCAAGTTACCGGTGCAACAAATCGGAGTTCGATATTTCGCAACGAAAATACCGACCGTAAAACGCCCCTGGAATCATAAACCGATCTTGCCGTTTTGATCCCGGTGTTTGATTTCAAAATAGATTCCTCACAATACACGATAACGCTTGTCGGATTGTAAGGGATCATCGAATCAATAAGCCGGGAAAATTTTACCGGATCGAGTCCGTTAAAATTTCCTGTAACGGAATAACATTTTTTGAGATCGCGGATGTCCAGCCCGTCGGGGCCGAACACCGCAATCGCTCCCTTCTGTCCCGGATCAACACCGACGAGAATCATGCCGATTCCTTTCTTTTCCAAGGGGGTGCAGACTTGTCGGCTCCGTCTTCCGTTGCTGCCGTTTCCTTTGCGGCGGCGGTTGCCTCGTTGATCGGATTCATTTTTGTAACTTCATTGTTGATCGTGTCAACCACTTTGCCGTCGCGTCCGAGAAACGACGCTTTTTTGCATTTGACAGACACAAAAAACGGGATACCCGTCATTGCATCCTCGTTTTCCGGTCGAAGGTTGCCGATACATTCGAGGAAGCGTTTCATCTGACTGCGTCCAATGCGTTCAGCCGCTTCGCTTTTGTTACAAATATTGAATCGGTGAACGATTTCACGGCCTTCGTAATCGCCATTGATGACTTTGAAGACCAGTTTCCAAAACCAGCCTTGGCCATCCTTGGTCTTTTCTTTGACGGCTTCGGATGCGACGACTTCATAATCGCCTTCCGGGAGCGGTTCCTGCCGCCCTTCAAAGGAATCGGCAGACTCGGTGGATTCGGGATTGAATCCCAAAAAATCATTGATAGACATGGTAATGTCCTTTCTGTTAAGGTGTTTGGTTATTGAAACGAAAATTTACTTTTGATAATTGACAATGCCGGGCGACACTTTGTAAAGCTCTTCAAAGAACTTGTCTCCGTCAAGCGGCATAGTGCTCGGCATTTTGTAACGGCATTTGGCAACGATAGCGGGGGTGCCTTCCAAAAACAGCACCCGGTCGTTGCCATCGCTCTTGATCGTCTTGGCGACCGTTCGCGTTTTGAACGCCTCCTTTTCCTCTTCACGGCGAATATGGTGGGAGGCAAACCCGATGGTGTCGGGCCATTCTTTGACGATACCGTTGATTCGCTTGTCAAGACGGGGAGAATACTGATCGTAGGATGCTCCGGTAGGGTCTTCGATTTTCTCCATTTTCGAATGCGCAATCAAAATAACATTCATCTTTTTTGTTTTGCGCAACGAATTTAGTTGGAGGATGAATTTCTCGAAAAGCGGGACCAGTATGGCGTAGCCTTTTCCGTAATCGAAATCGGCAAGCGTCGTTTTGTTTTTGAAGTCCGCAAGGATTTTGTGAACGGCCAATTTTTCAAGCCAGTCCACCGAATCAATACAAACTGTACCGAATTTGTGTTTCTCCTTTATAAGAGAATCCAAATTATCGGTAACAGTATCCCAGTTTTCTGCAAGAGGGAAACGCGGTACATCGAGTTGTCCGATTCCGTCTTCGGTTTGAATGAAAATCGGATCGGGTGCCTTCGATGCGAACGTCGATTTCCCTATCCCTTCCGTTCCGTGAATGAGCATCCGTAACGGTTCGTTCTGAATGCCGGTTTGAATCTGTGAAAGTGTCATGTTTGTTTAATGGGGTTAGAATTGTCGTTTACAAAGGAGTTCGTTCGGCTCGCCATAGTTGAACTTGTACACCCAATGGATAACAGTTGCGTAATCTGTTGCGCTCTCTTGGGCAAAAACAAGACCGCGATGACAAAAACGAAATTGTGTGTCGTCGCTGTGACGATACGCCGTGTTGGTGAGGGAGTCGTCGGCGGATAGTGAGTAGATCAAAATTTCACCATCGGCAACACGGCGGTTCAATTCATCGGCAATGGCGGCTCCGGCGTCTTTCTCTTGGGAAATCGCTTCTTCCAACTTGTCGATGTCTTTCTTGAGTACGTCGATACTCTCCTTGGCATGTCTGGACGAAATTATCATACCTAAACATGTAGTAACAGGGAATGATGACGGCATAGGATTGTCTCCTTTCTTTGGGGGTAAAATTTGAAACGGTTATTGAATTTCGAGAAGTCGAACATCTTCATAAAGCGTCGGCCATTCATTGGTGTTTCTACACTCACGAAAGGTGTTAATGAGTTCGGCATTCTTTTTTTCGTAACGGTCTAATGTGTCGTCCGCCACTTCGAACAAGCCGACGCGAAACGGCTCTTTCTTTTCCACGGCTATCGCGAAGAATTGCGTGCGGGACCGTTGGCCGTATTCGACCCGACACGCTTCCTCAAATACTGTACGATAAAACGCAAACTGGATGCCGTATAAATACTTTCTGGCATCGTAAACAAAGGCGTCTAAATCGTTACACGTTTTCAAGTCGACGATATGAACAAATAAGTCATTGACGGTGAGCCAATCTATACGAATTTGAACGGGGACATCGAGAAGGCTGGTTCGAACGACTCGTTCCGCCACACCGCATTTGAGCAACTTTGATGCTTCAACGTGAGCCTTAACGGATTGTGCCATGTTTGATATGACATACCATTGGTCCGTCGTGATCGCCTCAAGAGCACTGCCCTTTTCCGCTTTTTGGTCGGCAAGCCACTTGGCGTAAGTTTGCGTTTCGCGGCCAAACTCCTTACCGGTTTTGTCGTTGATCGGCCCGCCAACAGCATAAGACTGATCGAACACGATACGCCCCTCCAAGATGAGCGTATGGGCCGCTCGTCCGAGAATCATATCGGCGGAGTTTTTGTTGGGGTCGACCGTCAATGCGCCGGTTCTCTTCAGATGATAAAGTTTCGGGCATCGAGCAAAGTCCATCAATTGATGCGAGGAAAGATACTGATCATTCTTTTCGAGATAGATGGGGAATGGTTCCTCAATGAGGATTTTTTCGTAAAGGTTTTCGGTCATCGAAACGGTTCCTTTCTTGGGTTAGTGGTCAAGTGGTTCGTCTCTATTCGAATGATGGCGTGGAATTTCTGTTACTGTTTTTCGACGCTCGGCAATCCGTTCAACGATTTGCCGGGCTTCGGTGTGTCGGCAACCGTCACATGCCTTTCCCGCCTGTTTCAACAGATCACAAAATGTACATAATCTTGCCATCTCGGCGACAAAATTGTACATTTTGACAGTTTCCGCATCCGTGAATTTCATAGGAATAGATTTTTGTTGTTTGAGTGTTGATCGTTTCAAAAGTTCTTTTCGAAGCACCAGTACGTCCTTCGGTGCATTTATGTCGAGTTTTACTCGGTCGCTCCGAATTTCTAAAACGGTAACGATAATGTCGTCGCCGATATGGATTTGTTCGCCTTCTTTGCGAGTTAAAACAAGCATGTGATTCCTTTCGGGGTTAGCGGTTATCGCAAGTGCTTTTCGTTGTAGAGCCAACGATCGAGGTCGAATTTCTTCCAGACGTTTAGATGCCCATCTTTTGACGGCTTCGGCAAACGTCCGTCAGCGATCCATTGGTGGATCGTAACCGGATGCTTTTTCAGCAACGCCGCTAAATCTGCAACGGTATAATACCGGTCGTTCGTTTGAAGTTTCATAGCTTCCTCCGAGTGTAATTAGTGTGCAAAAAATGGGGCGTCCATGCCCCTCCGTTTCGGCATGACACGAAACGGTTTTAGGATTCACTCATCCTCGTCATCCCAATCGTCTTCGTCTTCGTCGTCCTCGTCGTCGAGGTCGTCGTCGTCCCAATCGTCTTCGTCGTTCATAGTTTTTTCTCCGTGTAAAAAAGGAGGCCCGTCCCCCGTGTGGTAAGACTTGATCGCTAATCGAAATCCACTAGAGCGGGGTTCGGGCCGTGTAAGGTAACTGGATGTCGGTTAGCGATGCGGGGAATATACCAAAAAAGTTTTTTTAGCCCGTAAAATTTGTAAAATTATTTTTTTACACCTAGCCGAAACCCTTTAATTTCCGGTTGAATAATAATTTTTTTTATTTCACCGGAGACCGGATTTTTGACATTTTCAACCCGCATTTTGTTCTTTACGCTCTCTATTTCATAAGGAAATTTCGCCGCTGATAATTGACGACAAAGATTGCTAACTGTCATCTTGATCGTGGCATGTGCGGTGTACCGACCGCCCCAAACGGTTCGTGTTATCTTTTCAATTCGCAAGCGGTGATTGTCCGCGTCGTACAGCGATTTGACAAACTTGTACGGTTTTTTACCGAGAACTACTTCGCCGCCGATCCATCGGATTGTCCGTCCGTCTGCGTCGAATTCGAGCATCGGGCCGGGCAATCGAAACCGTGCGGAAATGATTACCGACTCCTCGGCGCGTAGATTGAGAATCGCCCGTAAATGGGCGTCAATCGCTTCGCGGATTTCAAGGAGCCGGGAATTCATAGACGCACCGATAGCGCAGAAGGCTGGAGGTAAGATCATCTAACGGCAGCCGTGCCAAGAAGCCGGGCATCCAAGCCCGACGAGGGAAAGTTCAGCCGATGTACAGGCTCGGC
>JGI24702J35022_10001691_pt1 | contig 13677 bp, 1 predicted proteins | sample TergutTh196P4_FD_35022 | JGI IMG/M metagenome (IMG submission 35022)
GGCGCAGCCGCCGCCATTCCACCCCCCCCTCTCTCCCAAAGCGAACATTGTCATTCCGAGCGAAGCGAGGAATCTCACCCTCAGAGCGCCGTCATCTCACATCTCACATCTCACATCGCACATCTCACATCTCACATCGCACATCTCACATCGCAAATTGCCCTATCTTTTAAGAAATTTGCCGAAAACGGCGTCATTCGTTACCAATCCGTGCAATGAAAATTAGTGTATTTCGTGTAATTCGTGGCTGCAAACAGGAAAAGCAGCAGAAAAAGTAAAAAAAAATCATATATGCAGTTAGTTTATTCTCAGCGAGTTAGTTGAAAAAGTGATTTTTTTCATAAAAAAATTTTAAAGATATGCTTTTTGTATTTATAAATGTTGTACATTTGCCGCGATTTTTTATGTATAGAAAATCGTTCTGAGGAGAATAGTATAAAAATAGTTAAAAAATAAAAGTATTAGTAACTTAAATTTTCAGGAAAATGGAAAAAAATTATTACGATTCAGCAATGAAGGCAGTGCCGGTATGGATATTGGCGACTTGCCTGTTTTTTGGTTTGGTGGGCGGTGTGTCGGCACAGACGAGGCTCATCAGTTTTGAATTTTACGGCGAATGGACGTTTGACAAGGCTCAGGTGCAGGAAAGGGCATTGAACTCCAACGATGCCTACGCCGTGCGCGACATCACGAAGGAGGCGTTGGGCAGCGAGGCGCAGTTCGCCAACATTCCGCTGGCGATACGCATCGACCCCGTTACCGACGTAACGACGATCGAACTGGCGTCGGGCGAGCAGAAAGAGGTCTTCACGGCGCTCAACGCAGAAGACAACTCGCTGGTTTTCATCAACTTAGACTCAGAGCGGGAAGACGACCTCATCACGTTTAAAACAACGTCATCCGAATTGCCCATCTTCTTCAATCCCATGGTTGACGGAGAAAACGGCATGAACATGCAGCGAAACTATACCTACCGCAATGAGCAGGGAGGCTATGTGCAGGGGAGGATTACGATATATTATTTAAAAATTAAAAATTAAAAATTAAAAATTAAAAGATTTAACACTTTATTTAAATATTTTGGCAGTAATTAATAATTAAATACATAAAAAATGAAGAAATTTTACAATTTTGCTGCGATGCAGCACGGAACAAGCGCAGGAAGCGCAAACTTTTGCAAAACTACGAATGGTAGAAATCATGCAAATCACGGCGGAAACGTCATTGCGGGCATGACCCGCAATCCCATGCGAGTAATGATGTTGATCTTCGCAGCCCTCATCATCGCCTTCGGCGCAGGAAGCGCGCGGGCGCAGAGTTGCAACAACATTACATTGACGGTTACCGGAACAACGCCGGCGCAGTGTGGCGTCGCCGATGGAACCATCACCGTAACAATAGGAGGCGCCGACATCGGCAACCTCTACGACATTGATATGTCACAACTCAGCATTTGGACATCTCCGGTTAATCCGGGAGATGAACCGAAGGTTGAGTGGGCGTCATGGAGTTCCGGATATACAAAAACCAGCCCCGCCAGTGTACCTGCCGGGGATTATGTGGTACAGTTCCGCTCTTTTTGTGCAACATCGTATGATCCTAGTAATCCCTCTTATGACGTTACGGTCGTCTCTACCACGGCAACGGTGAGTACCAGTGGTGCCTTACCGTTTGGGTTTGGTCGGTCCAGTACACCGCAGACGCCCACATACCAGAATTGCCAAAAAGGAACAGTAGTCATTGAATTTTCCGGCACTCCGCCCTTTAGGATGACATATACAGAGGCGCCCGTGGGTTTAAAGGATACGTATATAGATTATGATGCGATAGGCTCCTACACGCTCAACAACTTGCCCCCCGGAGATTATAAATTAGACGGCACAGATCACTGTGGCAATGGAAAAGGCTCCACATTTACCTTGACGACAACTGGAACCCCGTTTGCTTTTCCACAACCCACCATCATTGTCGCTGCTACTTGCGATAACGGGTCAATCACCGTGGTTCCTTCCGGTGGACTGGCGTCCTATACGCTTGAAATTACAAGCGCGCCGGCGGGTTCCGGGTTACAAGGTTATACGACTACATATTCTGCAGCAGGCCAATTCAAACTAACCGACCTTTGGCCCGGTTGGTATGACATAAAAATCACAGATGCCTGCGGCGTTCCTATTACCAGAACAGTTAATGTTCCCAACGCCAGCGCTTTTGTCTTTACGTTGGCGAACCTCGCTCCTAACCCCAACCCCGTAGGCGCTACGTGCGGGTCAAACAACGGAAATGTTACACTGCATTATGAGCCATTAGGACATACTTTTGCCCTCGAGTTAGATAAAAATAAGCCCATTCCGACAGGTTATACGGGAATAACATCGTGGCCCTCTGTAACACCCAACGCAACTACAGGGAACGCTGCTATAACAGGTCTCGTTGCCGGAACGTATTATTTCGTAGCCGACGATAACTGCGGCAATACGCTACAGTTAGACGTTGTCGTGCCGGCAAGTACTGCGACTTTAGATTTTACCTCCACCACAGTTCCGGAGCTGACGTGTCCTACTCATACAGGCGCCATTAACATCAGTATGACCAATATGACGCCGCCTGCTAAGATTACGCTGATGGATTCCGGCGGCGGATATCTCGATGAGTTTACCTCAACCTCCGCCTCCTACATCATATCCGGCCTCCCTGCCGGTACTTATAGCGTCAATATTACGGATGCTTGCCCCGGCAGTAATGTTACCCATACCAACATTGTAGTAGGGACGCTGAGCGGCGATCTAGTGGGAACTCCAACTTTTACCGCAGCAGCAACTTCTCCCTGTGGTACCGGACTAAGTATAGCCTGTACAGGTGGTATTAACGTCGGTTGGCAACACTATTATACCTACGGATATTACGAACATGCTGTTTATCGCATCGCCGGCAGCGATGGCAGTACAAACCTTATCCAGCCCTATGATGGCACATCTTGGCAAGCTACAGCCTTTACATGTCAATTAGACATACCCTATTACCAATTTTGCTGCGACGGCGATATCCTCCAGATTCGGATAAGACCGTTAAACTGCCCGGGTTCCGAAAAAACCTTTACGGTAAACACGACCGACCTCTGCAACATAACGCCTTTCACCTTGAACACCCCAACGCCAAATACAACTAATTGCACCATATCGTTTACAGGAAGCAAAGGGACGTCGGCTAATATTGCAAAAATATGCACCGCGACAGGGACGGTATATTATGAAGAGGAAGACAATCCGGGCGTTTTGGTCAATTCGGGAATATCCGGAAATTCAATATGTGGAGGCTCTTCGTTTACTATAAGCGGCGTACCATTCAAAGCCGGAAGAACCTACTACATAACGCTGACGGAAAACGGCGCCGATCCCATCACGTGCAGAAGTTGGACGCAGACCTATACGGCGCTTGCTTTACCGGTATCGTATGCGATCCAGCAGACAACGTTAGGAATAGGCGCGCCAATAATAATGACAGCATTAGGTGGAGAACCACCGGAGAACCAATGTATCGCCGGAGAAGGATCAAACATTTATATGACGGTTACTCCTTCCGGAGCATCCAATTTTCGCAATGCGGTGATAAAGTATGTATCGGGTCCTGATGATTATGTCCTCCCCATAGGACCTCCGGGCGCTACCTATACCGTACCCGATTATAATACCATAACACCTTTTTCCCTTTCAAACCCCACCACCGATGCAAATACTCTTCATCCTTTGATAGAGGGAACATACGTGTTTGACGTTCAACTACCCTGTTCCACCGAAAAACAAACCTTGACATGTAATGTGGTACAAGGATGCCCGGTGACGCTAAATTCAGGTGTGATGGCGATGTATACGTGGGGATCTTCCCTGTTCCAGATGCCCTGCAATTATGAATTTAATACTGCCATTACCTGTAATGGAATGGAAATTCGACCCAAGCAAGGAAACATCGGAATAATGCAGGAGGTCCATAATACTTCACAGAGTTATGTTTACGTAAGGTGTAACTATCAAATTATATGTGAGGAACATAATATTGATGCGTGCTATTCTTGGACACAGAATTATTCGTTATCATCATCATATGGGTCACAGTCGAGTCGCTTGACTATGATGTATAATTGGCTTAACGCGCCAAATACCTATCCGGTGATTTACAACGCGGTGTTACCCGGCACTTATAAAATAAGAATGCGCCTACTTATAGGTTGTGAGGATAACTGTTATATTGCCGAGACCGAGGTAGTATATCCGGAGAATGTTTCCATAGATCCTAATAATATCTATGCGTACAAGTGCGTTGGTCAGGAGACGGGCTATATCATTGTCAACGGTATCAATGGCGTTCCGCCGTACAAGTATTGGCTACGGCATCCGGTTACCAAGGCGGTCATTAAGGAACTCCAATTTGATGATCCGACCTATAATGCTTGTTTGTTTCTTGGTGTTGACAGCGGTCTCGGGGACAACGGTGTTTTTGAGGTTTATATAGAAGATTCGTGCGATCCGCCGAGTTATAGCGCTACTAAAGTTAAAATGATAGACTTGGAGTCTATCAACATCGCCTATACCAAGAATGGCGGCGTCTATTGTGAGGATGAAGCGGTGGAGTTGAATGCGCTTTCGCTGTCGCCTGATGCGCTTTATAGTTGGTCGGGTCCCGATTATACCTCCCCGGGTGGTGGTAATGATCAAAATCCCACTTACCCGGGCGTTTACACCGATGGTTTACCGCATGATGAGATGGTATCTGTGATGATTCCGTCCTGTGATTTGCCAAAGACAGATATCCTGCCGATAACGATCTTAGACGAAGGCGCTCCTCCGCCACCTACGATTACTACCGACGATGTAGAGGTTTGCTATAATACGGGCAGTGTTAATATTGTAACATTGTCGGGCGCTACTCCTGCTTCGGGCTGTGAGTTACGCTGGTATGCCGATGATAATCCGCTATCTTCTCCCATCACGCCGCCGACCTCATTTCCGACGGCTACCCTCGGCAGCACGACGCTATGGGTGTCGCAGATAGCGGTTTCGAGCATCTGTTTGACGGGCGAGTCGGACCGCGTGCCGGTTGACATCGAAGTGAGCAACACCGGCGATTGTGACCCGTGTCCACTCTCCGACTGGGCGCGTCTCAACGCCTTCATCGCCGACAACAGCGCGGCTACCGAACTCCAAATACACCCGATGAGCAATCCTGACGGCGTCATGGAAGACTTTACCGCTGATCCGGCTATCATGGTACTTTGCAAAAATGAGGACTGGATAGATTGGGAAGGCGCGACGATAAACGTTTCGCGCGACATCACGCTCGTAGGGGCGAAAAAGGAGATTGAACTTCGCACGCCCTCCGGCACGACGCCCACTAATGTTAACGTGCGTCACTTCAACGCAGGCACGGGAGCGTCGGGCAGCATTACCATGGAGTTCGACGGCGTCATCGTGGACGGACAGAACTACGGCGGCGGTATCAACGTGCAGGATTATCCGGTCAGCATCAAAGGCGCGGTGATACGTAAGTGCGTCAATAACCAAAGCGGCGGCGGCGGCATACGCGCCCAAACTTCGCTCACCTTGGAAGATGTAACCCTCACCGGCAACAAAGCCGGCTACGATGCCGTAACTTCGGCATGGGGCGTCAACGGCTCCGGCGGCGGTGTCTATGCCAATAACGCGCTCATCTTAGTAGGCGACATAGAAATCTCCGACAACGAAGCCGCTTACGGCGGCGGCGGGATTATGAAGGCTTCTACTACCGGACTGTTCGATACAGGAGGTCTCACATTATTAAATGTAACCGGCAACGTCGCACGCGGCAGCGGACTCGGCACCGGCGGCGGCGGGATTTTCACGTCGGCAAAGTTGACGTTCCTTACCGGAAATAATGTTACCATATCCGACAATAAAGCCTACACCGGCGGCGGCGGCGGCATCTTTGGCAATGACGACTTAACGTTAGCCGACGTAACCATTTCGAGAAACAAAGCAGGATATGATGTTGACGCCGACGACTGGAACGAATCAGGATACGGCGGCGGTATTTATGCCTTATTCGCCCTCACCTTGGGAGATGACGTAGAAATCTCCGACAACAAAGCCGGCGGCGGCGGCGGCGGGATTCATAAAGGCAATACCGGAGCGTTCAATGTTACGAGTTTGACAAAATTGGATGTAACCGGCAACATTGCATACGGCACCGGCTCTTTTATGAGCGGCGGCGGTGGCATCCACACCTTTGTGCCTTTAACGATTAGCCCCACAGCCAACGGAATCAACATATCAAACAATATAGCCGCCTCTCACGGCGGCGGGATTATCAGTATCGGACAAGCACCGATAACACTGAACGGCGGCGTTACCATCTTCGGTAACAAAGCCGGGTATGATGCTATAAATTTGCAATGGCTCAACGGCGATGGCGGCGGCATCTATGCCACCGGCGCCCTCACCTTAGCCGGAAACATCGTCATCGAAAACAACGACGCCAGCGGCAGCGGCGGCGGGATATGGAAAGACGTCAACGGCGATTTCGACGCACCCACCGGACTGACGAAGTTAGATGTTATCGGCAACAGAGCGGTCAACGGCGGCGGAGTTTACACCATGGCGCCGTTAACACTCGACGCCGGAAGCGACGCCGTTACCTTCACCGGCAACGGGGCTGTAGAGAACGGCGGCGCTATCTATGTCTCCTACGCGAATTTATCACTCACCGACGTAACCTTTACCGAGAACAACTCCTCATGGGATTTTGACGCTGATGACCTCATCCGTAACGGCGCCCTGGGTGTGGGCGGCGGCGCCATCTATGCACGCGGAGACGACTCAAACCAAGCACTCTATACCGTTGAAATAAAAGGCGGTAGCCACTTTATCGGAAACCAGGCGGTATGCGGCGGCGCCATCTTCTTACGCGGAATAACTGCCTATATCAGCGACCACGTTATCCTCGAAGAGAACGAAGCGCCCCATGAAGGCGGCGGTATCTTTATGGGTTACAGTACGCTTAACGTCTCCGACAATGCGGAAATCAGAAACAACAAATCTGACGGAAACCACGTTGCCGGCGGCGGCGGCGGCGGCGGCATAACCTTAGACTGGGCTGACGCAACGACGCCCACTGTCCTCAACCTCTCCGGTAATGCCAAAATCATCGGTAACATGGCAACAGGCGGCGGCGGCGGCATAATGGCTACTTTCGAAGGTACCCGTGAGATCAACATTTCCGGCGAAGTCGAAATATCCGGCAACAAAGCCCCTTACGGCGGCGCTATCCTTGTGGCTGCAAGCACCGTGGCTGCAGGCAACCCCGTAAAGATCTCCGAAGAGGTGCAAATCCACCACAACGGCAGCGAAGACGCCACCATTTCCGGCGGCGCCATCTATATGCTCGACCACAACGACCTCACCGTAATCGATAACGTCAAGTTCTACGAAAACAAAGCAACGAAATTCTACGACATAGAAACCATCGATCCGGACTACCCTTATAATCCCGCCCTCGTAGCGTATTCCTTATCCGGCACAACCATCTCCATCGCCGACCTCATGGAGATGCAAGACTTTCAAACACACATTGAGGCAACCGTATCCTTAGAATCCAACTACATCTACAACAACTACGACGTCAACTTAGTCGGTCCACCCGAAGTTTACGAAATCTGGAACTGGGCAGACTTAGCCTACCTCAACGAGATCATTCAGGACGAAGACGTGTGGGGCGGCGACTACGGCTACAAAGCCGTGTTGATGCAAGACCTCGGCGTGCCGGGCGAAGGGAACTACGGCGACGGCACCGACTGTCCCTACGACGGCGACGCCACTCATCCCGAGCGTATGTACGGGTACTACGGCTACGAGAACTGGATCAACGACGCTTACGGCACCGACGACCTGCTCGTCGGCGGCGACGCCACCACTCCCTTAGCGATCATTCCCGGCAGCGGCACGTTACCGTGGACGTCCGAGGGCTGGACGCCCGTCGGCGGCAACACCTATCCGAACTTCTACGGAACGTTCGATGGTAATGGACACACAATCAACGGGTTGTGGATTAATTCCGCAGACCTTCACGTCGGATTGTTCGGAAATGTAACCGACGGAAAAATAGAAAACCTCAACGTAAGTACCGCATCTGCGGGTGTGGTGTACGACGGAGCATTAGGTACTCCCGGTGTAGCCCATGTCGGCATTCTTGTAGGGACAGTGATGGAGGCATCTGAGATTGAAAACTGCCACTCGGCAGGATTTGCCAAGATGGATAATACCCATGGTGACCTCTCATGTGTGGGCGGCTTAATAGGCAGTTTTAACGACTATTGGAATCAGGGAAACAGCGACCCAAAAGCAACCGGCTGTAGTTCATCGGCAGATGTTGAAGGCGACGAGGACGTCGGCGGATTCGTAGGAGTGCTGGGTTATGGACTCGTTTCAAACTGTTATGCCACCGGCAACGCAACCCTTACAGTGCAGCCCGGAGCCTTATCCACCGGCAGCGGTCGAGGCGCGGGTGGCTTTACATGTACAGTGGTCGGTCAGGCGAAAAACTGCTACGCTACCGGAAAGGCTACCGCTAACTATAATGGCGGCAGCACCAACTTATTGGGCGCATCCGGATTCTCTGCCATAGGGTACACAGATATGGATGTTGACAACTGCTACTCCACAGGTACGGCTACCGTCAACATTAATGGTGCCGCCACCACCGGCGTATATTTGGTTGGTGCAGGTGGTCTTTTTGCAGGAACAATGGGAGGAACCATCACCAACTGCTACACTACCGGCGCTGTATATTTCAATGTGAACGAAGAGTGCTCCGTTCTAACTGCAGGAGGTTTTATTGGCGTGAACGCCGGAGCAATAGCAATATCCAACTGCTATACCACCGGAACAGTAACGGTGGATATTGACGCCTCCGTCAACATGCCAGGGACCTACGCTATCGGCGGTCTCGTCGGAATGTCGGCTGACCAATCTTCCATCACCAACTGCTTCGCCCTCAACGCAACAATAGACGCTCCGGAACATCCTTCGATGAATCCGCAGCCCATCAACCGCATTGTCGGTTACGACGACGGAGCCACCTTACAGTACAACCACGCCTTAGCCTGTATGAAAGTCAACGACAACACCGTTGACGAAACCGGCGACGACGAAAACGGCTTGGACATCTCCAGCACCGACGCCCAAGACCCGGAAACCTACAAAGACGCATGGGGAGACCCGGCTGTATATGACACCTGGGCATTCGACCCATACACCGACATCGGCGTGGACAACGCTAACTTGCCCGTGCTCAAAGTATTTACCCTCGCGGCGTTCCCCGAATCGGCACAACCGCCAAGAGTGGAAAGTTGCGGCGTTTACGAAATCTGGAACTGGGCGGACCTGAATAACATGAGAACCGTAGATTGGAGTAAATACGGCTACAAAGCGGTGCTGAAGCAGAACCTCGGCACGCCGGGCGGCGAAAACGCCTGCGGCGAGAAAAATTATGGCATTGGCGACGATCCCGACTGTCCGTACGACGACGCACAGAAATACGGCTGGTACGGCTACGAAGGTTTCGGCGATGGCGCCGGACTCTTCGACGGATGCACAACCTGCACCGACGACGACTATGCCGATGCTTTTGGAACTTACACTCAGGCAGGAACCGCCTACGGCTGGAATGCGACAACAGGATGGAATCCGTTGACGAACAGTCCCGGAACAGGCGTACCGGCATATAGTCTTGACGGACAAGGCTTTGAAATCACCGGTCTGTGGTCAACGCAGAATGGTCTCTTTGCCCTTATGCTCCCGAGTATCAACGCGGCAACGATATCCAATCTCGGCGTGATACTCGACCCCAAAGGAGTAACAGGGGCAACTTGGGTAGGCGGACTTTGCGGTCAATTAAACGGCGCAGAAATTTTCAACTGTTATGTGAAAGGTAATGTTAGCATCAGTAGCGGCGTCGTTCTGCAAGTTGGCGGACTCGTAGGGCAGATGTCTCACTCATTAGCAGGTTGCTCAAAGGTTAGAAACTGCTTTACCGAAGGTGAGGTTAACGGAACAGGACCTTCCGGCATCGGGAGTTATACCGGCGGATTGGTAGGAAGAATCCTCATCGATGCCGGAGATCAAATATCCATTACCAACAGTTATTCTCTATGTAATGTGACTGTCAATACTGATGCTACTTCGTTTGTTTACGCGGGAGGGCTTGTAGGAGAAACTCATAATGCATACATAGCCAATTGTTACACTACGGGTAACGTTATCAGCACCCAGTATAGCGGCGGTATTGTAGGCTCGGAGGACTACTATGGACAATCTTCTATAACCGGATGTCTGGCGCTGGGTTCCAAAGTGGAAGGCAACACTGGTGCCAATTACGCCGGTCGTATTTGGGGTGGAGCATATATTCCGGCTACTGCTTCCGATAACTACGCTTACGAAGGCATGAAAGTGAACGGCTCTGATATAACCTCAACGGATGACACAAGTCAAGATGGCGCAAGCCTCGATTGTACCGAAATATTAGACCCCGACACCTACGCCGACGCATGGAACGGCGACTATGCAACCGAATGGACGCATATCTATGACGACTATCATACAGGAACGTCCACCAACCTTCCCATATTAAACATCTTCGACAACACCACCTTCTCCTGTGCCAAACAAAGCCCACGCATTATATGCAAAGCCTACGAAATCTGGAACTGGGCAGACCTTGCCGATGTCATCAATCAGCAGGAAAACAACGGCATCACCAAGTTTAAACTGATGCAGAACCTCGGCACGCCGGGCGGCTTAAATGATTGCAAAGATCCGAATTATGGCATTGGCGACGATCCCGACTGTCCGTACAGCGACGCACAGAAATACGGCTGGTACGGCTACGAAGGCTTCGGCGAGGGCGCCGCTGAATTCGACGCCTGCACAGGATGCACCGACGGCGACTATGCCGATGTCTTCGAAGGCTACACCCAAGACGCAGGAACCGCCTACGGCTGGAATAATGCCGCAGGTTGGACTCCGATAGGAACCTCCGCTAAGCCTTTCACCGGCGCGTTCGACGGACAAGGGTTTGCGATTTCGGAAATGTGGATTAATAATGCAAACGCCAATCAAGGATTGTTCGGCTACACCGAAAACGCCACGATAACCAATCTCGGCGTCAATGGTTCTGTTACAGCATCATCATGGAGCGGTTTGTTTGCAAGTTCAGTCAAAAAAACGGAAATAGCGCACTGTTATGCAAACGGTTCGGTTGACAGCGAATCATACACCGGCGGCTTTGCAGGACACGCCGAAGATACAAAAATAACCGACTGTTACGCCAATGTAACGGTTAATGAATTAGCCAAGAACGGACAGGTCGTCGGCGGCTTTGTAGGATACGCCCGCAGGGTAGAAATCTCCAACTGCTACGCCACCGGTGCGGTTTACGCAGATGCGGTAGGCGTCGGCGGTTTTATCGGCGAACTCGACATGGGCGCTAACCCGACAGACGACCCGATATCCACCATCACTAACTGCTACGCCACCGGCGAAGTAGTAGCGCCATCAGCATCCGGCGTTAGCGGATTTGTGGGAAATACATATCATCCCGACTCCGAAATCACCAACTGCTTTGCCCTGAATGCAACAGTTACCGGCGGTTCCAACGTCGGACGTATTGTAGGCGGCGGTACCTTACCTCTCTTCACCAACAACTACGCCTTAATAAGCATGGTGGTAGTGGAAAACAACATCACCCCCGCCTTCTCCGGCACAACCTATAACAAATACGGCAAAGACATCAACGCCTGTTCGCTCGTTATCATCGACAACAGCCCCAACTTCTTCATCGCCGTTCCCAACGAAAGCGCTATCCCGCCTGTCTATGGCGGCAACTGGGACAGCGACTTCACCGACTACTGGAGTTTCAACTACGGCGTTGATAAACTCCTCTTCGTTGACGGCACAAACCTCCCACTCCTTAAAGCGTTCAACACCGAAGACTTCGACGGATGTCCGAAACAAAAACCAAGAGTGAAAAAAGATTACACCGTAACCTACCACAAGAACTGTAGCGACGCCATAACCGTTCCGCCTCCGCAAGACTATTGCGCCGACGAAGATGTTTATTTGGTTTATAACGGCTTCAGCAGAACGAATTATGACTTCATCGGCTGGGTGAGAGATGACAATATGAAAACCATTCCCGACTACGAATATATCGGCGGGACCTTCACGGTTCCCAAATTCACCATGCCCTCCGCCAACGTGATCCTCTACGCGGTATGGCGTGCTGTCGCTTGCGACATCATCGGCTCCGTCGTCGCCTATCAACAGCCCACCTGCGGCAATAGCGACGGACAAATCCAAGTCCTCATCAACGATGACGGTCTCGGCTATAAATACGACGTTATAGACCTCATTACCGGTCTCAGCGTAGCCGACGGACTATCATTGCCCGCCGGCGGCATCATTCCCGACAAACTGCCCGCCGGATTCTACACCGTAACCATCACCAACTCAACCAGTTGCAACAACATCAGCCAAACCGTTACCCTCACCAACAGCGATGCCGACGTTACCGTCGAAGTAACCGACATCCAACCCGCCCAAAACTGCGGAACAACCGACGGCGAAATACACTTCACCGTTACCGGCGCTACACTGCCCTACGATTATATTATAGAAGGTGGAGCAACCATTCACACAGTAGTAAACGATAACGACCCCGTTATGGTAAACCTCGGCACAGGCGATTACACCTTAACCATCGTTGCCAACGGCTGCAACATCCCGGTGCAAACCTTTACGATAGGTGTCTATGACGAGGCAACGGTTACTGTGGTTGCCACTTTGGACGCCGATTGTAGTGGCGGAGACCTCTTAGGCGAGTTGACGGTAACTGTCTCCGACGGAACAAGTTTCGACCAATATCGTCTCAACAACGGCAAATGGCAACCATTGGTACTGCCGCCGTCGGCGCCCTATGTCGCGGTCATCGAACTCCCGGCAGGAGACTATAAAGTAGAATTAGGCAACAGCACTACCGAATGTATCTCAACAGCGGAATACGCTACCATCCTCACCGACGACACCGACGGATTTAGCGTCGAAGCCATCGCGCTCTCACCGGCAAGTTGCAACAACAGCAGCGGAAGCATCAAACTGACACTCAGCGACACCGACACCTACTTCTACAGTTTGGACATGGGCGGTACCACCACCGAATTCCTCACCGAAAGCGACGGCACTTACATCATTGGCAACCTGAAAGCAGGCGTCTATACCATTGTCGTCTATGACGGCAACGGATGCGAGTTTAAACATCCTCCCGTCGAAGTACTGCCCGGAACCGAATATGTTGACATCGTGGCAGTTACAGTACTGCAACAACCCGACTGCGGCGACGACAACGGCATCATCCACGTTGACGTCGTCGGCGGAAGCGCTTACGAATACTTCATCACCGGCGCAACGGATTGGACGGCATTGCCGGCAAACGGTCTTATCGTCAACCTCGAAGCCGGCAACTACACCGTTACGGTACGCCTCAACGGAAGCAGTTGCTCCGACGTCAGCCACAACATCACGCTGACCAACCCGGGCGTAGTAGTCCCGATTGATAATCTCGTTGTTACCAATCCTGCGACGTGCGGCGTTGGAAGTA
>JGI24702J35022_10001692_pt1 | contig 13675 bp, 6 predicted proteins | sample TergutTh196P4_FD_35022 | JGI IMG/M metagenome (IMG submission 35022)
TCGAGAAAGTCCAGTAACTGTTGTCCTTCCAGCACTTTCATCCCGAAGTCATCTACGACCAGAAGGTCGGTCTGTGCCAGTTTGTCGAAGTATTTTGGCAAGGTAGCTTCTATGCGTGCCATAGTGATTTTTTCAAAAAGTTTCTGCAAATTGAAGTATGCGACATGGAATCCCGATAAACAGGCCTGGTAAGCTAAGGCCGTAGCCAGCCAGCTTTTTCCGGTTCCTGTAGCGCCGGTTATAAGGATGGCTGTCCCCCGCCTGATAAATTCGCATGTAGCTAATTGTAACACCTTGTTCTTATCAATACCACGTCCGGTATCGAATACCAGTTCTTCAATACTCGCCTGATAGCGGAATCCGGCCTCTTTAATCAGGCGTGCATTTCGGTTTACTTTCCTTTGGTCTTTTTCTGCCTGTAAAAGGAGTTGCAGACCGTCGCTAAACGAAAGCGCATCCGCNTTTCGTGTCTCTTGCAGTGAGAGCCAGCATTGNGCCATACCCGGCATTCTCAATGACTTTAATTCGTTTGCAATCAAATCCATAATTGTTTGTTTTTAATGTTAATATAAATGTATAGAAAATNAATGTATATTCACTTCTGGGTTATTNAAACTGTTTTTTCCCTCTGATATTTTTATGATCTGGCGGCATGGCCGGTTTTTTCCGGGCGTTATTTTCTTCCAGCCCTTCGCATTTGCTTTTTACTAATTGCTTGATGAATGAATATTTGTATATACGATATTTCAATGCGGTTTCACAAGCCTGTTTGAACAATACGGGGTCTGTATTCTTTTCGAGATGTATTAACCCTTCACAACTCTTGTAAAAGGTCTCCGGCGGGACTTTGGCTGTTTCAAACATGTTTCTTATAACCTCTCCCAGTTCCGCCATCGTGTTCTCGCCTCGCTTGATATAATAGTCCGGAGAACGTTCACGATACGCCTTCGAATGGGGTGCAAGATGTCCCTCAATTACCGAATGACCACCCATCGTGTAATTCCTTGTATGAGTGGCTATACTTTCGCCTTCACTGTAAATTTTTATCAGCGTGCGGGTATAGATAACCTTCACTGTTTGACTTATGTATGTGTGAGGAACTGAGTAAGAATGCTTGTCCCTGCCAAAGAAAATGAAGCCATTCATACCGACCTTGATTTCGGTTTTGGAACGTATCTCAAAATCCGTCGGGGGAAGTGGGCGCAGCGCCGGCTTTTCTACCGCAAGGAACTGTTCTTCACGTGAGTAGGGAAGCCTTTGCATGCGCTTGCGGTTATGCGCCNGCATCTTCTCCGCCACAGCACGGTTAAGTTCTTCCAGCGAGTAANAAACTTCATTGCGTAACGCCGCATACACCCGATTGTATACGAGTTGTACATGACCTTCTACGAGACTTTTATCGCGTGCGTGGTAAGGTCTGGCCGGTAACACCGAACATCCATAATGGTTTGCCATGTCCTCCAAAACATTGTTCAGTGTGGGTTCGTAAGGGTCGGTTTTGGTGACCGCAGACTTAAGATTGTCAGGCACAATGATGCGGGGAACACCGCCCAATGACTTAAGACAACAGATAATGGCATGGATGAAATCTTCGCATTTTTGAGAAGGTACACACATTGCAAATCCGTAGTCAGACACGGCCAGACAAGCCACGAAAGTCTGAACTTTTACTGTATTGCACGTTTCCTTTTCTACATAACTAATTAAGTCGCCCGTGAAATCTATGAACAGTTTTTCGCCGGCAATATAGGTGTCACGCACCAATGTCGTTGGCTTCTGAGCCAGTACATTCTGGTTGAAATGGAAACGGAACTGCGTTAAGCTGTAACCGTCAGGATGCTTTGATTTGTATTCTTCCCATAAAAGTTTTAATGTAACGTGCTTACGCTTCATTTCTTTCTCCAAATACGGGAGAAGTACCTTGAACTCCTCAAAACGTTTGTCCGGATAGGACGGACTTCCTCCTGTCATGCGGTGTTCCAATACAGGGTCGTCAAGGCTGAGTAATGCCTCAAATTCCAGTTCGTCCACAGTCGCACGTCCTACGTAACGATTGACCGTTTCTTTGTTCATCTCTAATGCAGCGGCTATCGCCCTGTTTGAGTATCCGTCTAAATGCAAACGGATTACCTGTTTAATTTTGTTCATACCTTTTGTCGTTCCTGCCATAGCTTGATTAAATTTTTATGGTTTAAAACCACAAAAATAAAATGACAAATGTGAACAAATAGATACCGTTAATAAAAACCGGTCAAATTAAACAGGTCTGCTCCGGTTTGGATTGAACAACAGCCTTTTGTGAATTTTAGTGGGTGGCAATGCTCCGTTTTTCGGTAAGGGTTGACTAACTTCTCGGAAGGTGGGCGGCAATGCTCCGTTTTTTGCCCGTTTTTCGCCCGTTTTTCGGCTTTTGAACGGCAATGCTCCGTTTTTTTGAGCCGTTTTTGGGCTTTTTCTAGGCTTTTTAAGGCCGCTTACGAACAATTATCAACCCGTTTTCTGGGTGGGTTTGCTCCGTTTTATCCAAAGTCGGGAAGCGGAAAGAGTACATTGCTATTAAATTGGACACAACATCTGAAAGAAAAACAGAATAAGGATACCGAAACAAAATTGATTTCATGTTTTGCGGATATTGACGGTTCTGCGGTAAATGATTTTTTCTTTCGATTGTTTAATGATGAAAAAAAAGAATTTGGTAAAATACATACCAATGAGGAAGATGATGAAATATCTATTTTGGACAAGTTCATTCCGTTTACGTTAAGTCAATCGAAAGAAAGCAAAAAGATTATCATTGTTATGGATGGTATTGACCAAATCAATTTTACAAACGAAAGACAAGGTAAATATTGGTGGTTGAATGAAACTCTTCCAGATAATGTAAAAGTCATAATCAGTACTACTGATGAGAATTTGGATAAAAATATGTTTGAGGTTCATTCGATGCAACCCTATTATTTACCTGAAGTCATTTGGCAACATCTTAAAAAAGAAGGTAAAGAATTAATATACACTTCTTTTGAGGAAATTTTCAACTTTGAAGATAGCAAATTAAAGGAAAATATTCCCGTAATAGCCCGCCTGATATGCTCAGAAATTTGCATGACTGCAAATTACAAGAAGTTACCTATTCTACTAAAGAAATATAACGAACAATTATCAGCAGGAGAAGATATTATTGAACTGTATAAAGCATTTTTGGAACGAATTGCAAAAAGGAATGTGATGAGAGGTGATACTCTGCCGGAAATTTGTCGTTATCTATATTGTTCAGAATGTGGTTTAAGTACTGAAATTTTATTGAAACTATTTGGCTTACATGGTAAAAATAGAAAAAAACAAGTAGTCTTCTTCTATACATTACTCTATCATGAATTAAGGACGAGTGTTGACGGACGAATTGAATTTTCGCATTCGTATTTTAAACAAGCAGTATATGACTTGTATATAGCATCCAATAGAAACATTATAGAATCTTGTCGAAACGACATTATATCTGTATTAGAAGCAATTCCTTTTACACTGAATAATCTTGTTGAGCGAGCTTATCAAATTAGTCAACTGAAAAATAAGAAAAAAATGTATGGATTGCTTTCAGATATTGATTATGCGAATGAACTTTATAATATTAATCGGATCAATTTTTTGAAATATTTATCTTTGATTGAAGAGGAGAAAAATGACATATTTAAGAATTATGAAATAAATCAACACAATGAACATATCTCATTTTTAGCAAATTATTATCAAGATATAGCTATATATAAAAAGGCGGAACAGTGTTATGAAATTTTACTAAATAAGAACGAAAAAGCCTTGAAAAAAAAGCAACCGTCTACTGCAAGTATTTACAATAACATGGCTGAGGTATATCATGCACAGGGGGATTTCGATCATGCTTTAGAATACTTCAACAAAGCATTAAAAATTTGTGAAAAGGTCTTGGGTAATGGACATTCTTCTACTGCTACAATAAATAACAACATTGCTTTGATTTATGATAACAAAGGTGATTACGACAGTGCATTGGAATACTATAACTACGCACTAACCATTCTGGAAAAAGTCTTAGGAAAAGAACATCCTTCTACTGCTACAACCTATAACAACATGGCCTTGGTTTATAGTAATAAGGGTAATTACGAACGTGCTTTAGAACATTATAGCAATGCATTAACCGTTTTGGAAAAAGTCTTGGGTAAAGAGCATCCATCTACTGCCACTACCTATAACAACATTGCCTTGGTCTATGACAACAAAGGCTTATACGACCATGCATTGGAATACTACGAAAAAGCATTAAACATTCGTAAACAAGTCTTAGGCAAAGAACATCCGTCAACTGCTACAACCTATAATAACATGGCATTAGTTTATGATAACATGGGCGATTATGAGCGTACTTTGGAATTCTACGGATGTGCGTTAGCTATTCAAGAAAAGGTCTTGGGTAAAGATCATCCATCCACTGCAACTACATATAACAACTTGGCTACAACCTATGATGATAAAGGTGATTACGACCATGCACTGGAATACTTCGAGAAAGCCTTAATCATTCAAGAGAAGAGCTTAGGTAAAGAACATTCATCAACTGCCACTACATATAGTAACATAGCGGGAACTTATTACAACAAGGGCTATTACGACCTTGCCTTGGAATACTTTAACAAAGATCTGGCTATTAGTGAAAAAGTTTTGGGCAAAGAACATCGGTCTACTGCCACTACCTATAACAATATGGCGGCAGTTTATGTAGCCAGGGGTGATTACGACCATGCTTTAGAATATTACAACAAAGCATTAACTGTTCTCGAAAAAGTCTTAGGTAAAATACATCCATTAACAGCCAATACTTATAGCAACATGGCCATGGTTTATGATAGTAAAGGTGATTACGATTTAGCCTTAGAATACAACGGTAAAGCGTTAATCATTCTTGAAAAGGTATTGGATTGGAAAGAACATCCGTCTACTGCAACTACATATCACAACATGGCTATGAATTATGATAACAAAGGTGATTATGAACGTGCGTTGGATTTCTACAACAAAGCGTTAACCATTCGTGAAAAGGTTTTGGGCAAAAATCATCCGTCTACAGCCATTACCTATAATAACATAGGGGGAGTTTATGAAAACAAGGGGGATTCGGATTGTGCTTTGAAGTATTTTCGAAAAGCGATGGAAGTACAAGAACAAGTATTAGGGGAAGAGCATCCGGATACAACAACTACCTATAATAACATAGCGGGATTTTATTATAAAAAGGGGGATCACAATCGTGCTTTAGAATATTTTAAGAAAACGTTGGAAATTCAGGAAAATACCTTAGGCGAAATGCATCCGTTAACAGCATCTACTTATAATAACATGGCGGTGGTTTATTTAAACTCGATGGGTGATCCCAACCGTTCCTTTCATTATTGTAAAAAAGCATTAACTATTCGCGAAAAGGTTTTGGGAAAATATCATCCATCTACAGCTATTAGTTATAACACCATTGCTGGTTCTTATCGTGCAATGGGCGATTACGATCTTGCTTTGGAATACTTTATGAAAGCGTTTACAATTCGTGAAGAGGTATTAGGAATTGCACATCCTAAAACGGTTGCTGTATGCATCAACATTGCTGGTGTTCATGATATGATTGGAAACTATTCTGATGCCTTGAAATGGTATAACGTAGCATTAGATGTTAGCGAAAAAATCTTAGGTGAAAAACATCTTGATACTGAAGATATTAAAAATAAAATATCAGTAATATGTAATAAAAATCTCAAAAGTAAAACCTAAATTGGTTCAATTAAATAGGCTTTCTGATGCAGAAACGAAATAATATAATTGTATGATAATATGAACAAAGATATAAAACTCTTCCTCTCATCCACTTTCGATGAGAAAATGCAAGAAGAACGCGACTATTTCAGAAACGAAATAAATGCGGAACTAAACCACATTGTAGGACAAATTGGGAAGAATCTATTTCTGTATGATTTTGAATTGGGTATACATGGATTTGACTCTGAACTAAAAGAAAATAAAGATGAAGAATATTTTAAATATTTTTCAAATGTCCTTGATTTCTGTTTTGAAAAAATTGATGAAAGCAACTATTTTGTTGGCATTGTTGGAAATACCTACGGTACAGATGTAATTGATGAATTGATAGAAGAAAAAAATTACACAGGCAAATTTAAAGAATTAGTAAATAAAGGGATAGATGAAGAATTAAGTGTATTAGAGCTTGAATTCATTGAATCACTGGAAAATCTCAAAAACAAAAATCAGAAAAAAGTTTTCTTTATTAAAGATGCAATATCTGAGAGTAAAACTAAAGTTCAAAAATTAATCACTCGTATTAAAACATGTACTGCAGCCAATGTCAATATATTTTATTACAGTAAATACGAAAATATCTTATCCGAAATAAAGCAATATTTTGAAAAAGAATTTAAAAATGAGATAGAAAAATTTACCACAGAAGAAAAAAATAGAAATCTGGTTTATGCCAATAAAACTCGCTATTATATTCCCAATATATCCAACCAAACTATATCAACCAAGCCGATTCTTGAAGAATTGGATGATTATATAAATAATGACTCGCAAAAAGTATTTGTTTTATTTGGTAAAACAGGAAGTGGTAAACGTACAACACTGTCACAATGGATACTACAAATAAAGAAGAATAGTGAGGCAAAAATTATTTCCGCTTTTGCTGGTGTTGACGGTACTACGATTAGCGAGATACTTCTCAAAATATATAGTCAAATTCCTGCCAATGACAAATCATCCATTAATCAACAAGTAAAAGACGAAAAATCATTGTTGGGGAAATTTGCACAATTTACATTAGAAATATCAGTATCAGAGCAATGCCCGAAAACAGTTATTGTAATAGATGGGATTAATCAACTCGAATTTACAAGTGATTGGAAGAATGATAAATATTGGTGGCTAAACAAACAACTTGAAAATAATGTCAAGGTGATAGTTAGCGCCATTGATAATATTGAGGAAGCCCATTTTGCCCTTCATCCTATGCCTTCTCATAATTTGTCAAAGTTGATCGAAGGGTATCTTAAAAAAGAGGGAAAAGAACAAATATATAAGGATTTTGAGGAAAAACTTGCATTTGCAAAGGAAGAAAGACTTCCTATATTTGCCAGATTGTTATGTACAGAGATTTGCATGACTGCAAAATATGATACCATAAATGGAATATTGGATAAATATAAAGAAATTTCCGATATACTGGTTTTGTATAAAGAGTTTCTAACACGACTTGCAGAGCGACAGTCTTTGAATAAAAATACGGTACAGGAATTATGCAGTTATCTTTATTATTCAGAAAACGGATTGCATAGAGATACATTGCAACAATTATTTCAAGATGGTGATAAACAGGTTAATTCTTTTTATTCCCTGCTTTATCATGAGTTAATGAAAAATGTTGATGATAAAATAGTATTTTCTACTTTATATTTTAAACAAGCAGTCGAGGAACTTTTTATTGATGACAACAAAGAAGCAGAATATCGAACTGCAATAATTAATGTATTAAATATGAGCAAATACTCCAAAGATGGGGCTATCATTGCCGAAAGAGCGTATCAAATTTATCGGATAAACGATAAACAAAGAATGAACAATTTACTTGCGGATATTGATAATACAGAAAAATTGTATTGGATGAATCACATTCGGTTTGTTGAATATTTGAACTTGATTGAAGACAAAGAAAATTTATATCAATGTATAAGTAAAGAAAAATTACCTGACAAGATTATCATATTTTTGTCATTTTATTATAATGAAATACCCAATTATGATAAATCATTGGAATGGAGTAGAAAGGTATTAGTAATTTACGAAGAAGCCTTGGGCAAAGAGCATCCGGATACTGCTACTATCTACAATGACATTGCTGAAGTTTATGATAATAAAAGCGATTACGACCTTGCATTGAAATACTACAGAAAAGCATTAAAAATTCGCAAACAGGTATTAGGTAATAAACATCTGGATACTGCATCTACTTATAACAGTATGGCTGGAATTTACGATATCATGGGAGATTATGACTGCGCTTTAAGATATTACGCGAAAGCGTTAAAAATTTTTGAAGAAATTTTGGGCAAGGAACATCCACATGTAGCAACCACTTTTAACAACATGGCTGTGGTTTATGATAACAAGGGAGATTACAGTCTTACATTAAAATATTACTCGAAATCTTTAAATATAAAAGAAAAGGTCTTGGGCAAAGAACATCCGGATACTGCCACTACCTATAATGGCATAGGTTTGGTCTTATATAACATAGGCGATAACGACCGTGCCTTGGAATATTACGCGAAAGCATTAACCATTTCTGAAAGAGTCTATGGCAAAGAGCATCCGGATACTGCCGCCACCTATAATGGTATTGGTCTGGTCTATGATAACAAAGGTGATTACGACCGTGCTTTGGAATACTACTCCAAAGCGTTATACAATATGGAAAAAGCCTTAGATAAAAAACATCCTAATATCGCCAATACCTATAACAATGTAGCTGAGATTTATCGTTTACGTAGCGAATACGGACGTGCTTTGGAATACTATGGTGAAGCGTTAAAAAATTTTGAAAAGGTCTATGGAAAAAAACATCCGTCTATTGCCACAATTTATAATAACATGGCACTTGTTTATGATAACATGGGTGATTACAACACTGCTTTGGAATACTACGAAAAAGCGTTAACTATTCAAGTAAAGTTCTTGGATAAAGGTCATCCGGATATTGCTATTACATATAACAATATGGGAGGAATTTTTTATAACAAAGGCGAATATGATCATTCTTTGGAATACTTAATAAATGCTTTAACCATTCGTGAAAAGGTCTTGGGTCTAGTACACCCGGATACTGCCACTACTTATAACTACATGGGTGGTGTTTATAATTCCAAGGGAGAATACGATCGCGCTTTGGAATATTATGTGAAAGCGTTAGATATTTATGAAAAGACTTTGGGTAATGAGCATCCCTATACAGCCTCTACCTATAATAACATTGCGTTGGTCTATGATAACAAGGCCGATTACTGCCGTGCTTTGAAAAATTACGACAAAGCGTTAGATATTTGCGAAAAGGTCTTGGGCAAAAGACACCCAGACACTGCGACAACCTATAATAACATAGCAAGGGTATATGGCGCGAAAGGTAATTACGATCTTTCTTTGGAATACTACAACAAAGCATTAGACATAAGAGAAAATGTTTTAGGCAAAGCACATCCGGATACTGCCGCTACATTCAATGACATAGCTGTGGTTTTCCGTGCTCAGGGCAATTACGTCTATGCTATGGAATTCTATGGGAAAGCATTAGGCATTCGTGAAGCAGTTTTGGGTAAAGAACATCCTGATACAGCTACTACCTATAACAACATTGGTTTGGTTCATAGGGTACAAGGTAATTACGACCTTGCTTTGGAATATTACAACAAAGCGTTAGAAATTCGAAAAAAGGCCTTGAGCAAAGAGCATCCGGATACAGCCGCTACCTATAATAACATAGCTGCTGCTTATCACGTATTGAGTGATTTTGACAGTGCTTTGTTATTCTATACCAAATCCTTAAACATTTATGAAAAGGTTATGGGTAAAGAGTATCCGGATACAAAGACCGTGCTCAATAATATGGCTATTGCCTTCAAAGAAAGCGAAAATCCGGAACCTTTTGATGAGTGGTTGAAGAAAAACTTGTAGATGTAATTATTTTATAAACAATAAATATTTAAATGTTATGTGTAAGAGTATCTTAGAAAAAAAGGAAAGTCCCGCAGTACAAGCACATATTAATATGTCGCAAGGGGTAATTAACAGAATGGCGAACAATAGCGCCAATTGTAAAAAATGGGCTGTAGCTATCTTAACTGCTTTACTGGCTTTGGTTGCTGATGGTAAAATTGGCTTTAGTAACCTTTGGATATGTTATATTCCAACAGTATTATTCTTCTTTTTAGATTGTTTCTATCTGGGATTGGAACGACAATTAACAAAAAAGCAAGAAGAATTGATTGAAAAAATCAATGATGGGAAGGATTTTGAAAAAGATTTATTCGTAGTAAGGCCAAGAACTGCAAAATCATTTCGGCAAAGAGTTTACGCTGAATTAAAAAAATTCGGCAAACAATTTTGGCGTACTATTGGAGGAATTATTTCCTTTTCAACTCTTCCGTTTTATGGCGCTATGATAGTAATTATATACTTTTTCTGTAAATAACCATTAGAGAAATATGAACGGGGTAATAAAACTATTTCTGTCATCAACTTTTGATGAGAAGATGCACACAAGACGTGATTATTTCAAAAATGAAATAAGTGCGCATCTCAATAAAATTGTTGGGCAAACAGGTGCAAACCTGTATGTATATGATTATGAAGTGGGAATCCCTAATGGCACGCCTATGGAAACTGTTTTGAATACCTGTTTTAAAAAAATAGATACCTCTAATTATTTTGTTGCGATTATTGATGAGGAATATGGAGATACCGAAATTGAAAAAAAATTGAATAACAATGCTAAAATCTTAAAACAATATAAAAATCTTATAAGACAAGGGATAGATAATCAATTAAGTGTTTTGGAATTAGAAATAAAAAGAGCGTTTGAAAACAAGAATATCAGAAAATTCTTTTTTATTCGTAAAGACGTTAAAAATAGAGAATTGAAATTACAAAAGTTAATACAAGACATTAAAAACAATACACCTTCCGAAAATGTCAATGATTTTTCTGAAGATTCTGAAATATTGACTGTTTTAGAAAAACACTTTATAGCGGAAATTAATGATGAATTAAAACAATATAAAAAAGAACAGCGGAATCGAAATTTGATGTATGCCAATAAAATGCGTTATTACATTGAAGGCAATGCTACTTTAAATATTATTAGTGATTATATTTCTAATGATTGCGATAAAGTATTAGTATTGAACGGAAAATCCGGAAGTGGAAAGAGCACATTGTTATTGAATTGGATAGAACAACACCGTTCCGATTCAGAGAAAAACATTGTTTCATGTTTTGTGGATATTGACGGTTATACAGTAAGTGATGTGTTTCACAAATTCAACTATCAAATATCAGAATTACAAATAGAAAAAATAGATGACAAACAAGACGAAATTTCTATTTTAGATTCATTTATTTCGTTTACACATAATCTTTCCAAAAACAATAAGAAAAATATCATTGTACTCGATGGACTTGACCAAATCAATTTTGCCAATGAAAGAAAAGGAGAAGCCGCAAAATATTACTGGTTAAATAAAACATTGCCTCCCAATGTGAAAATTATTGTCAGTACTACAGATAAGGAGGTTGATAAAAACAAATTTCAGGTTCATACAATAAATCCTTATTCTTTATCCAAAATTGTTAAAAACCACCTTGAAAAAGAGGGTAAAGAATTATTGTATCCCGATTTTAAAAAACTTATCAATTTCAAAAATAAGAACATAGATAATATTCCTGCATTGGCTCGTTTGATATGTTCAGAGATTTGTATGAAGGCAAATTTTGAAGAATTGCCTAAATTCTTGACCGATTACAGTGAGCAATTAGAAAAAGGAGCAGGAATAATTGACTTGTTTGAAGGATTTTTAGAAAGAATTGCTGATAGAATCAATATTTTGCCTAAAATTTGTTGTTATCTGTATTGCTCTCAATATGGTTTAGATACCAATGTTTTGTGCGAACTGATTAGGTTAAAGAGCGAAAACGGAGAAGAACAGATAGAGCATTTTAGTACATTGCTTTATCAGGATTTGAGAATAAATGTTGATGGACAAATGGAATTTGCTCACTCATATTTTAAACAGGCAGTAGAAATGTTATATATGAGAAATAATCAAGATATTAATCGTTATCGTAATGATATTATTAAGGTATTGAAAAAGGATAAACTCACTGAAGAAACTTTATTCGAATGTGCATATCAAATTAATATACTGAAAAGTAAGGATAAAATGTTTGAACTGCTTTCAGATATTGATAATGCTGAAAAACTCTATAACATGAATAAGATACTTCTTCTTGAATATTTAAAATTGGCAAATAATACAATTGGCTTGTTGGAGAAATTCGAGAAACATTTCTATGATGATAAGTATATTGTATTTATTGCTTATTTATACTGCGAGATTACTTATTATGAAAAGTCGTTGGATTTTTTTAGAGAAATCTTAAATATACGCGAACAAGAATTGGGTAAAGATCATCCAAACATAGCAGAATCTTATCAAAGAATAGGAGAAGTATTTAATAATAAGGGAGAATATGATGAAGCATTGAAATGGCATAAAGTGGCATTGGCTATTCGTGAAAAAGTATTCGGCAAAGAACATCCAAACACAGTAGATTCTTATTATAATGTTGGAATAATTTGTTGTAATCTAAGTATGTATGATGAAGCGTTGGAATGGCACAAAAAGGCATTATTTATTCGCGAAAAAGTATTAGACGGAGAACATCAGGAAACAGCAAATTCTTATCATTGCATAGGAATAGTTTGCAATAATCAGGAAAACTATCACGAATCATTGAAATGGTATGAAAAGGCATTATTTATTCGTGAAAAAATATTAGGGAAAGAACATCCTCATACTGCAAATTCTTATCATAATAAAGGGATAGTTTATAATAATCTGTGTAAGTATCTCGAAGCATTAAAATGGCTTGAAAAAGCGCTATCTGCACGTGAAAAAGTATTTGGAAAAGAGCATCCTCATACTGCCGACTCTTATTATCATAAAGGAATAGTACATAATAATTTATGTAATTTCGGTGAATCGATGGAATGGCACGAAAAGGCAGTATCGATTCGCGAAAAAGAATTAGGGAAAGAGCATCCGGACACAGTAAATTCTTATCATAGCAAAGGTGTAGTTTATAATAATCTAAGGAACTTCGATGAAGCGTTGAAATGGCACAAAGAGGCATTATCTGTTCGCGAAAAATATTGGCCCAATAACATCCACACAGCAATTTCTCATCATAGCATAGGTAAAGTTTACAATAATCAAGGCAACTACACCCAGGCATTGGAGCACTATAGCAAAGCATATAAGATTTTAGTCGAATTAAAACATCCAAACACAAAAAACGTTCATGATAGCATGTTTAATATTTATAGCAAAACATACAACTCCTTGCTTTTTGAAGAATGGCTAAAAACGAGAATAGGAAAATCAAAATAAACATTATGCAAACAGACATAAAACTCTTCCTCTCATCAACTTTCGATGAGAAAATGCAAGAACAACGTGATTATTTCAGAAACGAAATAAATGTGGAATTGAATCATATTATAGGACAAGTTGGCAAAAATCTTTTCTTTATGACTATGAATTAGGCATATCTAAAGATTAAGTTTTCTAAAATGTACTTGATATCTGTTTTCAAAAAGTAGATGAGAGCGATTTTTTTGTTGGTATTGTTGGCAATAACTATGGTACACATGTAAATAAAAAATCAAAAGAGAATTACACGGGAAAACAATGAAAATAGAAAAAATTACCGAAAACAAAAAACAGTTCCTTGACCTGTTATTATTGGCAGACGAACAGGAAAATATGATTGACAGGTATTTGTCAAGCGGCGACTTGTTCGCGTTGTATGA
>JGI24702J35022_10001693_pt1 | contig 13673 bp, 5 predicted proteins | sample TergutTh196P4_FD_35022 | JGI IMG/M metagenome (IMG submission 35022)
GGGACTGGGGCGGCGGCTACCGGCGGCACAACAGGCGCAACCGGCACTAGCGCAGCGGGTGCAGGCACGGCGGGTGCTGGCACAACGGGAACTGGCGCGGCTGGGACTGGGGCAGCGACTACTGGCACAACCAGCGCAGCTGGCACCGGGGCGGCAGCTACCGGCGCAACCGGCGGCGCGACGGGAACTGGCGCAGCGGGTACAAGCACGGCGGGTGCTGGCACAACGGGAACTGGCGCGGCTGGGACTGGGGCAGCGGGTGCAGGCGGTACGGCGGCTACCGGCGCAACCGGCGCGGCGGGAGCACAATCAACAGAGTGGACTCAAGCTACGGCTTACAGCCAAGGCAGAAGCATTACTTTGCCAGGAGGCGTCCAGGGGCGTTACGGTGCAGTATATTTTGAACCTGATTCTGCAGTCTTGATTGAAGCATCGCGCCCCACCCTTGAAGAGGTAGGACGACAGTTGTCAGCAAACCCATCCACGCGGGTGCTCCTTAGGGCATACACCGCGAATTTTGGCACCCCGGGCGGTAGGCAGATGGTAAGTGAGATTAGGGCAAATTTCTGCCGGGACTACCTCATGAGGAACTATGGTATCGCAGCGGGACGTATAAGCAGCGAACTGTATGGTTCTGAAAAGTCGCCTGAACTTATTACAATTACCTGGGAATCATATAGATGTGCGGAGTTGATCATCATAGGGATGTAGGGAAGGTAAAAGGTAAGAGGTAAAAGAGAAAAGAGGGATTTCTCGAAATTAATCACGCAAAGGCGCGAAGTTTGTAAAGGACGCGACGGAAAGATACGCAGATACGCAAGAATAATTTTTTCTTTTACCTCACTGCTTTCCTGCTTTTTTCATTTTTCCTTCTTAATTTTTAATTGGCTTTCCATCCGCGTTAATCCGTGTAATCCGCGGACCCCCCTTCTTCCCTTGGCGTCTTTGCTTCTTTGTGTCTTGGGGTTAAGCTTTTAACGTAGGCCTTCTACTTAACCGTGATTTCTTCCTTCACGTAATCAATCTGGGTTCTTATTTCCCCTATGGGAACCCATTGGACAAGGAAGGAAATTTCATTGTCGAATTTATACTCCCTTGAGCCTTGGGGCAAATAGGGTGTCATCTTCATCGAGAGCTTCGCGTTCCAGTCGCCTAAATGGTGGATGAGGGACAGGTTCAACGTTTTCATCTTAAACCCGGATTGCCTGCGCAAATTGTCATCATCAAGACGGAAGGAATTAAAAAGATCCACAAAGAGGTTATTCTCCTGTCCCTGATAAAGCTGAACCGGCATATTGAAAAAGGGTAGTCCCTGGAAATACTTAAAAACCACCGCATTTTCAGAACTTGTTGAAAGATCCACATCAAGAAAATTCATAATCCCCAGTCTAAATCCCAGGCCAAAGTTAAACTTGGAATTGGTATACCTTTGGAGATCAAAGGCGAGGCTTGTGTTTAGGGACAAGGAAAAAGAAAGCCGTTTTCCCCATAGATCTTTTTTTTCAATGGTATCATTGTATGCGAACTTTAGTTCTTGCGGATAAAACCCCTTGTCTTCCATAAGTATCCAGCCGTCAGGCAAACCATTGTTTACGCTCCCGCGATAATTATACCGGTAGGGCTGGATTAAGGCCGCTGAATACGATGCTGTAAAACTGTAAAGGGAGAGACTGGAGGTAAAGGTAGTATATTCGCTTTCTTCGGGATCATAAACTATATACTGCTGGAAGCTGCTCTTTGAATTGAATCTAAGGATTTCGGTAAAATAAAACGGCTCAATTACCCGCTCCTCACTGTCCAGGGGGAATAAAATCCTGTTTTTTAATGTTGTTTCCGTGATCCATGCCCTGAATGTAGCATTGCTAGAAATCGAGGAATCCTTGGGAGGCAGCATCGCAGAAAAGGAGACATTCTGGTTATAACCCATTACCAAAGCTGCTAAGTTAGCTGTAACCTGATTGTTGGTTATATCGGTATCATCCCACTTCCCCGTAATCCATTCCCATTCTGGGCTGCTTCCGGTGGTGTCAACCTCTGTCTTTACAAAAAGTCCCCGGATGGCATACTGCAGGTTTGAATTGCCCCAAACAGGATCCTGATAAAAAGGCCTAAACGTAGAGGAAAAATCCCAGTAAGAATTAAAATAGGTTTCATTATTTACCCTGTCCCATGCAGCCTTTGCCCCGCCAGCGGATGCGAATTCTTCGGCACCTTCATTCAGGAAGGCGTAGTTTTGAAATGAGCCTGTCCCCGAAAACCGGAAAAAGCCTGAATAGGCGAAATAATTTACATTAAAGCCAAGGCTGTAGTCGCTCCGAATGCTTGCAAGAATCGAAGCCACATCCCCCCAATTGATGTCTTCGGGATCTTTCCAGTGTACGTCCGTCGATCTGAATTGAAGTTCCGATGCGGCAGTGGGCGCCAAACTGTAATCAATAAAAAACTGGGGACTGCCTGTATCGGGCAGCGAAAACCTCTGGCTTAAAACAGGAGGCGTAAGGTTATATACACCGGACAGGGAGCTTGAAAAATCATCAATACCCTCATCAAGCTCGCTGTCCGGGTCTCCCCAGGGAGAAATGGGGAGATCCGGAAGCAGCGCGTCCCCCGGAGCCGGCTCATTTGTGGTATCCGTCCGGTTTTCAATGACATTCGCCGTTTTAAACGGAGTGCCTGCTATGGCAGCAGTAACCGAAACCAAAGTAAAACGGCTGGGAAAGAAAAAGGCCCTTCCCGGATTGGGCGGCACAGACGGACCAGAATAGTTTCTTGAATACCGCTGGTTGAAAAGCAGGCTGCTGCTAAAGTTTGAAACTGAAAAAGAACTGACATACGGATCATAACGGGTTACCGAAGGCCTGAGGGAACCAGTCAGCTTCCACTCATAGGAATTTAAATAGGTATCGTCAATCTCATCCGAAGAAACCCCCTCCCGAAGCATGGAAAGCCAGTCAAGTACTTCCGTCCTCCGCATGAAATCCCTGTCAACATAAGGGTCAGAATAGTACGGAATTGCCCAGTTCATTGTGCCGTCTGTAATTTTATACGAGCCGGATAAATCTAACCTGTACCTAAACGGTATGTCCAACGCAATAAACCTTGCCGAATTCCAGTTGCTTTCACCGTCATGGTTGAGAAAGGGAGTGTAGTCACTACCGACCATATAAATATCCCTGGTCAAGCCCAATCCCATGGATAGCGTTGTTGCGCCCATCTTATCCTTCTCCGGAAGGGCGATTTCCGTTCCAAGGTAAGCGCCAAGGTTCGCATAAGCGTCAAAAATCACCGAAAGCCGCGTCTCGTTGGGATCAACCTTTTTTTCTTTTGAAGTTCTTAAAAACACACCTTCCCTTACTTTTCCCACGTTTTCTGAATCGCCCCCGAAAATCCTTGTGAGGGAATTCTCCGATTGCCCTGTAGATTTGGGCCTGCCCAGAATATAGGTTGTCGTCTGCAGGAATGTCCCTTCCCTGGTACGGTAGCCCAGCACCGGATGGAAAACAATTTCATCCGCCGGGTAAAAGAAAAAGGGAAGGTAAAGTACCGGGATATTGCCAACCCTTAAAACGGCATTGAGGACTGCCCAGTCATTGCCTGGCAGAAGCCAGAGCTTTGACGCAGTCATAGACCAATAAGCCTCCTCGTTTGACGGGTTGGTTATTGTTGCCCTCGTTAGAAGAGTGACCTCTTCGCTGTTACGGGAGATAACCGTTCCTGCGAACCGGTACGAGGTTGATTTGCCAACCGAGGATTTTTCCGATGTGCCGTCCATAAAAATACTTGACCAGTCGTCCAGATTAACCGTAATGGACTGGCCCCTGAAAGTCTCTACAGTGTCCCCCTCCTCTTTGACGTACTCGACATCTCCTGTCGCAGTCATCACATTGCGGGTGCGGTTGTAGAGTATCTCCCAGGCTTTGATCCGATGGAGCGCGTTCCCGTCTTTGAGGCTTACTATCACGTCGCCCTTAAGGCGTGCATACTCTTCGTCCACCACGTCAAGGGTAAAGTAATCGGTAGTTTTTGCGGATTCAATGGTGATGATCCGCTGCCCGGCCTGGGCAGCGCTTCTCGATGCGCGCAAACCATAATAGGAGCGGAGCCTTGAAGAAAGCTCTTCCTTGGTGCCGCCTTCGCTAAGGCCCAATTCCCTGCACCACGCAGCAAGTTCGGAAAGGCTGGAAGTCCTGATATCCATCTCAATATAGGAGCTTTCGGCGTTTTCCCCTTCCTCTTCCTCAACGGTATCTTCCTGATCTTCCTGGTTTTCATCCCCGCCTTCGCCGGCTTCCGCATCCCCCGCAGCCTCAGCGACATCAGTACCGGCAGCTTCCCCACCAGTTGCCTGGGCGCTTAGGTAAAAAACAGGGAAGAGGAGAAGGCAAATTAAAAGGAGGAGAAGGTGTTTCATCGTTTTTTGCCGCGTTTACGCAACAGCTCCTTTAGGTAATTTCCCGTGTATGACGGCGCAAATTCGGCCACTTCTTCGGGCGTCCCCGTTACGATAACCTGGCCGCCACGATCCCCGCCCTCGGGCCCCAAGTCGATGATGTGATCCGCCTGGAGCAGCACGTCCAGGTTATGCTCAATCATGATAACCGTATTCCCCTGATCCACAAGGCGCTGGATTACTTCCATTAGGAGCTTAACATCCGCGAAGTGGAGGCCAGTGGTGGGCTCATCCAGGATGTAAAGCGTTTTTCCCGTGGAGCGCTTTGAAAGTTCAAGCGCGAGCTTTACCCGCTGCGCCTCGCCGCCCGAAAGGGTAAGCGCAGACTGCCCCAGCTTGACGTAGCCCAGACCCACCGACAGCAAGGTGTCCATCTTGCGCGCTATCTGCGGGATGGGCGCAAAAAACACCGCCGCCTCCTCAATGGTCATGTCCAAAACATCGGCAATGTTTTTCCCCTTGTAGCGTATGTCCAGGGTTTCCCGATTAAAGCGTTTGCCGTTGCAGACATCGCAGGTGATATACACATCGGGGAGAAAATTCATCTCGATTTTGATTGTCCCATCGCCCTCACAGTTCTCGCACCTCCCGCCCCGGACATTGAAGGAAAAACGCCCGGGCTTATAGCCCCTAACGCGGGAATCGGGCAGGTTGGAAAAAAGGTCCCTTATGGCGGTAAACCCGCCGACGTAAGTGATTGGGTTCGAGCGGGGGGTCCGCCCAATGGGGCTCTGGTCGATGTCGATTACCTTGTCGATGTATTCGTCGCCTTCCAGTTTCCGGTACTGGCCTTCTTCGTAATTCGAGCCGACAATCCTGTTGTACAGGGCAGGGTATAGCACGTCCGAAAGCAGCGTAGACTTTCCCGACCCGGAAACCCCGGTGATGCAGGAGAAAACGCCCAGCGGGATTTCCACTTCAATGTTCTTTAAATTGTGCTCCGACACCCCCTTTAAGCGGATTCTGTTCCCGTTGCCTTCCCTCCGCTTTTTGGGGGTTTCCATGCTCAAAGTACCCGCAAGGTAACGGCCTGTCAGGCTTTCCTTCACCTTCATCACGTCCGTAGGGCTGCCCTGCGCCACTACCCTCCCCCCGTGTACCCCTGCACCGGGGCCAAGGTCCACGATGTGATCCGCGGTGCGCAGGGTCTGCTCGTCGTGCTCCACGACGATGAGCGTGTTCCCAAGGTCGCGCAGGTGGATAAGCGTGTCGATAAGCCGCTTGTTGTCCCGCTGGTGGAGGCCGATGGTCGGCTCGTCGAGGATGTAGAGGACGCCAACAAGGCTGGATCCAATCTGCGTAGCCAGTCGGATCCTCTGGGCTTCCCCGCCCGAAAGGGTCGCCGCCTTCCTCTCCAGCGTAAGGTAATCAAGGCCCACGTTTTTCATGAAACCGAGCCGGGCGTTGATTTCCTTCATTATCTGGTAGGCAATCGTTTTCTCGGTTTTGCTCAGTTTCAGTGCGTTAAAAAATTTAAGGGAATCCGTCACCGAAAGGGCGGTCAGGTCCCATATATTCCTGCCCCCAACGGTTACTGCCAGGGTTTCTGCCTTTAGGCGCTTTCCCCCGCATAGCTCGCAGGGCTTTTGCCTCATGTACTTTTCCAGCCAGTCCTTGATCCCAGGGGAAGTGGTTTCCATGTAGCGCCTTTTTAGGTCTTCAAGCACGCCTGGGAATTTGGTGTTGTAGTCAAAGTGGCTAGTACCCTCCCGGTTTTTGTAGTGGACTTCGATGTTCTCGTCGCTCCCGTAGATCATGGCGTGCATTGCCTTTTTGGGGATGTCCTTTAAAGGCTCGTCCAGGCTGAACTTAAAATGGCTCGCAAGGCTCTGGAAGCGGCTCCTGTACCAGGCCGAATCCGGGTTATATGGTTCCACCCCCCCCTCGTTAAACGAAAGCGAGGGGTTGGGGATTATGAGGGAAGGGTCAAACTCCATCCTGATCCCCAGGCCAGTGCAGGAAGGACAGGCACCAAAGGGGTTGTTGAAGGAAAAAAGCCGGGGCTGCAATTCCGGGATGGAAACGCCGCATTCCGGGCAGGCGTTCTTCTGGCTGAAAAAATGTTCGGTAACCGTGTTATCGGATGGTGCCTGGCACAGCACGAGCATGAGCCCGCCAGAAGCCTCAAGCGCTGCCTCGGCGGATTCAGCCAGGCGCTGCCTTATGTCGGCGGAAATGACAAGGCGGTCGGCCACAATCTCTATCGTATGCTTTTTCTGCTTATCCAGGCTGACCTTCTCTTCCAGGTTAACGGGCACCCCGTCGATCCTCGCCCGCACAAAGCCCGCCTTTTTGGCGTCCTCAAGGATCTTCTGGTGCTCACCCTTCTTCCCCCGGATCACCGGGGCAAGCAGCTGGATGCGGCTTCCCGGCGTCATCTGCATGATGGTCTCAATTATCTGGTCGATGGGCTGCTCACGTATTTCCTTGCCGCATGAAGGGCAATGGGGCACCCCTATCCTTGCGAAAAGCAGGCGGTAATAGTCGTAAATCTCGGTCACCGTCCCGACAATGGACCTGGGGTTACGGTGGGTAGTTTTCTGTTCGATGGAAATGGCCGGCGAAAGCCCCTCGATGTAGTCCAGGTCGGGCTTGTCCATGCGCCCCAGAAACTGCCGGGCGTAGGCCGAAAGGCTCTCGACGTAACGCCTCTGCCCCTCGGCAAAGATGGTGTCAAAGGCCAGGGAACTCTTCCCCGAACCGGAAAGCCCTGAAATGACAATAAGCTTATCCCTGGGCAGTTCCAGGTCTATATTTTTTAAATTATGCTCCCTCGCGCCCTTGATGATGAGTTTATCCATGCTTACGGAAGAATAGCCCTTAGATAAAAAAAAGTAAACGGAGCCTCTTGCAAAACTCGGTCAGTTTTGCCGAGGCTCCTGCAGTTTCTCGCCCTACGGGCTGCGAAACATGCATTTTTAGCGGTTGCAATTGCAAAACTGAAGTTTTGCAATTGCTTCAATACCCAAAAAAAACCTTAAAAACTCAAGGAATTTTTAAAAAAATGTCGTACCGGCCTACTAAATTCAGTATATTTTAAGTGGAGAATAAAAAGAACATGGATAATAATAAGTGTGATTGTGAGTCTATTGAATCGTCCCGACGCAGAGAAAACATTGTAAATGCGTTGAATGTTGCAACAGAAGCATTTACCTCCAATAATGGGAAAAATTTTGACGAATTAATGACCAATGGTATAAAACCGATAGCAGAAGCAGCGGGCATAGACCGTGTTGCAGTTTACCGGCTTATGAAGTCAGGCGGGCATCTTGGTCAGGTCTACCTCTGGCATGGCAAGAGGCTCCCACTGCTGGAAGAACTGATTGTGGTGCCAGACAACCCGCCCGTGATCCGCTGGCTGGAAGTTTTAAAGAAAGACATTTGCATAAATGGCAATGTGAACGACATGGCCCCGGACGAGGCGACTTTTTTGAATCATTTCGGCGTAAAAGCAGTTTTTTTCGTGCCTGTTTTCACGCGCGGGGAGTTCTGGGGCGTCATCACACTGGAGGACCATACCCAATACCGGTCTTTTGAGGAGGACTGCCTTGACCTCTTGCATTCTGCGGCGAATCTTTTTACGAGCGCGATTGTACGGGCAGAAATGGAACGCGAGATAGCCGCAACAAAGGAATTTACCCGGGCCATCCTTGACGATGCGCCCATCGGCTACACTGTTGCGGATGAAAAATTGCGGATTTTCGACTGCAACGACACTATGCCCACCCTGCTTGGGACTACAAAACAGAACTTTGTTGAAAATTTTTTCGATTTCTCACCGGAATTCCAGAGCGACGGGTTAAATTCCAAAGAGAAAGCGCTCGATCTGATGAAAAAGGCAATCAACGGCGAAAAGCAGGCCTACGGATGGATACACCGTTCTAGTTCCGGGGAACTTATCCCATTTGAAATTACACTGAAGCGTGCGCTGCACAACGGCAAGTATATGCTGCAGGCATACCAATACGACTTAAGCAACATAAAAAAAATGGAGAAGGCCATAGCCGAAGCCGAAGAGCTCACCCGCGCCGTAACAGAAGCAAGCCCCAACCCATACGTGCTGTTCGATGAAAACCTTAAACCCCTTGACTGCAACGAAGCCATGATGCGCATCCTTGTCTGCCAGGACAAACAATACATCCTGGATAATTACTGGGAAAAATTTACGCCCGAATTTCAACCAGACGGAACTTTTTCATGCCAAAAGGCAAAGCTGGGAAAAACCAGCACGTTTATCGGCCGACAGACTAAGTTCGAGTGGGTTCACAAGACGCTCCATGGTGAACTTATCCCCATGGAAAACACAATGACGCAGATCGTACACCAAGGAAAGAAATACTTCATTTCATTCAAGTACGATTTGCGGAGCACCAAAAAGATGATGGAAAGCATGCAGAAGCAAAGCGAGCAGTTGAAAGAAGCTTTTGAAAAGGCAACCATCGCGAGCAGGGCAAAGGGCGAGTTCCTTTCAAACATGAGCCACGAAATGCGTACTCCGCTAAATGCGATTATCGGCATGACGACAATCGGCAAGGGCTCGGAGGAAATGGAACGCAAAAACTACGCGCTTGACAATATTGAGAGGGCATCAACCCACCTGTTAGGCGTAATCAACGACATTCTGGATATGTCCAAGATCGAAGCCAAAAAGTTTTCCGTCTCACCGGTAGAATTTAATTTTGAAGATATGCTTCAACGGGCCGTAAACGTCAGCAGTGTCCGCTTGGAAGAGAAAAAGCAAAAGTTCATTGTCCACATCGATCCTGCAATCCCGGAAACCCTGATAGGGGACGATCAGCGGATAACGCAGGTTATTACAAACCTGTTGTCAAACGCAGTGAAATTTACCCCGGAAACCGGTTCCGTCAGGCTTGACACAAACTTTTTGGGGGAAGAAAAAGGACTTTGTACTATACAGATTTCCGTAACCGATTCAGGGATAGGCATAAGCGAAGAGCAGCAATCCCGCCTCTTTGAATCCTTCGAGCAGGCCGAAAACAACACTGCGCGAAAATACGGCGGAACAGGATTGGGCCTTGCAATCTCAAAAAGCATAGTGGAACTGATGGGCGGAAAGATTTGGATGGAGTCTGAACTTAAAATAGGTTCAACCTTTAGCTTCACAATAAAGGTTATGCGTACAAGGGGAAAAGGCAATAAACATCTGAGCAGAGATATAAATTGGGGCAAAGTGCGTGTCCTGGTAGTGGACAACGATCCGGCTGTCCTTGAGCATTTCAGGGAAACAATGCTAGGGTTCGGCCTAACCTGCGATACTGCCATGGGTTATGGGGAAGCGCTCCGCCTTACCGAACAAAACGGGCCATACAATATATGTTTTGTCGATTGGAAAATATCGGACGTTGACAACCTGAAACTTCCCAAAATGCTTAAGGCAAAGGTTACGCATCCCGGCAAATCCGTTGTTATCATGGTTCCTGCTTCCGGATGGAATGACATTGAAGACAAGGCAAGAAAGTTAGGGGTAAACAAATTTCTCCCAAAACCCCTGTTTCCGTCAACTATCGTTGACACCCTGAATGAAATATTCGGCATGAAACGGCCGGAAGAATTGGCGCGGGATATCAAGGGCCTCTTCGCCGGGAACCGCATATTATTGGTCGAAGACGTTGAGATAAACCGTGAGATTGTATTGCAACTGCTTGCTTCGACGCAAATACAGATAGACTGTGCGGAAAATGGCGCTAAAGCTGTGCAGATGTTTAATGAAACTCCGCAAAAATATGACCTTATCTTGATGGATGTGCATATGCCCGAAATGGACGGTTACGAGGCAACGCGCTGTATCCGTGCCATTGAAGAAGACAGAAACAAACCTGAGCAAACCCCTATCATAGCAATGACCGCGAACGTGTTTCGTGAGGATGTTGAAATGTGCCTAAAAGCCGGCATGAACAGCCATATCGGGAAACCCCTGGATTTCACCAAATTCCTGGACAAGCTGCGCTACTACCTGCCAAATAAAAAAAGCGAAGCGGAATCCATAGTGGCGTAGCAAGCTCACACGAAGACACAAGAAGAAGACCTCACACAAAGACCTGGTCTGCGGAGTAACGCAGAGAAAGGAAGAAATTAAGAATCAAAAATTAAGAATTAAAAAACGTCGTGCAATTCTCTCTTACCTTATGACATTTGTCACAAATTCCGAAGCGCTCTGCACCCCCGCGCAGTATAGGGTGCATGGAGGATTTATGGCAATTCACAAAGCAGCAGACAACAGCTTCAAGGCCATCTTCAACGACCACAGGCTTTTCGCGGACTTCCTGAGGGACTTTGTCCCCGTCGGCATCCTAAAGGACGTCAGGCCGGAAGACATCGAGGACATGAGGGAGCGCTTCCTGCCCCTCTTCCAGGAAAGCAGGGACTCCGACACGGTAAAGCGGATCAACCTGAAGGAAAACACCCCCTTCTTCGTAATCGCAATCCTGGAGCACGAATCACAGGTCAACTTCCGTTCCTGCTTCAAGATGCTCCTGTACATCAGCCTTGTCCTTGCCGAATGGGAAAAGGACGCCGAAAAGGCAAAGCCGGGTTCAAGCCTGGCCAAGGACTTCAAATACCCGCCGGTACTGCCGATGATTCTGTACGACGGCAAAGGGGCCTGGACCGCCCAAAAGAATTTCCTGGATCGGACGTACCTGAACACGGCATTTGGGAAGTACATCCCGAAGTTTGAATACGAGGTGATAAACCTGAACGACTACAGCGATGAGGAGATAATGAGGTTCGGGGGTGCATTATCTTACATATTCCTCATTGACAAGATACGGAACAGCAGGGAGAAAGGGCGGATAACCCAATTGCCCCCGGATTATGTGGAACGGCTGCGCTTGCAAATTCCCGACGACATGCATAAACTGTTGGTGGACATTACCCTAAGTTTGCTGGACAAGAGCGGTTACAACCGCAAAGAAGCCGAGGCCGCCGCCGCGATAGTGGAGAAGGCCAGCGGAAAGGAGTATGGCGGGATGTTTGAGGTAGCGATAGAGAGCCTTAGGGAAGAAAGGGAGGAAGCCCTGGCAGAAGGCATGGAAAAAGGCCTGGAAACTGCCGCCCGTAACGCACTGGCCAAAGGCTATTCTGCTGAGGTGGCGCACGAAATCACCGGCCTTGACATGGGTACCATTGAAGGGCTTGCGTCAAACGCGGGCAAGTGACCAGCGTTACCGATCACTTGCCTGTTGCGGGGATGCCCCCATGGGCGTTAACTTAATAAACAAAGGCCACGGATTTTCACGAATTAAGCGGATTAACACGGATAACATCTAAAAATAATTAAGATAATCCGTGGAAATCCGTACTAATCAGTGTTTGCTGGCTTCCACAGTTTGCGTATATGGTGCCTGACGCCCCTTGTCAAGGGGCCAACTTAAGCGTTGGCAGTTTATTTTTCTCGAAGTTCCAGGCCGAGGCCGGGAAATTCGCCGTAGAACTCCACCATGTGTCGCTGTTTGCGCCTTCATAATCAGCCGCGACAACATCCTCACCGTTCATCGTAGAACCACCCAGCATACCACTCCATGTACCGGTGGCCGGCTCTACTATCATAGTAGACCGTGCGTAATTGTTTGTACCTGCGCTATTGAGTCCTATTACGCGCCCTACATTAGATCCGATAGACTCTACCTTCGGGTGCAGCGCCACGCAGTTTGTAATTGTAGCGATGTTACTGCCAGCCACGCCGCCAATACCATCACCAGCGGTGGTACCAACAGTATCCGTGGCGTAAATACCCGAAGCATAGCAGTTTGTCACTGTGCCGTTGTTACTGCCAACCACGCCGCCAACATAATTCAAACTGGCAGAAACACTGCCCCTGAAGAAGCAGTTTATTATTGTACCGGTATTATTGCCAACCAGGCCGCCAACATATGTATTAGCTTTAACTATACCCTCAACGCTGCAATTTCGCACTGTGCCTGTGCCACTATTAACCCCGACCAATGCGCCTACATTAGCATCATTCACATTAATTGCGCAATTTGTCAGCCTGACGTTTTTTACCTCTCCGGTGGAGAAACCAAACAAACCGGTAAACATTGGCCCCGTTGAAGCCAAATCCAGACAATCAATTGCGTGGCCATTGCCGTTGTAGCTACCGGTGAATGGAAGTCCTGGACCGCCAATCTTCGTGAATGGGTCGTAATTCAAATTAATGGGTCCTGTTTGCTCGTAACACAAATCCAGCCCCCACGTGCCCGTACCAATCTTTTTCAACAGCTCATCGCTGTCAACTATTAGCGGGTTGAGTGAAGAACCGTTCCTGTTGGAAACCATGGCGACACTGCTGGTTTTGGTTGCGGTCGTTACCCCTTTGGTATTGGTAACAATGCAATAGTAGTAAGTATCCCCCAAAGCATCGGAAGGCGGGTAACTGTCGCCAGTCCCCACCGATGTCCCGCCGCTTGTGCTGTTGACTGTGTTTTCGAACCACTCATACGAAAGCGTGCCATTGCCGGACGCGACGATGGTAAGGTCAGCCGGGGGAGTAGCCAGGTACTCGTAGCTTGCATTCTTGGGCTGCAGCGTGATTGTCGGCACATTGGCAGTATTCGTATTTACGCCTATCCCGCCGCCACCTGGGCTTCTCCCGCCACCACCACTGCTCCCGCCTCCCCCTCCGCCGCTATTGCCGGCGGCGGACTTCCAGTTTGCAAAGAGGATGATGTCGCCCTCCACGGTGTCATTTGCAAAGTCCCAGGGCTCTTTGCAGTCCAAATCCTTGTACCAGCCCGAGAAAGTAAACTTTGTCCGTGCCATGGTCTTTGGCAGCTCTATCTTGCTGCCCGCTTCGACGAGCTGGGCCTCGGGGACAGGCTCCCCGCCGCTGGCTTCGAATGTCACCTTGTAGACTTTAGCCGGTTTTGGCGCGGCGCCGCACCCGCAGCCGGAGACAGCGAGCCCTGCAGCCAGCACAAGAACAATTGAAAGCACGGCAAAGCCAGCAGATTTGTTTTTCCCTAGCATATTTTTACCTCCATGAAAAAGAGAAAAATTAAAAATTAAAAGGGAAGAATTAAGAATTAAAAGGAAAAAATTAATAGTTGAAGAAGAAAATTTGGCAGGTGTTTGGTAAAAGCTTGCAAAGTGAGATTTTTCTTCTCTTTTACCTTTTACTTTTTCACTTTTACTTTGTACCTTGTACGCTACATACGGTGTGGCATTGTGAAAAAAGCTTAAAACTACGCTATATATGGGTGGG
>JGI24702J35022_10001694_pt1 | contig 13670 bp, 9 predicted proteins | sample TergutTh196P4_FD_35022 | JGI IMG/M metagenome (IMG submission 35022)
CTCCGTGAACAAAAGAGGCGGGCACGGTTTAGTTTTGAAATGGCGATGGTCTCGCGTTCATCATTCAGCGTTCTTGAATTAAGCAAGCTGCTTGGGCATCCGGTGCTTAAGGAAATGATATCTATGCTCATTTTTGCAGCCGGGGATGCTTTCGGATTCCCTGGACAAGAAAATGGCAGGACAAGCCTGATTGGCATATCCGGGGAAATCCATGAACTTGAAGAAAACGACAAACTGCTCATCGCTCATCCGCACGACTTTATTAATCGTAATTGTTGGAGCGAATATCAACATCATCTGTTTCAAGAACAAATCAAACAGCCATTTAAGCAAGTTTTCAGAGAATACTACCCCATAACCGCCGATGAATCGGCCTCTGTAAATATTTCCCGCAGATATGCCGGGAATCAACTGCAGCCACGAAAAGCGGTCGCGCTCTTTAAGGCGCGGGGGTGGACTGCGGACTATGAGGAAGGGCTCCAGCGGGTGTGGCACAAAGAAAACCTGATTGCTCGCATGTATGCTCTGGCGGACTGGTTTTCACCTTCAGAGATGGAAGTCCCGACATTGGAGGCGATACAATTTTTCAGCCGGGATAGGTATGAACCGATACCTTTTGCCGATGTCCCTCCGGTGATTTTCTCAGAAACTATGCGCGACGTAGATTTAGCGATCAGCATCGCCCATGTTGGCGGCGTTGATCCCGAAGCCAGCCACTCTTCAATAGAAACACGTATCGCTATAGCGCGGGAATTGCTCGACATGCTTAAAGTCCTAAACGTAAAATTCACGACGGCACATGCTCAGATAAGCGGAATCCTGGGTGAATACTCGGTGCATATGGGTTCGGGCGTCGTTCATATGTCAGGAGTAGGGATGATATCAGTGCTGCCCGTACACTCACAGTCGAGAGGCCGGATATTTCTCCCCTTTGCCGATAACGACCCGAAGACCGCTGAGATACTCTCAAAGATTCTGCTTTTCGCGGACGATAAGAAGATAAAAGACCCTGGGATCCTGAGCCAAATCAAATAGCGCGGTAAACGGCAGCAATCTTTAAGCAATTCATTGCGGAATTGAGGGTGGCGCTGTGATAGCATACAGACAAGCCACAACAGCCAACAGATCACGGCAAGAGAACGACGAGGTAGCTTGATATGGCATATAAAATTGAGCGTGACGAACGCTATATGACCCGCCTTGCCGATTTTATCCTGAAAAAATACGGCATCATTGCAAATGCAATAATACCTGCAAAACGTGGCTTTTACGGTGAAACGTGGAAGATTACCACGGAGGAAAATAACTATTTCGTCAAAATCGTCTATCCATCAACGCATAAAGCGGTTTACGAGAGCAGTTTCCCCGTAATCGATCACATGAACCAACATGGAATCGACTTCATCAGCAAGATTGTCAAGGCCACGCATGGAAAGCTTTGCGCAAGTTTTGAAAACGCTGTTCTTGGCGTTTTCGATTGGATCGACGGTGAAAACCGGCAGGACGAGAAAGCCAAAACCCGCGAATATCAATTGCTTGGAAGAATCTATACAGTTCCGACAGAAGGCATAAACATCCCGCGAGAAGACTTCTCTGCCGGGAGCGCTGATTTGTTCTTTTTGAAATGGGCATTGTTGCCGAATGATGCGCCAATCAATGCGCTTATGAATCAATATCGTGGAAAAATCGAACATAGAGCGGAGCGATTACGATTGTTTTCCGCGCGTTGCCAAAACGACAAGTCGGGATTTTTCATAACGCACGGCGATGCCGGCGGCAACTACATTGAGAACAACGATAGATGCTATATCGTGGATTGGGACACGCCTATTCTCGCTCCCCCTGAACGAGACGCCTGGTTTTGCATGAGTTGGGATTGGGCTATTGATGCCTTCCATAATTCTTTGCGGGAGAACGGCATTGATTACACCCTGCGCCCGGAACGTCTGGCGTATTATTGCTATCATATGTTCTTCTTTTACCTCAATGCCTACCTCGATAGATTCTTGGATATCGGAGAAACGGACGGCATTGAGGACTATATAAGCGGTTGGATAGAAGAATCGTTCATGTTCGCGGACACGATAATCTAGGTAATCAGCCGCCCAATACAACCAACTTATCGCCGGGAGTTATTGCAAATACTTTACAATTCCAATTTCTTTGTTCCTATATACCAGGTCAGGACGCGTTGTAAAACCGATTCGCTCCCAAAAGCCGTTTCCACGCTCATTATGTTCAAAAACTACCAACGCAGCTTTGATGATGCCCTCTTTGCTCAATGCATCGATGGCAGCATCAACAAGCTGCGTTCCTATTTGATTATTCCAATATGGAGCGGCAACGCAAGCATGATAGATATATCCCCGGCGGCCATCATGCCCTGCCAAGATCACGCCAACCGTTTCCCCATCATGTTCAGCGATAAAGCAAGTCCGGGGATTGCGTTTCAAATAGCGCTCGATGCCCTCGCGGCTGTCATCAATATCGTTCAGCCCCATCCCGGGCGTCTTGCGCCACAAATCATAAACCGCGTCATAGTCTGTAATTTTCATTCTACGTATCTTCATAAAAATAATCCTCTCTCAAAACTCTCATTCAGGCATTCAACCGATAATCCGGCTGTTGCTATATTTCTCGCATGATCCTTATTGCATAATCTGCGTCGTATTGATCGCCTTCTTCAACTCACCGATTGTTGATTGATCTGGCACATAATACCCACGCGCGTAGTAGAAATATGGCTCCGATTCAGGAGTATGCCTGCTAACACTTTCTCCATTGACAACATATTTTCCCATGAAGTCTCCGACTAGAGAAAATGTGCCTGCTATTGATGGTTCTTCCACAAGGAACAGCACGTATTCGTCTCCGGCCTTTGGGAGAGGGGCACCAAAGAATGAAAAAAAATACAAAACGTCTTCTGAGATTGGCTCATCTGTTCTCCCCTCGCCATAAAGTTTGCTCCATACGCTCCCTCTTATGTAGCCACCGTACTCGCAAACCGTGATGGTATCATTGATGCCCAGGTCTCCACGGTATACAGCAGAGATTTTAAGATCATAAAATGTCCATGGGTGAGCATCAAAGTCTGTATAATATGTTTGCAGAACCTCTCCGCGAACAATTGTTTCAGCAACCTCAGACAGCTCAACAGCATCAACATAGATAATTGCCATGTCGGCAACCATCCCCACAACTGATATCTCTGCATCTATCGGCACCTCAAAAGAGTCGACTTTAACTGTCCGATCAACTCCATCCGGCATTGGAGATACACATGCAATAAGCATGATGGATAATACAAATTCAAATATCGTGATGATTCTTTTCATTCCCAGACCTCTTTTGTATTATATATGGTTGTGTTACTTCCACCGACTTAACTGCATATTTACAGAACTCTTGATACAGAATATCACGGTTGTAATCATAACTTTTGCTATCATCGGTGACTTTTTGCCAAAAATCCATGGTTAATTCAAGAAAGTCATATATGTGTCCTAGTTTGCACTATCGCCTAACTGAGCATACGAAATTAGTAAAAGCCAGTCTGTATAGCATTCAATACTCTCCCCACATATGCCCCCTACTGCCGTGCTAATTAATCATAACGTCTCCATCACATTTAGTAAGCTCGCGTAGCTGTCAACGTCGTGGTATTTTACGCCGTCTGTGGACATTTCATTAAAGAGCTTCTTTGCGCAGAAGATTTTAGCCTGTTCGATTGGCCGGATATTAAGGTCATCCATTGTCCCCTTTGTTTCCGCGATAAAGAAAATATGCTTGACAGCACCTTTCTTGAATGAAATCGCCCAATCCGGTGAGTAATTTCCAACCGGAGTCGGAATGTAAAACCCACGCGGACCTTTGGGCAGCTTCGCGTAGACAATGACCTCATCGGCGGTATCCAAATCTTCCGCAAACCGGCGTTCTACGCTTTTTGTTGCCGTGCCATCTGTAAATATATAGTCCTGAATTGAGTTTTTTACTTTGAACGCTTTCGCATACTCCTCAGATGCGCGGCTCATATTGAAAATATCCTGCGAATATGGTTCTTCCGCACTCGGCGCGTATGTGATATGCTCGATTACAACCGATGCTTTTTGTTTGTTGATAATGCCTATGACTTTTGAAATGAACTCCTCCGGGTTTTCTCTGAACAGCCACATCTTCTGTCTGGATATACTGCTTAATATAGCGGTTACGGTTTTTCTTGTCAATGCTGTTCCTTTGGCAACTTTCCCGATAATATCATATTCGACAGTGCTTCCATACGATTTTTCGAGTTTTTTTGTTTCTGTGCGTCCGACTAGATAATCTGTACCATCCTGCTCGCCTTCAACAAGGGTGTAGGATAACCGGGTTACACGCAATTCGTCATTAATCGCATCAATCGATTTTGCTATCAGCTCCTCGCCACTAAACTCTACCATATAGGCATATCTCTTGTTGATACGCTCCCATAACTCTTTAAAGCTTTTCCAGTTTTCATTTAGGGGGTTTTCCTTTATCGTCGGACTGTGAGCGTTTGAGGTCATCTCGTCCATGACGCTCGGATCGAAAATGCCCTGCACGAGTTTATGAATACTCTCTTCAAACGGCGCCAATTCATCCTTTAACGGCGCATAATTGCTGTTTTCTGCAGCGCTGCGATAGGTGTCCGTGACGGTGCCGTTATCGTCAACATAGTCGTTCCTGATAAGGTAATGGTATATTGCCGTCGCTTCATTTACTGTAAGCGTATGCGTCGTATCGCCATATTGTATGCCTCTACCCGTAAAATAATCCACGCTTGCGATAGTTGGACGCTCGTAAAGGTCGGCTATAATATCGCTTTGCAGTTTTCCTACAAAATCAGCATAGCTTTCACTTGCGACCACTGTCAGTTTGTTAATACCGTGGACAAGGCTCTCTCCATAAGCGTCAGTGTCCTGTCGTTCGCCTACGTTATTCACACACAGGCGCAGCCCCCGCCCTACCTCTTGGCGTTTGGTCGTGGTACTGTCCGAATGTTTCAATGTGCATATCTGAAACACATTGGGATTGTCCCAGCCCTCGCGCAGTGCCGAGTGGGAGAAAATAAACCTGGTCGGCTCATCAAATGATAAAAGCCTCTCCTTGTTTTTTAGTATTAAGTCATATGCCGATATATCGTCAGAGAATTCGCTTCCGCGTATTACCGAGCTGTCTATGAATCGCTTGTTTTTATCAATGGAAAAATACCCCCGGTGCGTGTCGGCGGGTGCAATTCCACGCAAATGCGATTGATATTCCGAGGGGAATAGCGTTAGGCGTTCGTTTAGTGCGGATGTATATTCTTCCTCAAATACCTGCCCGTACTCTCCAAGAATTTCAGCCCCATCTTCTCCATATTGACGGTACTTCGCGACCTCGTCGATAAAGAAGAGCGAGAGGCATTTAATTCCTTGTTCATAGAGTTTTTCTTCTTTATCAAAATGTGATGCAATCGTTTCTCGTATCTGGATTCGGCGTATATCCTTTTCATTGACGTTGCCGCTGGCTTCGCCCGCTGCCAACACCAGTCCATTGGTTAATGCGACTACACCACGCAGCGGGTCGATTTCTGCAATGGAAATGCCTTTATATTCTTCCAAATTGCCAGACTCTGAATATAAGCTATCATTTACACTTAGTAAGCGTGTTTCTCGCTTCACACCGCCGCTCCGCATGACTTCGAATTCCAGTCGTGCGCGTGGCGGTTTTCTGCGGTCGAGAACAATGGCTGCAAGATATAGATAGCGATTGATGCCGCCGAGGTTCTTTAGTTCAAAGCCTTTAACCTCGATTTTCTTGACAAGCTTTTTCTTGAAGGAGTCGAGCGCATCAAGAACATATACAAGATTATGTGATATCTTGTGCGTCGCTGAATAGTTCAAAGAGAACAGCGGATTGAAGTTATTTCTGATTGCGCTTTGTGTGGCGGTGCCGCTCATCTTCTGCGGCTCGTCAAGTATGATGATCGGATTGTTCACCTTGATGACTTCGATCGGGATGCGGGATCCAAACTCTTCTCTTTTTGAATATATTATCCTCGCTGCTTCATTACCGCTTTTGCCTTCAACATTCTTCTCCTCGTTTAGCGTCGTATTGAAAGCCTGCGTGTTTATGATCATCACGCTTATGCCTGAATTCTGAGAAAACTCGTCAAGCTGGTGCAAATTCGACGAATCATATACGAAGTAACGCGCCTTGAGTCCATACTGTTCATGGAAATGGTCTTGCGTCATCTCGAACGACTTTTTCACTCCCTCGCGAATTGCAATGCTCGGAACGACGACGATGAACTTGCCCCATCCATACGCTTTAAAGAGTTCAAACATTGTCTTGATGTATACATATGTCTTGCCTGTGCCTGTCTCCATCTCAATGTCAAGGGAGACCTTGCCAATCCGATTGTCCGGCTGCGGTTTCGGTTTACCGTCCTTGTCTTTTGGAATCTCGTCTCCCAGAATAGATGGGGAGAGTTTGATGTTGTTTGCCGTTTGAACACGTTGGATATTCTTTAGCAATTTCTCACTCGAAAGCTCCACTTTTGCATTTTTATATGCGTTTTCGTACTCGGGGTCAAGTTCTTCTATTGTCCCTTTTTGTTTGCCTGTATCACGGCGATATTGTTCATTTCCGCTTTTTGGCTGCCCTTCAAATACTTTGACAACGCTCTCAGCGGCTTCTGTTTGGAATTGCTGTATCTTGAACTGGAACTTCATTTCGTTCATCACAGCACCTGCCTTTTAGTAGTCGGACTGTGCGTTGCGAAGACTTGCTCAAAGTTCACCATATCGCTGTCGCTAGCAAAGCTGCTGTCGCGGAAAATGGCATATGGAGGTTTTTGCTTGGCGATTTCTGTGAGCAGCGTTGTGTCTGTTTTGCCGAAACATGCAATCAGATAACCGTCGTTCACGCTCCAAATCTTGCCGTCATACTCGATTTTTGATGATAACGGAATGCCGAGGTCAAGCATTACCTGAAAAAGCAAATCCTCGGAAGAACGGTCTTCTTTGATGTTATCCATGAAGCCGTCAAGGCTGAATTGCATCTGCGCATATTCGTCAGGGGTATAGTACACGTCTTTCATGTTGCTGCTGTCGAGTTTGAGGACTCGGAAACCGATATCGAGGTCCGCGCGGTCAAGAGGGCTTTCGTCTACTATTTTGCGACCGGCGCGGCGTATTCGCTCTTTGCCGATTTCGCAGATGTTTTTATATCCTGCTTTTGCTGCTTCGCTGTTTTCTTCGCAGACTTCGGGAAGCTGCACCATAACAAACTTGCGCTTGCCGCCGTCCTCAGCGTTAAGCTGCATGACAGCATGAGCGGTTGTAGCGGAGCCGGAGAAGAAATCGACGATTAGACTATTTCCTGAGCTTGCGTACTTCAGCAAATATTTCAGAAGATTGACAGATTTAGGGTTCTCAAAAACTCTCCGACCGAACATTTGATTGATATACTTTGTCCAGTAGCGATTATCCTCATAATAATAGCTCTTTAACATTTCTGTTACTGTTTCAATGCGTTTCTTAATTTTTGGTATGCTTGACTCGGTTTCCCCCCATTCGACATCATTACGTTTATCTGCTTCCCAAAAGGTTTTTTCCGTCCAGCGATAGCCATAGACTGGTTTAGCACATACTTTTCCCGTAACAGGGTGAATAATATCAAAGGTATATCCACCAGGTTTTGTGTTGGATGAATTGCCAGGATAGTAAACCCCAAAATCATCAACATAGGTATAGTGTGTTGCTCCTTTTAGTTCGTCCTCGTGGTCGCTAATCCATTTCTTTAACAACGAACGAATATGCACTAAATCAGAGCCATACATTGCTTTTAGTTCATTAAACTGCTTGTTTATCTTGTCAGCTTTTTCGGATTGTACGAGCCATTTTGGTTGTAGAGTCATGTTTTTTGCATACACAATGATGTATTCGTGTTCCATAGAAATCTGACTTGGATTATTATCAGTTGCTGTTTGCCAAACTATTTCTCCGACATAGTTTGCTTCTCCAAAAATCTCAGTACATATCTTCTTGATATTATCGAACTCTTTGAAGTCTATGCTAATAAAAATAACCCCGTCGTCAGCTAGCAAGTCCCTCGCAATCCTTAGCCTCGGATACATCATATTCAACCAGTCCGTGTGAAACCGTCCTTTACTGTCGAGGTTGCGTACCATGCGGTTGCCGTCTTCGTCGTATTGACTATCTCGAATTAAAAACTCCCCCGCGTCTTCTGCGAAGTCATCCTCATATATAAAATCGTTACCCGTATTATACGGCGGGTCTATGTAAATCATCTTCACGCGGTTCAGGTATGTTTCCCGCAGCAATTTCAGCACATCAAGGTTATCGCCCTCAATGTAGAGGTTTTCCGTTATGTCGAAATTGACGCTCTCCTCACGGCATGGCCGTAGTGCCGCTGCTATGGGCGTGTTGGCAAGCAGGACGGATTTGCGCTTATCCGGCCAAGTGAACTGGTAGCGCTCCTCCTTGCCTGAGAGGACATGCGTATTTATTTCCTGATGCAACACGTCGGGGTCTATGGCGCGGACAACGCTGCCGTTTTCATCTATTGTTTCAGTAATTGCGTTCGGGAACAACTCAGCAAGTTTTGCATAATTTTCGTCAGCAAGGTTCGACGTTTGCATTTTGAGTTTATCCATGGCTTTCCAATTCCTTCCGAAGTTTTTTCAGCTCCTCGTTTAAGTCCCATTTACGCCGGGGTTGATTCTCGGTGCGCATCTGTTTATCAAGGCGTTCGATTTTCCGCATCAGTATTTCACGCTCCTTCAATATTGTTATTTGTTCATCAAGAGACTGCTCATCGTTGACTTTTATCTCCCCAATTTGTATGACGAAGTTCGCCCAAACACTATCGGTATCAGTTCCAAGCAGCTTCGGCGGTATTTTTGAAGAAAAGACGGTGTTGCTGTCGTGGTAGACCACATAGGTTTCATCTGCCCCATTGACTAAGAGAAAAACGGTTTTGTATGGTATCGCTTTGCGTACAGCCGAAATTAATCGTTTGTCCGGTACAGGCGTTCTGAGCGTTATTTCGACAACTTGTATTTCCTCGACGAGCTCTCCCTGCGCGATGTTCATAGTCGCAGGGGAGATTTTATTTGACCAGCGTATTCGCTCAACTTGGGTTTTGAACACTTCTCTTAGTTCGACATCGGCGCCAACGTGATCGCAGATTCTCTCCTTCGCGATAATCCGCCCAAAGTTTGTCGATATCGGTAAATCAAGCATTGCTATAACCGCCCTTCACAACTAAAAAGCAAATGAGTTCAAAATCATCAAGACCATCTATATTGTCCATAAGCGCGGTTGTGCCGCCCGGCGTGAACAAGCTTTCTATAGCGTTGTTTTCATTTATATCAACGATTGACTGCACAACAAAACGCAGCAATTCTGATTGCTGCCGCATGTCCTTGCCCTCTTTTGTTTCATTGTTAAACAGAGCACAAAGAGTGCTGTCAAAGGTGGTTTTACCTCTACAAAGTTGCCGAAGGGTATCCAGCAGTTTCTTTGGTTGCAAATGGTCTATGTGGATGACTGCGCCTTCGCTGACATATGCCATATAGAACGGGTGGAGCAGGTTTTGATTTTTGGCGTTAATACTTGCGTTGCGGTTTTTAAGCACAAATATCGTTCCTTCGGGTGCGCTGCCGGAGCTTTGCACCACAGCATGAAGCCCATATGGAACATTATCTAAATCCCCGTTATGTTTCACATATTCAAGCAAATCAAGCCTGAACTCATTTAATCCTAAGTCCATTATCGAAACGCCGGCCTGCATTTCCTCGATGTCAACGACTTCATTTTGTAAGCGTTCCAGTTGTGCCTTTCGATATTCAAGATCCGCTTTGTCGTCGGGGTCTATAACATTATTGTTATCGGCTACTAAAACAGCGGCTTTCATCCGGGTTTCAACACGCCCCTTTAGTTCGAGGTACTTGTCTAGCTCGATATTCGGCCAGAAATTAACAAGTTGAATTTTCGCGTTCTTGCTACCGATACGATCTATGCGTCCAAAGCGCTGAATTATTCGTACAGGATTCCAGTGTATATCATAGTTAATGCAGTAGTCGCAGTCTTGCAGGTTCTGCCCCTCCGATATGCAGTCTGTCGCAATCAGCGCATCGATTTCTGTTGTGACTCCCGGCATAAGGAGCGCCTTATCTTTTGAAATAGGTGAAAAAAGCGTCAGAATAGTATTCATATCGACACGCTTGAGCTTGACTGTCGTCCTGCCGTCAGTTGTTCCGGTTATCATTGCGGTGTCAAGACCAAACCGCGTTTTGACAAACGGCGCGACTTCACGGTATAGATATTCGACAGTATCTGAAAACGCCGAGAATAGAAGTATCTTCTTGTTTCCATCATTGTACGGGTTTTGAATTTTGTCGGATATTATTTCAAGTAGTGTTTGGAGTTTGGCATCATGCTCCGGAGTGATATCCTGAATCATTAGCGTCAACAATTCAAGGACTTCGGAGTCCTTCGCGAGCCTCCTGCGCCATGATATGTAATCCATGTCCGCAAGGTCTATGTCGAGCTTCTTTCCTTTCCTCTCAAAGTATTCTGTATTTGTATCATCACCATCAAAATCTAACTCATTGATATCCTGTACGTTTATAATTCGGCTGCTTCCTGATGCATAAGCATCAATATCGGAAATGGTGTCGTCAATCAGTTTCTTCACATGTCCCAGCGTTATCTGAAAGGACACGACTGAACTCTCAAGCCGCTTTAGAAGATTAATGCTCATCAATCGCCGCAAACCTGTTTCGCGTCCGGCGCGGTCTATGTTTACGTTCGGGTCAATGTATTTCTCTCTCTTGCTGTCAAGGACAAAATCGGTTGGTTTGTAGATAGCAAGATTGAGGTTCATCAATTCTTCGTATATAGTGTCATAGTCTATTGCAGAGGGGAGGTCCGTCAGTTTCGGACGAAGCGGTACCGGAGGCATACGTTCCGGAAAGCTTCCAATTTCAGCAGTGTTGTAATAGTTTTCAATATGATTTCGTGATCGGGCAATCGTCACGCTGTCTAGCACTTTGAAAAAGTCGAAATCAAGCAAACGAAGCAGGTTTTCCGTTGTGCGTTCTTCGGTATCGTATTTGCTCCAATTGTTGAACGCTGTTTGCGCATTGCGGAATATAACGTCAATCGGCTTCTCTGTGTCGAGTTTATCGTTTATCAGCGCGGGTGTCCCCTCGTATGCAAGCTCAAGCTGATGCCGCAAATCTGAAAATCCGTTGTTTACCGGCGTTGCCGACAACATGAGGACTTTTGTTTTCACGCCTTTTCGAATAACCTGATTTAGAAGCCGCAGGTAACGGTTCTCGCGCCTGTCGTCCCCTCGCCCCGTATAATCGCCGCCATTGCGGAAGTTATGACTCTCATCAATGACAACAAGATCGTAGTTGCTCCAGTTTAGCTTTGAAAGATCGATATGCCCCGAAAGCCCTTGCTCTCTTGACAAATCCGTATGAAAAAGCACATCGTACCGCAGGCGGTCAGATGCTATGGGGTTGTTCAGGTAGTTTTCCTTAAATGTCACCCAGTTGTCTCCAAGCTTTTTTGAGCACAACACAAGCACGTTGCGATTGCGAAGTTCGTAATATTTAATTACAGAGAGGGCAGTAAATGTTTTTCCAAGACCAACGCTGTCGGCAAGGATACAACCGTTGAACTGTTCCAGCTTGTTTATGATGGCAAGTGCTGCATCTTTCTGAAAATCGTATAATTTGTTCCAGATAGCACTTTCTTTGAAACCGGTTGCTTCGTTGGGCAGGATATCTTCATTTATGTCCATCAGGAATTCGCTGAAGATATTGTATATGGCGACGTAATAGATGAACTCCGGCGAGTTTTCGGTATATGCTGCTGTTATGCCATCCAATACCAAATCGGTGACATCTTGTAATAGCTTTTTGTCGTTCCACAGCATATTGAAGCTGTCCAGAAACTGCCGGCTTTCCGAATGAGCAAGCTTTACAGTCTGCACAGCGATGTTGTTTCCGCGTTCACACCCCAGATCTGCGGTTGTAAATCCATTAAACGGCGTATATGAGTGCCCATCGCTTGATTGCTCAATGTCTAAAAATGTGCTGATAACACCGTTTGTTTGGTTTGAGCGGAAAGTGACCTTTTTCTTTATCCACTCAGCACATTCAGCGGCGATAGCTTTCTGTGTAAGCTCGTTTCGGAGCCTAACTTCAAATTCCGTGCCATACAAAGAACGTTCGCGGTTGAGGCGTGGTATGTAAAACTCACGCTTTTCTTTTTGCGCTTTCTCTTTCAAAAACGCGGGCGATGTGAAGATGAAACGCAACTCGTCAATGCTGTCCAATTGTTTCTTTAGCACTTGATATGCGTAGATAGAAAAGCAAGCGGAGGCAATCGACAGCTTGCTGCCTCTTCCAATCATGGCTGCCAAGTCATCAATGACAGTTTCGGTTATATTGTTAAACACTTGCATTTAATCCCCCCAAAATGCAAAGGTTTATTATCTGTATTCATATAGGCCTATATGCGATACTCGCAATTATACTCAATATATTGGGTATAGTCAATATTTTAAGTGTGTTAGCTTATCATAGAGGTGACATCTATGATAAGCTACGCTCCATTTTATAAAACTCTGCTAAGTAAAAATATAACCGAGTACCAGCTCATTTTTAAGCATGGTTTCTCGGCGAACATTCTGCATAGGATGAAACACAGTGCGCCCATCACTACCAAAACACTAGATACCTTGTGTTTTATTTTAAAATGTAGCGTCTCCGATGTGCTTGAATACATAGAAGATGAATAGCAGTACCGCACAGTATCATTATTCTGCATAAATAGAATAAACCGCATCTGTTTATCTAGGTTCTTATGATGCAGACGAATACTATGGCATCAAAAAGCATCATTCAATTTTCGCTTCCATAAACTCCCTAATTGCAAGGCTTGAGGTTGATGGTCATTATGACCATCAACCTCAAGCCTTGCAATTACTGATGTCTGCTTATATTGGGAGTGTACCATATGGCTGCATACTCGTCAATAATCGTTTGTATCAAAGCGACATCGGTACATATTAGAAGATATCCACGCGATTGCAGGCGCAAGGTGCAAATTATCAACAAAACCAAGCAGCGATACGTATTTTTCCTTTGCACAAAAATACTTAATCGGATATAATCAAACGTGGGTGTTCTAACGCTAGGAGTTGCACACAGCCTGACAAATAGGATGAATAACGTAGTTAGCAGATGACGAGTGCGCGACCTATATAGTGTGTTAAAGTGCCGTAGTCATGGGAGCAGAGCATTTATCGGCACGTTGTAGACGCCATCATCTCTGCGGTACGCCAGACCCCCTCCGGTAATTACACAGAGAGATGCAGGGGGCTTCCCGCCTTCGGCTTCCACTCTTTTTTTCAATGCAAGAAGGGAGGCCACACCTTCATCGACGCGATGCTCTCCGAGTTTGATTTCAAATGCAGACCAGCTTCCACCTTTAGTCTCGATGATGGCATCTGCTTCATAGTTGTTGTTATCGCGATAATGGTGTACTGTTCCGTCCAGAATATCCGCATAGATGAGCAAATCACGCATACATAGATTCTCAAATAGAAAACCAAAGGTATTGAGATCA
>JGI24702J35022_10001695_pt1 | contig 13668 bp, 15 predicted proteins | sample TergutTh196P4_FD_35022 | JGI IMG/M metagenome (IMG submission 35022)
GCATGTACGTTTTTTATTTTTGTTTGATCAAAAAATTATTACAAATAATTGCCAATGTTTTAATGTCGTTGACAGAGCACGATATTTCGGGTCTCCCAGATTCCTTAAGGTGAATAGAAAACCTACTTGAATATATATATTATGGGTCGGTAATGTAAAATAATTACAATTAATTCGATAGCCTCGAAACATATGTCATTTTGATCTTTTCTGTTTCGTTAAAAAGGTGTTTTTCATGGATGTTCAAAAAATAAATGAAATCGGAAATGAGTTTAAAAAATTGCTTCACTTGGATGGATCCCCTGTTGCCGTCAAATTAATTCCGGCCGGCAAGGAGGGAGAGATCCCTTCCCGTTATCAAAAATTAGATCGCCAGCTTCGCCACTGCCAAATTGTTGATCATGTCCGCCGAACCGGCGATTGTTTTTACACAACCGCAGGAGAGCATTTATGTAACGGCGGTGCAGCCGCTTTGGGTCTTGGCAAGCTCCCCGAAAAAGTCAAAACCGGCGAATTTTATTGTGACGGTCTCAAGCAGTTTGAAACCATCGAGGCCGCCAAAAAAACGGTTGACATGATTTCTTTTTTAGAACCTTTTTCAAATGCCATCGTTCTTTATGCGCCCCTTGAATCCACCCCATTTGAACCCGACGTCATCATTTTCATCTGCAAGCCCAAGCAAGCCATGCTTTTGACACAAGGTTATCTCTATAAAGACGGCGGCAGAATCCACGCCGAATTCTCAGGAAAGCAAAGCGTCTGTTCCGACGCCGTTGCCCAAGTCGTTAAAAGCGGCCAGCCCAATGTGACCATCGGATGCGGCGGCAGCCGATCATACGCCAAAATCATGGATGAAGAGATGCTGTATTCTTTTCCGTTCAAAGATATTGAAAAGACGGTGCAGGGGCTTGGGGTTTTGATTGGGAATTTGGGGTAAAGGGAGTCATTTTATCTGTTTTTTATTGAGGCCTAATTTATGAAAAAATACTTTGATATTTGTGTGATGGCGTTAGGGGTATTCTTGTATTTCCCTTTTATTTATTATGGAGAATCTTCTTCCATCCCTTCGATTTTTTTTGCATTTTTTTTCCCTTTATTTATTTACTTTCTTTTACGACCTGCTGAGAATTATTATCAATATTATTGGGGTCGACGCGGAGGGAATTTGCGTCAAAATATATGTAGGGCCATATTAATGCAGTCAATTTTTTCCATTTAGTTCTGTTTTGTTTTCATCGCTGTTGGCTTACTTCTCTTAGTCCTTTATGTAACAGACAGTCTTGCTCACGATTCGATCATTCGGATTTTAATTCTGATGTTATATAATCCCGTTTTCGCCTATCTTATCATGCTGTTTATCGTCAATTGGTTTTTTTCAAAATTGGGAAAGACTGAATTTATTTCAAAATTATTTGCCGATGATGAAAACGATTATAAAATAGGATGGTAAAATCACACAATAACTGTATTCAAATCATGTTCCAAAATTTTTAAATTTTGATTTTTTTTACACAAATTTTTTTTCAGGTGATATTTTTGATAACGTCTGCAATAATCAGATATTTTCTATATGCTTTTGTCTTTTTGATTTTGGGAATCGTAGCATGGAATAAAAAAACCAATATGAAAGACAAAAATTATCCACTGATCGCACAAAATTATAACAAATATGTCGCAAAAGCCCTTTTTAGCATGGGCGGGTTTTGTTTTCTAGGCGCTTTGGTATATTTATTCTTGGGTGAGGAATGGATCTGGCTTACCATCTTGTTACAATCTGCCGGAATTATGTCATTTTTTATTGTGATGCTTTTCTATTTTATACGGGACTCTCGTTCTTTGAAAAGCAATTAAAAATCGGGTGGTTTTATTGAGGATGGCGGCCTAATATATGAAAAAAAATTGATATTTGTGTGATGACATTTCTCATTACCTTAAATTTAATATCCCCATTACATAGGTTTTAATTATGAAAAGTTCCATTTCGTCCCTTCTCTTAATTGTCTATTTATTCTTTGTTTTCCTGTCTCTTGTTGGCGCATTTTTTATCAGCCCCTATTGTCTCTTTTTTACGGCTATGCTGATTGCACTTTGCATCAATCATTTTCTGCTCAGGAAAGTTCTTTCACCTCTTTTTTTACCACGGGATCAACAAGGCAATAAAAATATATTAAAGGGTATTCCCGGTCTGTCTTCTACAGAGTTTGAAAAATTTTCAAACATTTCCGGTAACTTGCTCATATCTTTTTGCATCATTTGTGATTCCATTATGCCTGTAGCCATTGCTTTTGGTTTTTTCCAAATTTCCGTTTCTCAGAATTTGCCGGAATTTTACGGATATAGTGTAACAAGTTTTATCATCTTCTTTTCTTTACTTTCCATTTTCATTGATTTCGTTATCATATTATTAATCAAAGCTTTTCTTCTTGCTTTGGCGCTGTTAGGCAAAGTTCTGCAATTTATTTGGGAAAAATTCTTTAAGCGTACCTGATCATATTCGTAGGATATGATTTCACAATTTGATGGAAATCATGTCTACCGATGGTAAAAAAATTAAACAAAAAAAGAAAGGCCGGTTTATGAAAAAAATATTTAGTTATTTTGAGATGGCTGTTGGAATAATAATCTACTCTGCCATTTGTTCTTTTTGTTTTATTATCAGCGGCGTAAATTTTTTATTATCATACCTTTTTTTTTCGTTCACATTTATAGTTATACATTGGTATTGCCTTATAAAACGCAAAGTGGATTTCGCTTCCCAAGATACCATGCAGATAAAAAATCATGGTCCGCTGGGTTCATATCATTATTTCGCTTATGGGGGGGCTTTCGGGGGTCTTCCAGCTTAGGTCATTTGGGCTTCAATCCCCTTTGTCTTACTTCTAATCCTTTCTTATGTGGTAAACTCTCAGACTCCAAATTCTTTAATTCCGCTTTTAATTCTATTGTTGTATAATCCAATTTTCGTTTATCTTGCAATTGCTTATTTATACAAATGGTGGAGAAATTATGGCTCGACTCATTGAATATTTATACATTTTTGGCAATTTCCTATAAACTCTCAAACTTGCGCTTTCTGAATGAGATCCCTTACCACAGCAATATCTTCTATTTTGTTGATAGCGAAGCACTTTTTACCTGCATCCTTTAAAGAAGCACCTATGTGGTATGCTTTCGTTCCGTCCAACATTAAAAATCTATCATGGAATATGGTTGTATATTTTACATCCAGTCTCGGATACTGCGCATTGAAATTATGTATATCATGCGCCGATAATCTTGTGCTTGGCAACGTGTAAATAATTACTTCAACGCCCGCATTTTTCTTAGCAAGTATATTCAGTGTTGCAATATCCACATATCCATCTATCAATTCAATTGTCTTTTCTGCTTGGTTAATAATATCTGCCATCAGGCTGAATGCGTCAAAAACCTGCCCATCAAAGAAAATCCTCTGGTTTTGTTCTTCGTGCGATGCAATATAATCGAATATTTGCTCGAATTGCTTTTCTGTTTTTTCTTCAAAGTCACTTCGTCTTAATTCGGATTCTATTTGCCGTGACTCCATGCTGTAGACCTTTTCCAAAAGAAGAGAGTTATTTGCCAGATACTTTCGCATTTCCACAAATGTATCCATAATACGAATGCTTACTTGTATCGCTATATCGCTTCTTAGAACTGACGACAACATCGCTATGCCTTGTTCTGTAAACGCATAGGGCATATATCTTCTGCCTCCGTAATTACGAGCTAAACTTGAGGTCACATTTTGTGACTTCAAGTTTTCAAGTTCAAACTTGGTTAACTGAAATCGGAATCTTTCAGGAAACCTTTTGATGTTTCTCGATACAGCTTGGTTTAGCACTTTTGTTTCAACATTGTAAAGCATTGCCAAGTCACTATCTATTATAATCTGCTGGCCTCTTACGACATATATGAAGCTTTGGATTTTATTGGTAGTTACTACACTACTTATGGTTAGCTCATTCACGTTTATCACCTCTCAAAAAGGTCACTAATTGCTTTTGTCTGAGAGGCGGCGGTATCACCGAGTTTACTAAGTCCGGTTTGGAGTGTATCAAAAATGCCAGTGAATACCTTTTTATGTGCGGCGCTTATATGGCGGTTAAAGGCTGACAGGGCATCACGGACATTGCTAATATCAAAATCCCGCCCTTTCTCAAGCCAAGTGGAAAACAGGTCGTCATAAGCCATGAAGTAACCAATTCTATTTTTGCATTCCACCATTACTAAATCACCTGCTTTTTAACAGATGTTACTACATTATAGAGCTATACCTCGGTAAGTGAAAGTTCTCCAAAATTTTATATTCAATTTGGAATAGTCGATGACGAAAAGTAATTAAAGCAGAGATCGTAAAAAAACACAAATAATGGTATTCAAATCATGATCTAAAAATTTTTACACAAAAAAACTTTACCCAAGTGATATTTCCAATGACGCCTATCGCAATCACCCTTTACCTTTTATCTTTCGCCTCATTTCTTTTTGGAATTATGTTATGGAAAAGAAATCCCGACTGGAAAAACAAATCTTCTTCGCAGGAATCAAATGAAAACGGCAAGGAATCCATAAATCTTGGCAGAGCTTTGGGAAAATCTCCCTTTTTCGCAGGGGCATCTTATTTTCTGGGCGCCACTTTATATTTATTGTTGGGCGAGGGATGGTTATGGCACAGCATCGCGGTTATTTTAGGCGGATTTTTATTGTTTTGGATTTGGTTTTTTTTGTTTGCAATACGCAACTCTCGGATTTCTCAAAAAGATTGAGGATTGGGTGTGGGTTTATTGAAAAAGGATGTTATTTATCATTCTTCCCACAAACATTTCCACCGATCCAAAAAAGCATATTGCTCCGCTTCTCTTGATCTTTGATAAATCATGGCGGCGGGGTGATAGATTTTTAAGACATCAATTGTTTGTAAACCATCTCCCATCTGTATTTTTTTAACTTCTCCCCACCCCAACGTTTCACCAAATGCTTTTTCGGCGGTGTTTCCAAGAAGTATGATGATTTTGGGATTTAAAAGTGACAACTGGGCTATTAAAAATGGGCGGCAGATTTCGATTTCTTTTTTTGTCGGCGTCCGATTGTCGGGGGGGCGGCATTTGAGGGTGTTGATGACTGCCCAATCTGTCGGTTTTAATTCCATATAATCAATGTATTTGTCCAGCAGCTTTCCGGCTTTGCCGCAAAAGGGGATGCCGGTTTCATCTTCGTTTTTGCCGGGGGCTTCGCCAATGAAGACAACAACCGGTGTTTTTGAACCCTTTGAAATGACTTTGTTTGTCACTGTTTCGCAAAGCGCACATTTTTGACAGTCTAAGATTTTTTGTTCAAGAAAAGGGAAGCCGCCTTCAATTAAATCTTTTAGAACGCTCTCTTTTGTTTCCTTCGTTTCTTTTGTTTCCTTCATTTTTGTATCCTTTGTTTTTGTTTCTTCTGTCTTGGAATTTTCAGTCATTATTTTTCCGTTTCCTTTTTTATTTTCAGGGCATTAAAGCAATTTCAAATGGGTTTTACTTATTTATAATAGCACTGTTTTATATCTCAAATCATTGACTTCATTCAAGGATGTTTTTTCATGAAAATTGTTGTGATCGGTGCCGGTAAAGTCGGCTACAATATCGCTAAAGTTCTGTCCGATAAAAACGATGTTTTTGTTATTGATAAAGATGCTGAACGCGTGGCTCATGCCAACGAATTGGATGTCCAGGCACTTGTCGGAAATGGTGCAAATGTCGATATCTTAAATGAATTGAAACCTTTTGACTTATTTGTTGCAGTGACGAATAATGACGAAATTAATATGATTGCTTGCTTTACTGCAAAAACGATAACGCACGGGAAAGCCAAAACGGTTGCGCGTGTCAATAATCCCGATTATATTAAAAAACCTGTTTCTAAAAAGCCTGAAATCGGCGTGGATATTATGGTCTGTCCGGAATTGGCATTGGCTTCCAACATTGCCGAAATATTATCCATCCCTGGCGCAATCGATGCCGAAGTCCTTGCAGAGGGTCGCGCCGAAATGATCGAGTTTGAAATCGGTGAAGGAAATTTTTTGATAAACCAGCCGTTAAAAGAATTGAAACTGAAGCAATACTGTATCATCTGTGCGATTTTGCGCCAAGGCGAAGTGATTATTCCGGACGGGCAAAGTTTTTTGATGGCCGAAGACCGCATTATTGTCGTTTGTAAAGCCGAAGATGTCGGGAAAGCCGAATCTCTTTTTTCACCGAAAGAAAAAACATCCAAGAAAAAGCATGGTGAAAAAATATTGTTAATCGGATGCGGCGCCATCGGTCTTTATTTGGCAAACCTCATTGAAAAAGACCCCGATTTTGATTTAAAAATTATTGAACAATGTGAAGATCGATGTTTAGAAATCGTTGACCTGCTTCCAAATTCTCTCATCCTGCATGGAGACGCAACAGATATTGAACTTTTAAAAGAAGAAGGCGTCGGTCATTGCGATGCCGTTGTTGCCGTCACTGAAAGCGACGAAAAAAATTTGTTATGCGGTTTGATGATGAAGCACTTTGGCGCCAAAAAAATTATTGTGCGGACATCCCTTCCGGATTATATTCCCATTTTTGAGACAGTCGGCGTTGATATTGCTCTAAACACACAAAATGCGACAGTCACGGAAGTGCTGCGCTCAACATTAAACATGCCTGCGGAAATATTAAGAACACTGCCTCAAGCCAATGCTGAAATTTTAGAGTATACCGTAACCGAAAAATCAAAAATTTTAGGAATGACGCTTCAAAATTTGGATTTCCACAAAGATGCGATTATCTGCATGATCGTCAGAGGCAATGAAAAAATAATTCCGTCCGGTGATATGGCCATTCTCCCAAATGACCGCGTTTTTATATTTTCAAAACCGGAAGCTCATTCTAAAATGAACTGGCTGTTCAAATGATGGTGCAGATATGAATTTGAATAACATTTTTTCAGTCGTCGGCAAAATATTATTTCTTTTGGCAGCTGTTCAAATTATTCCGGCAGCTTTGGCTTTCTATTACGGCGAAATCGTATATCCGTTTTTAATTTCAATTGCCATCTCTGCAACTGTCAGTTTGGTGATGATCAAATTCTCAAAGCCCAACAATGTTTGGACGGTTCGTGAAAGTTATGCCGTCGTGGCTTTCAGTTGGCTTTTCAGTGCTTTCTTTTGCGCCATCCCGTTTTTATTTTATGGATTGTCCCCTCTCAATGCTTTTTTTGAAAGCATGTCCGGAGTGACGGCAACCGGCGCATCCGTCTTGACAGATATCGGCTCTATGCCGCAGAGTTTTCTTTTTTGGCGCAGTTTAATGCAGTGGCTGGGGGGTTTGGGAGTTGTTGCCCTTTTCTTAGCCGTCATTCCAAAAGTCAATATGAGAGGTCGCCAGCTCTACAAAACAGAATTTTCAGGTCCGACAGAAGACAAAATTCGTCCCAAAATCAGCAGCACTGCAAAGATTTTATGGCGATTTTACATCGGTGCAACCCTTATTTTGATTGCACTTCTGTGCATATTTAAATTCCCTCTCTATGACGCGGTTGTCTTTGCACTCTCCACCGTTTCAAGCGGCGGTTTTACCCCCTACAATGAAAACCTTTTACCGTTTAGCAATTTTAAAGTTGAGCTTGTCGTCATCTTTTTCATGCTTCTTGCCGGTACCAATTTCGCACTCATTTACAAATTGACGACAAAAAAAGCCAAGAATTTCTTTAAAGATGAAGAATTCCGCGTCTATATCCTATTCTTTGTCATCATTTCGGCTGTTTTGTCATTGGTTTTGGTTCGAGACATGCATTATGACTTCTTGACAGCCATTCGCTATTCGATCTTCCAAGTCAGCAGTTTGACGTCAACCACCGGTTTTGCGATTGCCGATTACAATACATGGAGCCAGGCGGCTAAAATTCTCCTTCTCCTCGCGATGTTTACTGGCGGCTGTTCCGGATCAACTGCAGGCGGCCCGACATTTGTTCGCTGGATTGTTCTCCTGCGCCATGCGCGCCGCGATCTTTTCAAATTCGTTCACCCCCATGCCATAAAGCCCATCAAGTATAACGGCAAAAGTTTATCGGAAGACGTTGTTGCATCAACAGTTTCTTTTATGATTTTGTATATTTTAATATTCGTCGGCAGCACCGTGATTTTAGGCGTTTTGGGATTAGATATGGTTTCTGCTGCTGTGACATCCATTGCCTCTCTTGGGAACATCGGCCCCGTTTTCGGTTTATTTGGTCCGTTTGAGAGTTTTATTACTCTTTCAGCGCCGATTCGTTTGGTTATCATCCTGAATATGTGGATTGGAAGACTTGAATTGTACACCGTTATCTTGCTGTTTACAAGAGAATTTTGGAAAAAATAAAGACAGTGAACTCAGTTTTTGTTAAAAAAGAAAAATTAAATATGGTAAAAAGAAAAACGACGGTTTTTTATTTTAATAAGAAAAATTTAAAAAACATAACAAAAAATAAGAACAAAAAATAAAAACAAAAAACCGTTTCATTAAATTTTTTATTTTTGAATTTCAAATGTTTCGGATTTGAAATTTGCATAATATCTGCCGGTTTTTGCCGTAAATTTTAAAACGCAGTAATCCGGATCGGTCACGCCTTTTGAATAATACATTTCATCGCCGTCGTTCCAAATCATTTCTTTAGAAGCGGCATCTTCCAAAACTTCCATTAATCCTTTAAGCATCACGCCTCTGAAAAAGCGGCGGTCGTTGAAATAAATACAAGCTTTCGGATTTTTTTTGTATTGTGCCGTACGCATTGAGGAAGTGTTTGTCGTAAAATAAAAGGTATGAATGCCTATCCGCTTTCGAGGCGCAAGCATTGCTTTTGTGTTTGGAAATCCATCTTCATCAACAGAACTGATATAAGATGTATTCGCCTTATCAATGAGTCCACTGATTGTTTTTTCAGCATCTCTCATCATTTCAACCACCTTTATTCTTTTAACCGATCAATACGCTGTTGTATGCCTTTTACATGCTCTTCATCCGATAGAGACGGATCTTTTAAGTCATAAAACAATTTGCATGGAAGTTGATTGCATTTCCCGCAATTGGATAATTTTTTGTCTGAAACAACACACTTGTATATCGGACAAGTGTCTGTTCCGATCATTTCGGCCCAATAGACTTTGCCTTGAATTTTTTGACAGCCTTCACACGTTTTTTGATAATCCGGACATGTGGTGCAATCCGCACCGCAAACTGTTAACATTTCTATATCTCCTTTCTTCTTTGTCTCAATTTTTAAGACAGGTAGAAATAATTTTTTTTCTATTTAAAACAAATCAAAACAATGTGAAAGTATTGTAAATCCAAAAATAAAAAAAAGAGCGAAAAAAGATACGAAAAAAGAAAACAGAAAAGGGAAACAGAAAAAAAGGAAAAGAAAAAATTAAAATCGGGATTATAAGCCGATGTAAGCGGCACCGAGCTTTAATAACAATTTTTTATCGACCTTGACAAGAACTTTCACAAGCTGGGGAACTTCCAAAACGCCGGCAAAATCGACGCCTTGCAAAGATTTAGCAATCTTGTTGGCTTCTTCGTCAGACATGTCCACATAATAATCTTTTAATTTCAAGTTGCGTTCCATGATTTTTCCAAAATTCTTTTCCCAGAGGGTTTGATATTTTTTTAACATTTGTTCGGAGAAATCATCGGCTTGAACAGCTTCTGCCGCAATGGTTCCCGCAAATTCGCCTGAGAAAAGGGCATGCTTTATGCCGCCGCCGGTGATCGGATCTGTTAATTGGCCCGCATCGCCGACAAGCATGATGCCGTTTCCATAAATCTTTTCGATACCGCCTGAAACCGGAACACCGCCATAAGCCATTTCAATGATTTTGCCGTTTGGGAATTTTGTTTGGACAAAATTGTTCAAGTAATCAATTGGGCGACCGCCTTCGCTTATTTTGCTGCCGAGAAGACCGATACCGACGTTTGCCCGATCTTTTCCTTTCGGGAAAATCCAAACATAGCCGCCGGGCGCATGCTGGTTGCCCATAAAAAATTCGACATTATCGGGATCAATTTCAATGTTTGTCATTAAATACTGAACGCCCGTTTCAATATCTGCCGGTTTTAATGTTGTATTGATTCCGGCCCAGCGCCCGACTTTTGATTCAACGCCATCCGCACCAATAACGATTTTTGCGGCAACTTCTTTTTCAACACCCAGGTGACTGATTTTAACACCGGCAACTTTTCCGTCATTAATAATTAATCCGGTTGCAGATGTTTTTGTATGAACTTCTGCGCCGGCTTTTGCAGCACGCTCAACCAAGGCGCGATCAAATATTTTTCTTTCAAGAATGTAGCCGTAAACTTCATCCGGATTTTTGGGCCGCAGTTTAATCGGCGTTCCGTCAGGAACATAGATGGTTGCTCCTTTGATTTTTGCGGCACAGAAACGCTCTTCCATATCGATAAAGCGTTCCATATCTTTGATACCGACGCCTTCAGCACATCGAATCGGATCTCCGATTTCTTGGCGTTTTTCAATCAATAAAACAGAGGCGCCGCCTTCAGCAGCATGTCTTGCAGCCACTGCGCCTGCAAGTCCGCCGCCGACAACAATAACATCATAGGCGTCTTTCATTTGAACACCTCAATCGCACCAACAGGACAGATTTTTTTACAAGTGCCGCATTTATTGCATAAGTTTTCATCGACATCGATCCAAACTTCTTTTAAATCCAGAGCAAGTTTTGGGCAAACGGAGACGCAGGCACCGCAATAGCCGCATTTACTTCTGTTGATCGTTACTGTCACTCAATGTCACCTGTCATATTAACAAAATTTTGATGGATAAGTAAAAAGAAAATACGAAATTTATGCAAAATGATAAACAAAACGGTATAAATAACTTTAACAAACGGTTTTAGAAATCATTTTTCTTAAAATAACATCACATATTAATTATATATATGATTTGCTCTCCCCTGATTTTAATTCGTTTTATTTATGGTTTTTAAAAGCATTGACAACAAAATCGTAAATCTCTCCTTGACCATATTTTAAAATGCTTTCAAGGTCTTCCGGCTCATCAATATCTGATGCGGCAAAAAAAGAATCGTATGTTTCGTACAGCAAGCCCTTCTTTTTTGCTTCGTTGATATGTTTTTGACAGCTGTTGCCGTAATAGTCCACTTCGTAAACATCCGGCGCCTCAATATAGATCATATTGGTTCCGCCGTCTTTTCCGGGGGCGATTCGAATCAGTTTTTGTATGGCACCATCCGCCATTGTTTTTGGATCCTGTTTTGGTTCTTTTTTTGGTTCTTTTTTTGGTTCTTGAATCATTTCAAAAACATCATCTTTTGTCAATAAAGACAAATCTGCCATGACAATTAAAACAGGGTCGGCAGATGTTTTTAAGTATGAATTGACAGCCGTACTCAAATCTCTTTCATCCGTTTGAAAAGAAACAGTGCCATTAAAAAATGTTTTTATTTTTTGCATTTCTGCATCCGCCAGCGGATTCTTTAATAAAAAATCAACACTGCAAATTCCGGCTTCGTCTAAAGCCGTCAGCACATTTTTAAGCGATAACTCAACAAAAGTACGTCTCTCTTCTTCTGAGAAAAAGGAAGATAATCTCGATTTCGGATTATCCGATTTGAAGGGAATTACAGTCCTTAAGGGCTTCATTGCTCAAACTACAGATGAAACAGATATAACTTTATCGACAGTTCATTTTATAGAAAAATGAGAGGAAATGGAAATGAAGGAAATAAATGAGATAAATGAAAGGAAATGGAATGAATAAGATAAATGAGATGAAATGAGAAAAGAAATTTTAAAAAGGGATGAAATGAGATGAAATGAGAAAAGAAGTTGTAAAAAAAGGGATGCTGATGTTCTTTTAAAGTTTTTGAATTTTAGAATTAGAACATTTGCAGGATTCGACAACTCCTGTCTCACAGTATTTTTTAAAGTGATCAATTTGGTGAACACCTTTTTGAGTGATTGAAAATTCACAAAATCTTAAAAAGATGTCACAAGTATCGGGTGCGATCACATGTTCCATTTTGCAGGCGTCTTCCTCGGCAATGTTTTTGGGAATTCCAAGAGCAATCAAAAAATCTCGGATGGTTTTGTATTTTTCCCGAGTGTTTTCAGCCGTTTCTTTTCCTTTTTGCGTTAAAGTGACGCCGCCGTATTTTTCATAATTAATATAATCTTCTTCGGTCAGTTTTTTAAGCATTCCCGTGACACTTGACGGACCAACATTTAAGGCGCGTGATATGTCTTTTACTTGTGCATAGCCTTTTTCTGAAACGATTTTATCAATCATTTTCAGATAATCTTCTTTTCTTTCAGTTGTCATTTCAGTCATCCCGGTATCTCGTTAAAAAAGAAAAAAACGAAATTTTTTCTCTTTATCAAAATTATTTCGTATTTTGAGACGTTAACAATATATATAATTTTTATTTGTTATTTAGAGGTGGTTTGTTTCGTTCTAAGGAATTTTATTGTTCCAAACTTGTTATTTTTATATGTTTTTTTCATACGTTTTATGACTTCATAATACTTATATAACATAAATCCCTCTAAAATGCCATTGTTTATTTCATGATTACTTCGATTGAGGTTAAAAAATGGTTAAAGAAACATTATTATTAGTTGGTCACGGCAGCAAATTACCATATTCTAAAGAGCTGCTTGTCGATATTGCCGACAAAATCAGAGCCAAAAACAAATTCGAGAACATTGAAATCGGCTTAATGGAATTTAATGAGCCGACGATTCCTCAAGGTCTTCAGAAAGCTATTGACAACGGTTCTAAAAAAATTATTGTGATGCCGGTCTTTTTGGCAGCCGGAACACACACAACCAAAGACATCCCAAGAATTCTTGGTCTCCTGAAGGAAGAAGAATGCACGCATGACCACGATCATAAACATGACCATGATCATAAACATGACCATGATTCAGATAAAATACTCAAAATGTCCAAATCTTCCAAAAAACACGACCATGAACACGATCACGGTCACCACCATCACCACAGCCATGGCGAAAAAGTTGACATCCCGGCAGATGTGGAAATCATTTATAAAGACCCGCTCGGTGCCGACGACAGAATTATCGATATCATCATGGATCGCATTTTGACGGAATAAACATTTCCGTCTATTTTTTTAATTTGAAGAACTTTTCTGAAAAAAAAGCGAATAACTTTTTTTTGAAAAAAATGAATCGCTTTTTTTAAAAAAAAGGCAGCATTGATTTTTTTGTTGTAAAACCCGAAACATCATTTTTCGTGAAGCGATTAAGGATTTGGGGTACGTTTTTCCTCAAAAGCGCTTGATGATTTGGGAAAAATGGTACCCCCAATTTTATTGATATGATATAAGAACGATGTTTCACTTTTTTTGTCATCACGAAACCCAAATCAACCACCGTTCGATCAGTCGCCCCAAGGCGGCTGAATCGAACGGATTCACACCCATAAAAATAAATGAGAAAATACAAATCCGTTTTTTTTTTGCTTTAAACGATAGGCGGTGGCAGCAATCATAGCATCAATATTTTTTTTTGAAAACGCTCAAATTTTGCTTTCATCCGCTACGCTACTGAAAACAAAATTTGAGGGGGTTTGGATGTTTTTGAGGAAAAGGGA
>JGI24702J35022_10001696_pt1 | contig 13662 bp, 14 predicted proteins | sample TergutTh196P4_FD_35022 | JGI IMG/M metagenome (IMG submission 35022)
TTCCAAAGGATGTATTTCAAACGCTCCCACCTATCTCTGTGCCCCCTCTGTGCCTCAGTGTCTCTGTGCTGGAATATTTAGTCGAACAATGAATTCAGCACAGAGGCGCAGAGACACAGAGGGGCACAGAGAAAATTTAAAATAATAAAACCCTGAAACAATGAGAAGTTTTGCAAGTGACAACAATGCGGGTGTCCATCCTTTGATTATGGACGCCATAGTAAAGGCTAACAGCGATCATGCCGTTGGCTATGGAGACGATCCCTGGACAGAACAGGCCACACTAAAACTGAAAGAGGTCTTTGGAGAAAACGTTTCCCCCTTTTTCGTTTTCAACGGAACAGGCGCTAACTCAATCGCCCTGCAAGCCATTACCCAATCTTTCCACAGTATCATCTGTACGCAGACAGCCCATATTTATGTAGACGAATGCGGCGCCCCCACCCGTCTGACAGGGTGCACATTGATTGCAGTCCCCACTGACAGGGTGCACAATGATTGCAGTCCCCACCCCCGACGGCAAACTAACGCCCGAACGGATTCGTCCCCACCTGCATAATTTCGGCGTCTGCCATCATTCACAGCCCAAAGCGGTCTACATTTCGCAGACCACCGAGCTGGGAACCGTTTATACGATCGACGAAATAAGAGCCATCGCCGACCTGATTCATCCATACAATATGTATCTTCATGTAGATGGAGCGCGTCTGGCCAANGCCTGCGCCTGTCTGAACTGTTCAATGAAACAAATAACAGCAGACGCCGGAGTTGATATTCTCAGTTTCGGAGGTACGAAAAACGGGATGATGCAAGGCGAAACCGTTATATCGTTTCGCCCCGAACTCACAGAATCTCTGCCTTTTTACCGCAAACAATCGGCACAGTTGGCATCCAAAATGCGTTATCTTTCCGCTCAGTTCCTACCCTATCTGACCGATGACCTGTGGCTGTCGAATGCCCGGCATGCCAACCGGCAAGCNGCCAAATTNGTGGATATATTGAAAAAATATCCGCAGGTGAAATTTACCCAAACCCCCGAAACGAACCAGTTATTTTTCACACTCCCTAAAGAAGTAGCCCAAAAACTGTCCTCAACATACTTCTTTTATTACTGGAACGAGGCCGAAAATGAGATACGCCTTGTCACCTCATGGGATACAACCGACGAGGATATCGAACAAATAGGTTTAACGTTGAAGGAGTTGTTTTTTTAACAAAATCTTCATAATTTTTATTTCGACAATTCATTTTTTCGTTGTACATTTGTACCGTACAAGTGCGATAATTCTTATTGTAACATTAATATAAATTGTAATTATGGGAAAAGTTAGTAAACTTTTGAAAATCTCAATGTTAACGCTGTTTGTCTGTTGGCAGGCAGGCTATGCGCAGGTAACAACCTCGTCATTGAGTGGACGTGTAACGGATGGCAGGGAAACCCTCGCCGGAGCGACAGTAAAGGCAACGCACGAACCGTCAGGAACGGTCTATGGCGTCATCACCAACAGTGAAGGACGTTATGCGATTCAGGGTATGAGAACAGGGGGACCATACAAAGTGGAAATCCGATTTGTTGGATTCGCCAATTATGACGAGAACAATGTGTACCTGCAATTAGGCGAGACATTTGTGCTGGATGCCCTTATGAGCGAATCGGAAACGTTATTGAGCGAAGTGGTCGTTACGGGTCTTGCGACAAAATTCACGACAGAGAAAACCGGCGCTACGACCAACATTAACAATCAGCAAATGAATTTACTGCCAACGATTAACCGGAGTATTCAAGACATTTCCCGTCTGTCGCCTTATGCCAACGGGATGAGTTTTGCAGGCGGTGATGGTCGCTCTTCCAATCTGACGATTGACGGCGCTAACCTGAACAACAATTTCGGTTTGAGTTCGGCGCTGCCGGGCGGCGGAAACCCGATTTCGTTAGACGCCATCGAGGAAGTACAGGTGGTGATTGCGCCTTTTGATGTACGTCAGACAAACTTTATCGGCGGCGGCGTCAATGCAATTACCAAATCGGGCACGAATACGATTAAAGGAAGCGCCTATTCCTATTACCGCAATCAGGATATGCGTGGAAATAAAATCGGAGATCGCGATTTTGGCGACCGGGATAAAGAATCAAGAACGGTTTATGGAGCCACCTTGGGCGGTCCGATTATTCAAAATAAATTATTCTTTTTCGGAAATATCGAATATGAAAAAAGCCCGCAACAGGTAATAACCTGGCGTGCTTCGACTAACGGCGTTTCCGACGGCAATACAATCTCGCGGACCACAGAAAGTGATTTGCAATTAGTGGCAGATCATTTGAAATCGAAATACGACTATGATCCCGGTTCTTATAAAGATTTTCCAGCCGAGGAAACGAATTTAAAATATTTGCTCCGTTTGGACTGGAACATCAACGATGCCAACAAACTGAGTTTGCGCTACAACCATACCAAAAACATGGGATGGAATCCACCCAACGGCAACTCAACCGATGGTTCCTACCGCGATAATAATAAAAATCGAGTCGGACAACATTCGTTCTCTTATGCCAATTCAATGTATTCGATGGATAATGTTGTCAATTCGGCTACTGTCGAGTTAAACAGCCGGCTGAATCCCAATATGTCGAATCAGTTACTGGCTACCTATTCGCTGATAAAGGACGTTCGCGGCTCAACTTCCGATCCTTTCCCGTTTATTGATATCATGAGTGGAGATATTGAAACTGATGCCGCCGCATTAGACCCCTATATTTCGGCAGGTTACGAACTGTTTACGTGGAATAACGGCGTAACAAACAAAGTCATGACTGTTACCGATAACTTCACCTACTATCTGAATAATCATAAATTAACGGCAGGGATCAGTTACGAATATCAATATGCCGATAACAATTACATGCGAAACGGGACAGGATATTACCGGTATGCCAGTGTTAGCGACTTTATCAATGGCGCAGCGCCGGTGGATTTTTGTTTGACTTATGGCGCCAACGGCAACAAGACACCTTCCAATGCAGTGGCTTTCGGACAATTAGGATTTTATGTACAAGACGAATGGAACCTGCTTGATAATTTAAAAATCACAGCCGGCGTTCGTGGCGATAACCTGATGTTCTTAAACGATATCATGACCAATAATGCCATCAGGGACCTCAATTTTGGCGGTCGACGTATTGATACGGGAAAATGGCCCAAGTCAAGAATCAACTGGTCGCCCCGTTTGGGATTCACCTTGGATGTGTTAAAAGATAAATCGTTAATCGTTCGTGGAGGAACAGGTTTGTTTGTTGGACGTTTGCCTTTGGTATTCTTTACCAATATGCCTTCCAACGCAGGGATGAATCAGTTGCTGATGCAGGTACAAACACGTTTCAATGCGACGGATGGTTCGGTAACCAGTCGTGACGATCGTTTGGATTTGTTAACTGGCGGAATGATTACCAATGTGGATGAAATGATTCAACGGTTAGGATTCCAGACCGTCGTAACCCCTGAAATGGGTAGCGTCCCGAGNGGGATTGCAGGCGTTGACCCTGATTTCAAAATGCCACAGGTATGGAAAAGCGCGTTAGCCGTTGATTATCAAATTCCCGTTCAATTCCCCTTCACCGTAACAGCAGAGGCTATGTATACAAAAAATATCAATGCGGTGATGTTGGATAATTACAATGTGATGAAACCTGACGCCAGTTGGAGCAGAATGTCAGGAGCGGATAATCGTTATATCTACCCGTCCGACTATCGGTACTTCACCAACGTGGCAACTGCTTGCGTGTTGACCAATACAAGCGAAGGATATGGATATACATTTAATCTTACCCTCAATGCGAAACCGGTCAGAAATTTAGACNTGATGGTTGCATACACGCGTACAGAGATGAAAGAAGTATCCGGTATGCCGGGTAGCGCCGCCCAATCGGCATGGCAAGGGCTTCCGACTATCAATGGGCCCAATGTGTCTAAAGCGCAGCGTTCACAATATGTGGTTCCCGATCAGGTGATTGGCTCATTATCCTATCGTATACCCTATTTGAAAAATTCGATGGCATCCACTTTCAGTCTTTTCTATCGTGGCACCTCTCCTTACTCCAATTCATTTGTCTATCGAAATGATATCAATGGCGACGGATTAAGCAGTGATTTGATTTACATTCCCAGAAATCCAGGCGAAATTCAATTCAGGGATATAACAAGAACAGAACAGGATGGAACAATTACAGTAGTTCACACAGCACAGGCGCAAAGCGATGCGTTTTTTAAATTTATTGAGCAAGACGGTTATCTGAAAAGCCATAAGGGACAATATGCTGAAGCGTATGCCGCCCGTCCTCCTATGGTACATAAATTCGACTTCCGTTTCCTTCAGGATTTCAGGGTGAAGGTAGGCAGTACGGTCAATACCTTGCAATTAAGTGTAGATGTGTTGAATGTGGGCAACTTANTCAAATCGACCTGGGGCGTCAATCAGACAATGGCTGCATTGAATTACGGACAGATTTTATCGTATGCAGGAAGAGATGAAAACAATGTTCCTTCGTTCCAAATGGTCACGGTTCAGGATGCATTGCCAACCAAATCGTATGATACATATTATAACTATGGTCAATGCTGGAGCCTGCAGATAGGGGTACGGTATATATTTAATTAGGAATTAAGAATTAAGAATTAGGAATTCATTCATATCCCTGTCTCTTTCGTGTGATGGGGATATGTTTTTTTATGTGTGCGGCGTAATGCTTTTCCGTTTGTATATCCAGGTTAATTTCTTCCAAATATATTCCAACGGCCCATGTGAATGACGTTTTAACCAAAGAACAGCAAAAGTATATTGGATGAAAAAGATCAAAATGCCAACCCCAACTGAAACAGTAATCGACAATTTCGACGCCAACCCCAATCCCCAATTGTAAAANANAAATCCGCCCAANACAGATTGGGAGAGATACATGGTCAGGCTCATCTTNCCGTANGGNTCAAGTCTGGAAAGCCATCTGNTGAGGCAGGCATGGTGGTAGTAAACCAATATAAATATTGCAACCATCAATGCGAANAGGGCAAAAGAGGAATAAGATTCGAGCAAAATGTTCACCTGACGTTTGATAACGGCGTTTTCAACGAAATGAGGGAAGATGGTTTTGAGACCTGCCAACGGGAAGTAACAAAGAATACCGGCTATCATCGTTTGTATCCAGAAACGACTGTTTGCCTTTGTCTTTACAAATCTACGTTTTCGACCCAGCAGCATGCCAAAAAGAAACAATGAAACCACCTGGTATATCCTTCCTGATTCTAACCACCATGTTATACTAAACAACTGACTATGATAGGCGCTCTTTACCATATCAATCATATTTCCCTCTTTCAATACAACAAGTACCGTCCTGAAACGCTCCCCTGCTGGGTGGGGGTGTATGTATAGTCGGGATTGATCAAAGCATAAGTTATCCTGATCCACTGTTCGGGCTGTAAAAAAAACACCATCGCAATCAGAAACACCGTTTTATCAGACAATCGGGCTGTCAGAGGCAAAACAATCCCTAAGATCGCAAAAATAATCAATACATCGCCAGTATAAAAAACAGAGTTGATTGCGCCCCACAAAAACAATAACACCATCCTCCAAAGAAAACGACCCCTGAAATCGGCTCCTTTCTGTTGTTGATGATCATCCTGTATAAAAAAGGTAAACCCGAAAAGCAACGCAAAAATAGCGTATGATTTTCCGGCAAAAAGAAACGGGACAGCGTCTTTTAAAGCCATATCTGNAAATAACAACAGGNTGTTATCCACAGTCGCATGTACAAATAAATTATACTGTTCATAGCTGTGCATCAACAAGATGCCCAGAATTGCAAACCCGCGTAAAGCATCTACTACATCAATGCGGTATGTGTTTTCTTTCATTATTTTCAATATAATCAGTCATTATCGCTGCAAATGTATATATAAAGAGTTATTTTTGCAACATTGCCTCAAAATGGCAGGTAAAGATGACGATGCAATATGTATTTGGCTGTTGTAATCTTTGTAAAAAAAATGTAATAAAATGCTTGTTTATTCAAAATCGTTCACTATCTTTGTGTGTTCATTGACAATGAACAATAAAAATAAATGAACAATTGATATGAGATCGAAAGCGGCCATTCGTGATGAAATAACGACAAAACTCCTTGAAAATGCGGGGATTACTATATTTTTTTCGGATAGCGAAAGAGTTAATAACAGTATTGCAAAGATAAAAAACGAGCGGTTTATTGTTGATGTGAAGCCTGAAATTACGCAGGGAAACCAAAACTTTGTTCTGCAACAATTGCGGGATGTTTCGAGGGAAGAAAATTTACCCGTACTGCTTGTTACCAAGTATATTCCTTCCGTTATTGCTAAATCGTATGTGGAAGCAGGAGTTAACTATATGGATATAGCCGGTAATTGTAATATTCGGCAAGGCGATATTTTGCTGATTATAACGGGCAAAAAGGTGGACCGACTCTCAAAAACCAACCAATCCCGCGCATTTCAGGAAGCCGGAATAAAGTTGATCTATTGTTTATTGGTGAATCATGAAAATACCAACAAGTCGTTCCGGGAACTTGCCGAATTATCGCAGACCGCATTGGGTTCGGTTAGCGCCATCCTCCGGGAATTGGATGAACTCAAATTTATTTTGAAGACAAAAACAAAAAAAGTCCTTAAAAATAAGTTTGAACTTCTGCAACGCTGGGTTATTGCTTACCATGATGTGCTACGCCCCAAGCTTCTTTTAAAAAAAATGAGTTTTGTGGATAAAGCTGATTATACCCATTGGAATAGTCTTGAACTATCTACCCTTTCCGAAAAAACGCTATGGGGAGGTGAATGTGGCGCAAGTATTTTAATACATCATCTTACGCCAGGAAAATATACGATTTATACCGATGCCTCTTGGCAATCCATTGGGCAATCATTCAAACTTTTTCCGGATGAGAACGGTAAAGTAGAAGTCCTTCAGTTGTTTTATAAAGCAACAGAGGAGGTAACCGTATCGCCTCTCCTGATATATGCAGACCTGATGGGAAGTGGAGATAGTCGAAATTTGGAAACAGCAGAAATAATATTGAACAATGAGCTACAATATCTCAAGTGACAAATTTGACAATCCGCTATTGAAGGATTTATTAAAAGAACTGATTGACTTCTTTGATTATTTCCGTATGGATTTCTATGTGATAGGCGCTACTGCACGTGATATCATATTAAGAAACGTGTATGGAATGGCTCCGGAACGTAAAACGGTTGACTTGGATATTGCTATTGCCATTACTGATTGGAACCAATTTCAAATAATTGAAGATAATCTTATTGAGAGAGAGGGATTTAAGAAAATAGGAGAGCAGAGACAACGTTTTATTTTCAAAGATTTGTACACACTTGACATTGTTCCTTTTGGTGATGTGGTAAACGAAGACGGAAAAATCTATTGGCCGCCGGATGGCGCAATTGCCATGTCAGTTTGGGGATTTCCTGAAATGGCAGATGCAACGATTTGTGTAGAAATTGATGAAGAATTCACGATTCATATTGCCTCCTTATCCGGATTGTTTATGTTGAAGTTGATTGCATGGAAAGACAGGCATTTATCGGTTTCAAAAGATGCGCATGATTTGGCGCTGCTTCTATCAAATTATTTTGAAATAAACAGTGAGAGGGTCGTGGATGAGCATTATGATCTGTTTGAAGTAGAAAAATTTGACCTAATAACTGCCGGAGCGCGACTTATGGCAAGAGATATAAAAAGATTGATGCGAAAAAATGAAAAGACGAGGGGAAATCTTATCGGTATCTTAAAAAATGAAATAGAACTTGCAGAAGAAAGCCGTTTGATAAATCAATTAGTGGAATCGGATACAAACCTGCAATATGAACAGGTTTTATCTTGTCTTGAAATAATGCTTAAAGAATGGGAAGCATGAAAACGAAAGAAATGGAAAATACAGCCGACGATGTCGTATTGGACGACAAACAGTTGATTGGCGCCTTGACAAAAACAGATCACAGATTGCATGGTTTCTTTAAAGAAGAATGACATATTGTGACATTCATCTCTTATGGGGTTCATCGATTGCAAGGTTTCTTATAGAAGAATGACATGTTATGGCAATCATCTCTTATTGGGTTCATCGATTGCATGGTTTCAAAAAAGAAGAATGACATAATATGGCAATCATCTTTTGTCAGTAATTATTTTTGAAGATTTCTGGCAAATGATGTAAAAAATTATTATTTTTGTCTCTCGAATACAAATATGTTTCTGCTAAACAAAATATGCTATGACACAAGACTTTCAATATAAAATCGAAAACATCGTCAACCGCAATCCGCAGGCTGACGACAGTGAAATCCTGTTTCAGTTGAAACAATTAATCTATGAAACAGAGTTTCAAACCAATGATAGTTGTGAAGCTAAAAATATTGGCGAAATCATCCGTCAATTCAACGAAGAAACGCCTCTTCATACCATCATTCAAACAGGTTTTAATGAGTTTGACGCACAGTTTTGCGGTTTCAATTCAGGCGAATTTGTCGTAGTAGGCGGACGACCTTCCATGGGGAAAACACAGTTTCTTATCAACCTGTCGCTGCATATTTCGCAATCATTTCCAGTACTTTATATTACATTGGACTTGTCGGAATTTTTGTTGACAAACCGGTTTATTTCATCTGTTACGGGCATTCCGGTTCACAATATTTTGCAAAATGACCTCAGTGAAAAGCAAAAAAAGAATCTCTCAACAATCGGCGATGCATTTGCGAAACACCAACTATTTATATCCGATAGCGGCAATCATTCCATTGAAGCGATCAAGGCGCACTGTCAAAAACAGATTCACGCAAACGGAGTCAAAGTGATTGTTGTTGATTATCTGCAATTGATGAATTCGTATAAACAGCGGAAATACCGCGAACTCGAAGTGAGCCATATCAGCCGGGAATTGAAGCTTATGGCTAAAGAAAATGATGTCTGCGTCGTTGCCTCAAGCCAGTTAAGCAGAGCGGTAGAAGGAAGATACGGTTTGGAGGGCAAAATTCCGCAACTTTCCGATTTGAGAGAAAGCGGCGCCATAGAACAGGATGCCGATAAAGTTATATTTATTCATCGCCCCGAATATTACAGGTGTTTTGAAGATAGCAAAGGAAACAGTCTGGTCAATCTTGCAGAAATCATCGTAGCAAAAAACCGAAACGGACGGTTGGGGAGTTTTTATCTAATGAGAGACGAACACTTTACCAACTTTAGTAATATTAATTATAAACAAAAAAATAATTTTACATTTTCATCAGACAGATTGTTTGAATTGGAAGAAGATGTAATGCCATTTTAAAAATCAACCATGAGCCGTTGTTTCAAACGTTATGATGTCAAACAGTTACGACAAGGCGGTTGTGTTCCTGCAACCCGTGAGATAGTGGAAGCTATGCTCCTTCGGAGCAGATTATATCAAAGATAACTGACAACGGCTCATTTTTTTCGTATATGTCACAGATCGCTGAAATAATACAATTGTCAAGAGCGCATACTTCTGTTCTTCAAAACATTGAAGGACAGACGTATGAATCGCATTATTTACAAAAATACCAAACGCATCAACGGAATGCCCTGGTTATGCTTTCTCTCGAAAAACCTATTGAACTTTGCCGTTTGCTTAAAACGCCAATGATTCAACTTGAAGAAATCATCAATATGCCTGTGTATGAACACTATACAATCAAGAAAAAGCGGGGAGGCGAACGCCGTATTTTTGCTCCCGAAATGAGATTAAAATTAATCCAGAGACGGCTGAATTATTACCTGCAAGCCTATTATTTGTGGATAAAACCTGCTGAAGTACATGGTTTTGTGATAAATCCAGAGTATCTGGGGCGTCATTGCAATATTGTTGCCAATGCCAATGCGCATACAGGCAAAAAGCATGTGTTAAATATCGACTTGAAAGATTTCTTTCNGGGCATATCGGCAAAACGCATAAAAAGTCTGTTCACATCGCCTTATTTCAACTATAATGAACAGATAGCAAATGCTTTAACGCTATTGACAACATACGAAGCCAAACTCCCCACTGGCGCCCCGACATCGCCCGTACTGTCCAATTTTGCATGTCTTTGGCTGGATGCCGGCCTGCTGACTTTTTGCCAAAAAAACGGATTGCAATATTCGCGATATGCCGACGACCTGACTTTTTCGTCAGATTCCCTTATCACACAGGACATCATTCTGGAAATTAAACAGTTGATTAAGGAAAACGGATTCAGGATAAACGATAAGAAGTTTCGTCTGCAATCTTCATGCCGTAAACAAACGGTTACCGGACTGACTGTCAACCAAAAAGTAAATGTGGACAGAAAACTGTTGAAAAGAATTCGGGCCATGCTTCACGATCTGACCACAAACGGTGTTGACGCAGCAACAAAACGGCATTATCAGCTGAAATATTTCGCTGATGCAACGATACGAAAAAGTTTCATTTGCCGCCTTGAAGGGTATATCAATTATGTGGGACAGGTAAGAGGGAAAAACGATACGGTCTATAATAAACTGAAACAGTCGTTTAATGCGTTTTTTTTCAACGGATCAATTTATAAATTTTAAGTAGAATCAGCAGAAAAAGTTTTCAGGTCTCCACAGAAAACCGGAAAACAGATCAATATTTGTTGTAACTTAAAATTTTTTAACTAAATTTGGCCTTGTTTTGACTATTCATTTAACTAAATAAAAAACAAACTATGAGAAAGATTTTTCTATTAACGATCATCTGCCTGTTGGCAGTATGTGTTGGCAACGAGGTTGTTGCACAAACCAAACCTCTTCCCCGTATCGGTATTGCCGGCATAGCGATTGAGAACAGTACGTTTCATCCGCTTGTTACTAAAAGCCTGAATACGACCGAAGGCGAGAGGCTTATGCCCGATTACCTGCGACCCGACTCCGCCATGGGTCAGGCAGCGGTATGGCTTCCCGCCTTAAGGGCTTCGGGCGGTCGAGGCATTGTTTCACGTGAAGCGTACGAAACGGCAGTGAACCGTGCGCTTGAGATCATTCAGGAAAACATGCCCTACGATGCTTTCTGGTTCTATATCCATGGCGCTTGCAGCGTTGACGGTCTGGATGATCCGGAAGGCGAATTTTTAGAAAGGATTCGTGGCATNATCGGGCACGATGCGCTCGTTACCACCACCATGGACCTCCACGGCAATGTCTCGATGCGTATTGCCCTCTACTCCGACCTGATCACCACCTACCGGATGGCGCCTCACGATGACAGTCGCGAATCGCACCGCCGGGGAGTGGTCAACCTGCTCGACCGCCTCGCTTCGGGCAAGGGACGTCCTGCTTACAAGGCATGGGTGGCTGTTCCCATTTTGCTTCCGGGAGAACGGACCAGTACGCGCGTCGAGCCGGCCAAATCGCTCTATGCTTTAGTTCCCGAAGTGGAAGCGCTGCCTGGCGTGACCGATGCAGGGATCTGGATCGGATATGCCTGGGCTGATGAGCGTCGTAACCAGGGTGTTGTGATGGTTTACGGCGACGACAAAGAGCAGGTGGGCAACGGCGCAAAAATGCTTGCCGAGAAATTCTGGGCGGTTCGTCACCAATTCGACTTTGAAGCGCCGACCTATACGCTCGAAGAATGTCTCGACCTGGCTATTGCAAGCAACAAGAAACCATTCTTTATCAGCGATATGGGAGATAATCCCGGTGGAGGCGGTTCGGGCGAAGTGACCTGGACTTTGGCGCGTTTGCTCAAACGCCCCGAACTTCAGTCACAAAATGGCAAATCTCTGATTTATAATTCCATGATTGGGCCTGAGATGATTGAGGCAGCCCAAAAAGCCGGTGTTGGCAATCTGGTTGAGGCCAATGTGGGAGCGATGACGGACAATGTCCATGAAGGCCCTGTCAAATTATCGGGTACNGTGATGTTTACCAACGAGAATTATGCGGTTGTCAGGGCGGGAAGCATTTATGTCATTGTCACAAACAGGGTGCAATTATTAAATGAACAAGCCATGCTTAATATTGGGTTGAAACCTCGCGAGGCTGATATCGTGATGATTAAACAGGGTTACTTAGTGCCGGAATGGTATAATATGAAAGCCGACTGGGTGATGGCGCACACGCGTGGAGGAGTGGATCAGGATCTGGTTAAGTTGCCCTACAAACGTGTCATCCGACCCATCTACCCGCTCGATCCCGACATGCCCGACCCGGAATTGAACGTCATATTCATCCCTTCTGCCAAACATCTGTACGGCAGATAGGTATTGGNGTTTATTCTTCCATTTGAATTTCGGGTTACCTGTTGAATTCAAAAAAGAAGAAAAACGCTACCGCCGCCCATTCCCGTTTTATTCCTTTGGCGGAACCGATTTGGGTATTGCTGCTGTTTCGCACAATGCCATCGGATTCTACTTTCCCGATTTGCCTGTTGCTTTCATCGCGAACAACGCCATTGGATTCAATTTTCCCGATTTGTCTGTTGCTTTGGTCACGGACAAATCCGTTGGCGTCAATCTTGCCGATTTGCCTGTTGCTTCGGTCACGAACGACGCCATCGGATTCAATCTTACCAATTTGTCTGTTGCTTTGGTCACGAACAAATCCCTTGGCGTCAATCTTGCCGATTTGTCTGTTGCTTCGGTCCCGAACGACGCCATCGGATTCTATCTTACCAATTTGTGCATTGCTGCGGTCGCGAACAACGCCGTCGATTTGTATCTTTCCGATCAATTCGTTAGTTTTCCTCCGCAAGTCCTGTGCGTTGGAAGTTGGCGATACTGTTAGCAAAAATAGGAAAAGAATAGCGGCAGGAATTAAGCCGAACATCCCTACACAACATTTTGTTGTCCTTTTCTGAGAAGTCATGTTACTTTTTCTTATTGATTTTTATTTTCATGCGCTAAAGCGCAAAGAAAAGCCCCCTGAATGAGCAGATGCAATAAAGGGGCTTTTAATGAAAAGAAAATCAATCCTTTACTTTAAAAAAACTGACATCTTCATAATTAATCCTGCCTAAAAAAACACCACTTTTTAACATTAAGTCATAAAATATGATATTATTTTACTGACAAATTGGATTTGTAACAGATATAACATTTAGCATTTTGTTTGGACTTGAAACGGCTTTTACTGTTTTACCTGCATCTACAGAAACAGTTTTCGTCTGAGTACCTTCATAAGTAACAGTAACAGTAACTCTTTTATTTGTATCATTAGAAACCATTATTCCTTTTTCTTCAATATCGTACCACGCAGTTACATATCCAATGGTTTCATTATTAAATTTCACTGAGCAAGTTTTTGTATCACTTGCAAATGAATTAATTCCAAAACCAATTAATACTACTAATATTACTAAAAATTTCTTCATTTAACTTTTTAGTTTAACGTCCGCTCCTTTAAGCAGACAAAAATTAATAAATTTGTTTTTACTCCATCCGTTTTTTAGAAAGTATCCGCTCTTTCCTGCAATATGATTTGAGTGTTTCTCGCAGTTTCACTTCGTGTTTTTTGGGGAACAGTTACGATTCTGTTTTATATATTGTGGCGGTTTTCCCGTCGTCGAATCTTCAATTTTGACAATAAAAAAAACGTGGAACTTACCTCATCTGTTGTCCAAGGTGT
>JGI24702J35022_10001697_pt1 | contig 13655 bp, 9 predicted proteins | sample TergutTh196P4_FD_35022 | JGI IMG/M metagenome (IMG submission 35022)
TATTTTTTACCCTTTGTATAGTGGCAGGTATAGTCTTTGTACCGCATTTTAAGAGATATGCAAATCCGGTGCTTATCTCCTTGTCGTCCATCCACAAGAGATCGACATTAAACAAATTGGCGTATTGAACAGGTTCTCCTGTAAAGTCAGAAAATAGCACGCTTCCCCGTGATATGTCTATTTCCTTGTCAAGTTGGATATTAACCGCTTCTCCAGCAATTGCTTCATCTGCTTCTTTTCCGGCGCTAAGGATGCTTTTTATGCTGGCCATAGTATTTCCAGGGAGAGTTTTTATTTTGTCACCGATACGGATTTTCCCTGTTTCGATCTCACCCATAAAACCGCGGAATGCGTTATTTGGCCTGCAAACCCGCTGGACATTCATCAAAAATGGGCTTTTTGTTTTTTCAATTGAAGCATCAAATGATTCAAGGTAATCAAGCAGGGGCTTGCCTGTATACCAGGGGATTTTTTTTGACTGCTCTGTTATATTGTCACCAGCCAGGGCAGATATAGGAATTACTGTCAGGGCTTTAATACTTAAAAAACCGCAAAGACTGTTAAAATCACTCTTTATTTCATCAAATATATGCTTGTTATAATCAACAGTATCCATTTTATTTACCGCAAGTAAAACATTTTGGAGCCCCATAAAGGCACATATCCTGGCATGCCGTTTAGTTTGCGTTAAAAGTCCTTTGGCCGCATCAACTAGAAGCACAGCAAGGTCGGCAAAAGAAGCCCCGACGGCCATGTTCCGGGTGTACTGTTCGTGGCCCGGACAGTCGGCCACAATGAACGAACGCTTTTTTGTGGTAAAATACCTGTAAGCCACATCAATGGTTATGCCCTGCTCGCGTTCTGCCATTAGCCCGTCAAGCAAAAGGGAGTAGTCAATTTTACCATCATTGTTTCCAAGTTTGCTGTCAAGTTCCAAAGCTTTGGCCTGATCCGCATAGAGAAGCTTGGAATCGTACAAGAGGTGGCCTATAAGCGTGGACTTTCCATCGTCAACAGAGCCACAGGTAATGAATTTTAAAAGTTCCATACTTACTAAAAATACCCTTCGCGCTTGCGGCGTTCCATGCTTCCGGCGGCTTCGTTGTCGATAACCCGTGATATTCGCTCGGAATACAGGGCTGCCAGGGTTTCTTCGGTGATTTTTTCAAGGGTATCGGCTTCGGATTCAAAAGCGCCGGTTAAAGGGTAACAGCCCAGGGTTCTGAACCGAACTTTTTTCATTTGGGGCTTTTCCCCATCCAGTAAGCGGAAGCGTTCGTCGTCCACCATGATAAGATTTCCATCCCGCTCCACAACGGGCCGTTCTTTGGCGAAATAAAGGGGGACAATTTCAATTTTTTCCCTGGTTATATACTGCCATATATCCTTTTCTGTCCAGTTGGAAAGGGGGAATACCCTCATGCTTTCGCCCTTGTTGATCCTGGTATTGTATAGCTTCCACATCTCGGGGCGCTGATTCTTTGGATCCCAGGCATGGGATGTGCTCCGAAAAGAAAAAACCCTTTCCTTGGAACGGGACTTTTCCTCATCCCTCCTGGCACCGCCAAAAGCTGCGGAAAAGCCATAATGGTCAAGCGCCTGTTTTAAGGCCACGGTCTTCATTATATCTGTATATTCGCTTCCATGGTCAAAAGGGTTTATTCCCTGTTTTAGCCCCTCCTGGTTTGTCCAAACCAGCATCTCCACATTTTTTTCTGTGGAAACCCTGTTGCGGAACAGGATCATTTCACGGAATTTCCAGGTAGTGTCGATATGCAAAAAAGGGAAGGGCGGCCTCTCGGGCGCAAACGCCTTTAAGGCGATGTGCAGCATGACAGAGGAATCCTTGCCAATGGAGTAGAGCATTACAGGCTTGGCGCACTCGGCGGCGACTTCCCGCATAATGTAGATTGCTTCCGCTTCAAGCCTGTCAAGGTGCGTTAGCTGGTGCATAGTCCTTTCCTTGGGAGTAAACGCAGGAATGGCAGGATTTAACATGCCTAAAGAAATCAGCGACAAATGCGTTTGCGGGGTGCTCGGAAACTTCAATAGGGGAACCGGCCTGTTCCACTTTTCCCTTGTTTATGATAACTATGGAATCCGATACCTCAAGAGCTTCTTCTTGGTCGTGGGTTACAAAAACACTGGTAACATGAATTTCATCATGGAGGCGGCGCAGCCAGCGCCGCAGTTCAGTGCGGACTTTTGCGTCGAGGGAACCGAATGGTTCGTCAAGCAGCAGCAAAGAGGGCTCAACGGCGAGGGCCCTGGCAAGGGCTACCCGCTGCCTTTGGCCCCCGGACAGCTCCGAGGGGAAACGGTTGACAAAGTTTTGAAGCTGAACCATGGAGACAAGGCCCATCACCTTCTCTTTTATCTCATTTTTGCTGAGCCGGATCTTTCGCGGCCGCACCCGGAGGCCGAAGGCAATATTCTCGAATACGTTCATGTGCTTGAAAAGCGCGTAATGTTGAAATACAAAACCTACCTTTCTGTCTTTTGCCTTTTTGTTCGTTGAGTCTTCCCCGAAAAATTTGACAAATCCGGAATCAGGGCTTTCAAGGCCCGCAATAATCCGCAAAAGCGTTGTCTTGCCGCATCCGGAAGGCCCCAATAAAGCGGTAATTTCCCCTTTGGGAACAGTAATGCTGATATTTTCCAATGCGGTGAAGTTTCCGAATTTTTTGTGTATACTTTCTATTTCGATACTCATTGGCCTATCCCTACTTCCCCTGCTTTTCTTTGGGAGGCAATTATTCGTTCCAAAACTGCTTTTGCCGCGATAGTGATCAGCGCAAGAAACGTAAGCAGCGAGGCAACCGCAAAGGCAGCCCTGAACAGATACTCCCCGTAAAGAATGTCTATATAAAGCGGCATGGTGGTTGTTAAGCCCCTTATTAGCCCGGACACGACTGCCACGGCCCCAAACTCCCCCATGGCCCTTGCATTGGTTAATATGATCCCATACAGCAAGCCCCACTTAATGTTTGGAAGCGTGACCTTTCGGAAGACCTGAAATCCCGAAGCACCAAGGGTGATGGCTGCCTCTTCGTCGTCCTTGCCCAGTTCCCGCATGAGGGGAATCAATTCCCTGGCAACAAATGGAAAGGTGACAAAAAGGGTGGCAAGGACTATCCCAGGTACGGCAAAAACGATTTTTATGCCCCGGTCCATCAGCCAGGTACCAAACCAGCCAAATGAACCAAACATGAAAATAAAGAGAAGCCCCGCGATTACCGGGGAAACCGTGAAGGGTATCTCTATAAGGGCGGTAAGGATATTCTTGCCGGGGAATTCGAACTTCGTCACGAGCCACGCGAAGAGAAGGCCGAAAACAGTATTGGCGGGGACGCAAATTAAAGCGGTAAACAATGAAAGGCGTATGGAAGCTGCTATGTCAGGGTCTTTGAATGAACTGAAGTAGCCCACGATGCCGGATTGCAGTGCCCCGTGAAAAATGGTAGCCAGGGGAAGAAAAATGAACACAAATAAAAACGCGCCGGAAATGACAAGCAGCAATGGCTTAACCCATTTTGGCTCATTAAGGTTTTTTGCTTCTGTCATGCGGAGTGCCTTGAAGCCATATAGTTTTGCAGGAAATTGGATGCCAGGAGCATGATAAAAGCAACGATAAGCATTGTCATTCCAATGGCACTGGCGCCTGTATAATCAAACTGCATTAGTTTTTTTACTATCAAAAGCGGTACTATCTCGCTTTCGTAGGGCATATTGCTGGATATAAAGATGACAGAACCGTATTCCCCAAGGCCACGGGAAAAAGCCATGGTTGAACCTGTAATAAGGGCTGGCAATATTGAAGGAAAAATTACCTTTGTAAAAATTTGGAAATACCCCGCCCCCAGGCTCGCGGCCGCTTCTTCGACTGCGGTATCCAGTTCTTCAATCACAGGCTGTACTGTGCGTACAACGAAGGGAAGCCCGATAAAAATAAGCGCAATAACGATGCCGGCCCTCGAATATCCGAGGGTAATGCCAAAGGGTAGCAGGAGTTTCCCCCAAAAACCCACAGGCGAAAATAACGTTGCGAGGGAAATGCCGGCCACAGCTGTTGGAATGGCGAAGGGAAGGTCTATGCATGCGTTAATAACTTTCTTTCCGAAGAAATCGTAACGCGCAAGAACCCAGGCAAGGATAAAGCCAAAGACGAAATTTACGGCGGCAGCAACAGCCGCTGACGAAAATGAAACCTTGAACGCCGCAAGGACCCTTTCTTCAAAGATTATCTCCCGGAATTTTTTTAGCGATATTTTAGATGAGTAAAGGGCCAGGGCGGAAACGGGGATTAATATAAGGAAGCTTATATAGGCAAGGGAAAAGCCCAGGCTCAGACCAAAACCGGGCATACTCCCTTTTTTGGTTTTCATTTGTATGGGAAAAATCATCTCCTCCTTAAACCGGTCATTATCTGGTCAAATTTACCGCCGTCGGAAAAATGCAGAGCATGGGCCGCCTTCCATCCGCCAAAGTCATCGTCTATGGTAACCATTTTGAGTTCTGCAAATTGTCCGGAAAACTCTGCTGCGATAGCCGGATTCGAAGGGCGGTAATAGTGCCTGCCGGCCAAACGCTGGGCCTCATCGGAGTATAGGTATTCAAGATAGGCAATTGCCACATCCCTGGTTCCCCGCCTGTCCACTATGCCGTCAACATAGGTTACCGAGGGCTCCGCCCTGATGCTCAATGAAGGGGAAACGATCTCAAAACTGCCGGGGCCAAGTTCATTTATTGCCAAATACGCTTCGTTTTCCCAGGCCAATAGCACATCGCCCAAACCCCTCTGCACAAAAGTGTTTGTTGCACCCCTGGCACCTGAGTCAAGGATTGAAACGTTGGCGAAAATGTGGCTGACAAAATCCATGGCTTTATCTTCATCCCCGTATTTTTCCCGCGCATAAGCCCAGGCTGCAAGGTAATTCCAGCAGGCACCCCCGGAAGTCTTGGGGTCGGGAGTCACTATGTTAACACCATCTTTTACCAAGTCGTCCCAGTCCCTTATGTTTTTTGGGTTGCCTGCACGGACAAGGAAAACAATCGTCGAGATATAAGGCGAGCTGTTATTTGGAAAACGACCGATCCAGTTTTCTGCAATAATGTGGCGGGCTTCGACGATGGCGTCTATATCGTGGGCCAGGGCAAGGGTCACCACATCGGCCTCGTTCCCTTCTATCACGCTGCGTGCCTGACCGCCTGACCCCCCATGCGACTGGCGCACAGTTACAGTATCCCCTGTTTTTCCCTTATAATAATCTGCAAATACTTTGTTATAATCCTGGTAAAGCTCCCTGGTAGGATCATAGGAGACATTTAAAATTGTAATGTCCCTGCCCTGAAGGCTTTCGTTATTTTTCTTTGCACAGGCGGAAGCCCCAAGAAAAACCAACAGAAAAATAAATGGAAGAAATAATAAACCCCTTCCCCGCAATAGATTTTCTTTATTCATAATTAATCCTCCTCTACTTAGCTTATGTACACATCAACTATATTGCGTGTTTCCCGGCAGCTTCTGTCGATTAGGCATTGTTATTGGCATTGGTATTGACAACTCTCAGATAATTTTGAATTAACCGAACTATGCCGTAAGGTAAAATGGATTTGCATATTTTTCTTAAAATGGCCTTTCTAGGCTTCCTGTTTATGAATTGCCCCTCAATAGGCTGGTTTTCAAGAGTATCTAAAAAATTGTACTCCATCAAAGGATGAAAATCCACGATTTTATCTTTATCCCAGGAAGATTCAATATCGTTTGGAGAAGTCATTCGGGAAATCCTGTCAAACCCATAATTTCTTAAACTTATAGCCTGTTTATTCAAGAGCATGGCAAACCCACAATTAAGAGTGGAATAGTTTATGAAATATTCATTTTCCGCATATTTTTTGTTTCTAAAATCAATGTAGTGAAGAGTTCCGGGGTTAATAATCAATTTTTTTAATTCTTCTATCTTGGTTAAATTGAAAACCACTTCTTCTGTTTGAATAAGCAAATAATTTCCATTGGATTCTTCCAGCAGAACCTTGTTAAGCACATTTCCAAAACAATTATTATTCGGGTATAGTTTAACCCTGTTTTCTATTGCAACCTGCGGGAGATCATCCAAACTTGTTGCAAAATAGACAAAGATCTTGTCAAAAACTGGCAACAATGCATATATCTTATCCAAAATTTTATTGTTGTCTGTAGTCTTCTCAACCAACAATAAAATATCAAAACCGGATGGATACAGCGAAGATTTGCTCTTGTCAAACCTTGATTCCCAATCTTCTACGTAAAAATTCTTTTTTAATCCGTGTTCCCTAACATATTCAGGCATGCTTTTCTCAGAAATTCTGCATTCATCTATTTCGAGTAAATTTATTAGCCCTTTGTCATATTTTGGGCTATTTATTTTCTCCAAAATATCTTTCCATACTGGAGAAATATCATCGATTTTGTCTCTGGCGTCCCGGGAAAAAGTCTCCAGTGCTAGCCCGCATAGTTCACACCATTCCGTCTGTTCTCCAAAACTGTCCTCTGTACGTTTCCACCAGCCAGGCTCAATCGGCCAGCCACCGGGCCCGTCCAATAGCATGTCCAAAGCAGCGGCAATTTCACAGAAAAATGCCCCTTTTGGGGTGATAGAAGAAGACCATTCCTGGTTTACCCAGCATTTGTCTTTTAGTATTTTGAAATCAGAATCATTTATTCCAAATTCTTTCCTGGTAACCATGGGAGGTTGATGAAATTGCCGTACTGTATTTTTATGGTCATTAAGGCATTGATAAACAAAAGTATCCTGAATAATTTCAAAATGTTTCATGTATGTAGGGTTCATTGATGACCAAATACCAGTACCGCATATTATCCTTCTTGGGCCGGTCGCATAGTTATAGGGATGCAGCAATCTTTCTTCCGCAAGCCTTCTCGATTCCATGAAATCTTTCTGGGGATAGACAAATTCCCCCAATTTTTTTTTATACTGCACTGGAATTTTTTTATTAAGGTATTCCAAAAACCGTTCGAATTCAGGGTGCAAAGTAGGCTCTCCTCCCATAATGCCTATCAAGCCAACGTGATCAACGAGAGAGTCAACCGAACGCTTAAAAGTTAAGTAATCCATGAAAAATGGTTTTTTATGGTGACCGCAAAAACGTGAACAATTGGAACAGTTATGGACACAGGCATTTGTTATTTCAATTTGAATGATCCATTGATCATTTGGCGATTTCATTCTTTTTTATATCCAAACATTTTCAGCACGGTTTACGGCGAAAAAACCTTTTTCATTAAGGTGGTTCCTGCGGTTATAAAGCATTTCGGAACCGTCCATCTGGCGGAAAATGCCCCCGGCTTCTTCCAGAATGCAGTGCATGGCACAGGTATCCCACTCGCAGGTTGGGCCAAAGCGGTAATAAACATCCGCTTTTCCCTCGGCTATCATAGTCCCTTTAAGGGAGCTGCCCGCCTGGATCATGGATTTTATAAGATGGCCCTTATCTCTTATCAAGTTTGCCTCTTTTTCTGTAGAATGGGATTTACTCCCCACCCAGGTTAAATCTGTCGTTTTGTTGCTCACATGGATGGCATTTGACGTGCCGTTTTCCAGCTTAAAGGCACCGTTGCAACTGGAAGCATAAAACACAACTCCGGTAACAGGGATGGCTATGAGGCCCAGTACTGGCCTTTGGTTTTGAACCAGGGCGATGTTTACTGTAAATTCTCCATTTCTATTTATGAATTCCTTTGTGCCATCAAGGGGATCAACAAGCCAGCAGTACTCAGCATCTTCAGGCACATCTTTCTGGTCCTCTTCGGAAAGAATTGGAATGTCAGGGTAATGTTCTCTGAGGCAGCTTACGATCACTTCATTGGAAGCCATGTCCGCCAGGGTAAGGGGGCTTTTGTCCTCTTTTGATGTAAATGAAAAATCAGTGCTGTATACTTCAAGTATCTTTTTTGAGGCTTCCTGGGAAATTTTTATTACTGTACAAATCATATCATGCAAAATCATGTATGCCTGTGAGTAAACGTTTTTTCATTTGAATGCTTAAGACCATTTTTTCTTAAGATATGCAAGCGTGGTTTTGGGAACAAGTTTCTTAATGGCGCGAAAATCCTTTTCTTCCAGAAGCTTTCTTACCCTGGACGCACTTATAACTTGTTGGCCAGATTCTTTGCGTTTTATTTCCACAAACTCTATACCGTATTCTGGCAATATCCGCTGCATGCTATCGTTGTACTGTTTTGTGATATTGTCAATTGGTTCCTCGCCCGCAAAGCGTACGGTAATGTTGAGTACCGGGGCGATTTCTTTTGCGAACAAAGTTATGTCCATCGATGGGTCAATTGTACGATCCTGTATTTCGGATTTTTGAAAATATTCGCTAAATGTTATGCTTGAGATAATGAATTTGCCGGATGGCAAAACTGTTACATTTTTTAAATCTTTTGTCCCTGCCTTAATAAGCATAAACCTGTCTTCAAATGGAAAAATAGACAAATCTTCTTCAACTGCAAAAATGTACAAATGTTTGACTTGTTTAGCAGCCCATTCGATCAAATACCTATGCCCAAGTGTAAATGGGTTGCAGTTCATTACAATCGAGCCATTTTTTCCAATCTTTATTGCGCTGATATTTCGAAGCTCTGATTTATATTTTTCTAACTGCTCTCCGTATTCTGTTGGTGGACCATTATCTGTTTTATTGTTTCTTTGCATTCCACAGATAGGAATTTGCATTGTTTTATGTTTTATGTTAATAGATTGTCCCTTAAAAAAATTTTTTTCTTTTAAATATTCAAAAATTCTTTCAGCGATAAACCTATGCATATTTGGGGAATAATGGCCTTGATAATCACAAAACATATGTCCATAGTTATTAGGTAATTTTATATCATGAAGGTTTAGTGTTGGAAATATTTCAGATAAGTTTTTGGGAAACGCAAGGATATCACCTTTTTTTGGGTTTACAGAACTCATTATTCTTGGAAGGTCTACACGATGATTGTATAAAAAATTACCATAGTTTTCTACTCTATAGATCTTTCCATTCTGATTTGTATTTAATAATTTTTGTAATTGCGAGCAAAAAGTTTGGTTATCAGTATTGTAAACGCCAAATATATTACACAGTCCAAAGAAATAAATTGTATTATCAAATTTTATAGGCTGATAAGATGTTACACGCCTACCGTTATTTGTATTGACGAATTTACCTTTTATATTCTTAAATAGGAGGTGGCCCTTTTCATTAATATATGTTTGTGTAATCAGGTGTGTTAATTCAAGCCAATCTTCATTAGAAAATAACTTATCTTCCTTTATATATGATGGCAAATTGTCTGTATTGCGTTCACCTCTTTTTAACGCTTCTATGACCGTTTCACGTTTTATTTTGTTTCTTCGAAGATATTCAGATTCATTAGATTTGTCAAATATAATACCGGGTAAAATAAAATAAAAAATGGATATATCTGGATTTTCAGATGCAAGTCTTATAACAGTCTCTTCAAATGAAATAAATTTAAATGCTTCATAAACTAATGTATCGATACTAAAAAAAAAGGCATGTTTTTCCTTTTTTAAATAATTATTAATTGGATGATTGAAAAGTGAGATATAAATAATAAAATCATCTTTATTGATCTTATCTAAGTCGAATTGCTCATATCTTTCAATACGAAAATAATCGTTATATTGATAAGTTAAATTAAAATTTTTGGAAGTAGAAAAATAATTTAGTACTCTGATGTTATCATTCATTTTAATCGGTAACATTATTTCTTTTATTAATTTAGGAAATTTTGGATCAGCAATGACAGTTATATTGTTATGGTCGTGATCATGTAGCCATTGAGCAATCGTATATCCAAACCCAACGTGTAATTCGGAAATTTCAGCAAGTAACATATCATAATACTTTTCCGCCCTAAAACTTTGAGGGAAATTACTATTTGAATCAAAAGTAACAGCATCTATTAAGACGCCAATGTGTTTGTCATAAAGAACAATACAAAAGCCTTGTCTATTATTAGATACAATATCACCATTTATGGATATGCCAATAGGGAAATAATTTTTTTCTAATAATATGTAAGAATTTGGTATACTTATAATATCCAGATCTATATCAAAATAATTATTATGATATTGAAGGGGACTGCCTTTTTCGCCTACATTTTCATATACTAGTCGTCCTTCATCAATTAATGCAATAAAGCCTACATCTAAAAGCTCTGATAAATCGGTATTTACGCCAAGACTTTGTATTTTTATAGCTGTATCACGGTCTATTGAATTCCGCCATTCCTGTTGTGTTGTGAGTATAATAAAGAATCTGTCTTTGACTGAGACAAGATAATCTATATACTCATTTAGAGTTTCTATATTTTTTATTGAATTAATCAATGGGTGAATCCTTTAATTATTGCTTTTATTTTACGAAAAGGTTTTGTGATACGCCAACTTCGAGAATTAAGAAGAGAGTCTCTTTCGCTTTTTATTTGCTGCAAAGATTCGTTTAGAATTAAATTATTTTTTGTAAGTGCATTTAATTTTTCTGATAAGTTATATATCTTCCATGGAATGCTTCCTTCAAAGAAAAGCCTTTTAAATTTATCCTGGGATGTTTCCAAGTATTTATTCCTGAAAAAGTCAAGATACAGCTTTTGAAGTATCGGGCTCAATTTTGGGAAAGCTTCGATAAAGCCCCGGATTGTTTTTTCTCTGTAAGTTTCATGCTCTGTCGGGGGAAGTATTTGGTAATCGGTATAATCTATCCCAAAACTATTTTTAAGCATATATACTGTATCATTCAAGCGTTCCCAAAGAAACAATTTGTGTTCATAAGGCAAATCAAATTTTACTCCCTCGATTTGCTGTAATGGAAACAGATCTCCACCATACTTTTTTCTTTTGGGATTAATTGGCGCATCTAATCCATATGGGATAATAGGTTCTTTATTTTCAATGTATTTAATCAATTCCATTACTTCCAGGCACTTCGATTCATTTATTTTTTTAATAGATAAATCAGGTAGTTTTTCCACAGGAAAACCAATGGTCTTTAGGAAATGTCCAACAAGGCCGTCATTATCAACTATGGCATCTTCAAATTTTAATAATATCAAATTGTCTGAAAAATGCTTTTCAAGATTTTTTAATCCAATGTAATCTTTCATTCTTTTCTCAAAAAAAATATTAATATCAGAACCTTGAGTAATTGCACCAATACAGATATTTGTATGAAGAGCACTGATCAAATAAGATAGAGGATTTCGTATTAATAGGATTATACATATATCTATACCTTTGCTATAGAAATACTTGTTTAAAAAAAATTTAAATTTTTCAATAGTAGAGTCGTTATGTAAATCATACCAATATTCACCAGAAAGTATAAGCGTTTCACATTTTGTTATATCCATTACACTCATCATTGTATTATATATAATTATATTTTCATTTTCCCTCTCCTCAAAATTAAGACGTTTACCATAAATACCATTCTCCAAGCTTTTTACAGGATAAGGTGAAAATATATGTCTGAAAATGTGAAAATGGCTTCTTCCCCATTCTGTCATATATCGGAAGCCACATTTTTCTAATATTGATGAATTGTTAAATAAAGAATATTGTATACTAGTACTTCCTGATTTTTGTGTACCTAAATGAATTATTAATTTTTTAATCATAACTAATACTCACTGAAAAAAAATTAGGAACTAAAATCATGAATGAAATTTGTAAGTTTCTTATATATGCAAAAGAATTTAATGAAAACATATTTATTATGTAATAATAGAACTGCTCGAGATAAAAAAATATAATAATTAAATTTTTTAAAAAAAGTCTTGAATTGTTATTTAAATAGCTTTATGAAGTAAAGTAAGATTCTTTTGAAAAAATATGGGCAATGATACAAAAAGAATATGACATTTAAAAATAAATAGGCGGGATCCTACTAAAATTGTTAGTCAAGGACAAACTGATAGAGAAATGTATAACATTAAACTGGCAGGTAAGAAAATTCTGCAAGAAACGTTAGGCGATATGTGATATATAATTGTCAACGCTACAAAAGCCCTATTCAGCATACGAAGAGGGCAAAAAAGAGTATTAATTTTGAAAATCTGGAATGCAAATAATGAATTGTCAAACAAGTCGAATATATCCAAATGCACTCTCATAAGTATTAAATAAATTTTCTTAACATAGCTATTATACTTCTTAATGGTTTAGTGATACGCCAACTTCTGGAATTAAGCATTGCATTTTTTTCAAGTTGTGTTTGTTTCAAAGATGTTAATAATTGAACGTTTTCTTCTGTTTGCTTTGAATATTTTTCAGTAAGTATTTCAACTTCTATTGATAGTTTTTGGTTTTCTTTAGTGCATTTGTTCACATCTGCTGATAGTTTTTGGTTTTCTTTAGTGCATTTGTTCACATCTGATGATAGTTTTTGGTTTTCTTTAGTGCATTTGTTCACATCTGCTGATAGTTTTTGGTTTTTTACTAAAAGCTTATTTATATCTGATAAATACTTTTTAGTTTTTTCTATTAATATTAAATTTTCATCGGATAGTTTCTTTTTTTCTTCGTATGATTTATATATTTCACATGGAATACTTCCTTTTAAGTATAGTTTTGCAAATTTTACTTGTAGTGTTTCAATATATTTATTTCTAAAAAAATCCAAGAAAAGTTTTTGGAGTATTGGAGTTAAATTAGGGAATGCTTCGATAAAACCCTGGATTGTCTCTTCGCCGTAAGTTTCCTGCCCTGCTTGAGGAAGTACTCTGTAGCCGGTATAATCAATGCCAATACTATTTTTGAGCATACATACTATTTCTTTTAAGCGTTCCCAAAGTATTATTTTGTGTTCATACGGCAAATCAAATTTTGTTCCCTTGATATTACGGAGTGGCAATAAATCATCACCATATATTTTTCTGTTTGGATTGATATATTCATCCATGCTAAACGGGAAAATAGGTTCTCTATCTTCAATATATTTAGCAAATTCTATTACTTCCATGCAATTAGATTCATTTTCTATTGAAATATTTAAATTAGGAATAATAGATTCGGGAAAACCAATTTTCTTTAAGAAATATCCAACAAGGCCATCTTTATCAAAAATTGCGTCCTCAAATTTAAAAAAAACAAGAGAATTCTGGAAATGATTATTTAAACATGATAAACCTTTAAATATGCTAATTTTTTTTTCAATGAAATCGTCATTCCGATAAAGTAGGCCGGTATAAATATACTGCTGAAGTGTACTTATTATCAAATTGAGAGGATTTCTAATTATTAAAATTATTACAACCTCAATGCCAAATGGTTTAAAGTATTGCTCGCAAAATAATTTAATCTTTTCAATAGTAGATTTAATATTTAGTTCCCAATCAAATTCACCAGAAATAATAAGGGTTTCGCATTCTGTTGTGTTTATTACATCCACCATTGTATTACATTTGCTCTTAATAATACTTTCCCTTTCTTCATTTGTAATAGGTTTTCCGTAAAAACCTTTATCTAAAGGCTTGACTTTATAAGAAGAAAAAAAATATCGAAGAAACAATAAATGGTTTTCTCCCCATTCGGTTAGATATCTATAACCGTTTTCAGCAAGTATTGTGGAATTTGTAAAAAGTG